>ENA-OSET01005918-OSET01005918.1-sediment-metagenome-genome-assembly--contig:-NODE-5918-length-10149-cov-47.564734_pt1 | contig 10149 bp, 8 predicted proteins | sample MGYA00237882_ERZ534229 | MGnify/ENA primary metagenome ERZ534229 (study PRJEB26408, sample SAMN06266212) | sediment metagenome | isolation source: Hudson Canyon methane seep mesocosm | place...
TTTACGAAAGGCATATCGGGATCTTTACGGTTACGAATATCAATGATGCGCCAGTTTTTACTGATAAGCTGAGATAGCTGATAAATCGTTTCGCGCGCCAACAAGGACCTTGTTGAGCCATTCCAGCTTTTTTGATTCGTAAACTTGATCGCGGCTGTTGCGTCTGGTGATTTTGCCTTCAGCTTTTCCGCCATCTCCAAGGCTTCCGCCATAGGGTCTTCAGCCACGCGCGTGACCAAACCATATTCAAGTGCTTTTTCGGCGCTGACAGGGTCGCCAGTCATAATCAGCTCATGTGCAATATCCTGAGAGATCGTGCTTCGAATAGTTTGCAGAGCAGCCATATCTGGCACCATGCCCCATTTGGCTTCCATGATGGCCAGCTCGGTATCAGGACGCGCATAACGCATGTCTGCACCAAGCGCTAGCGTCATCGCCATGCCGTAGCTGATTCCATGCATCACGCAGATAACCGGCACAGGAAGACGATGCCAACCGATACAAAAACGCTGTGCCATATTGGTACCAAAGGGATTGAGCTTCCAACCAATTTTTGCAAACTGAATTGGCTTGCCCATGATGCTGTTGATGTCGATTCCGGCACTAAAGTGTTCACCGCTTCCGGAGATGATTACGACGCGGATATCACGATCTTTTTTAATGACTTTTTGTACGTTAACAATATCGCACATCAAGTCGAAATTGAATGCGTTGAATTTCTCTGGACGGTTGAGAATAACATGTGCGACGCCGTCTTCGACCTTGTAAATGATGTGTTTAAAATCCATGGTGGCTACCTGTAGTTATCTATAGTTTTTAGCTTTAGGGGTTTTGTATTTGTTAGTTGATATTTGTAATGAGAGCTGTGAGGCAGAAATGAGCAAGAGGGCTAACGCCCTCAAACTCGAATTATTGCCGCGTTACAACGATGCAGCAAGTTCTGCGCTCTGTTTATTTGCGTGTTTCGTATCGATTTCGCGGGAAAACTCGGTACCACCGATCAGATGGAAATTCACTTATTCCGAGTCTTCACTGTATAGCTCTTTGCGAGATTCCTGGTCCGCACAAATCGACCAGATTGTCGACATCCAACACGTGTTGCCTAGTCTCTCAGGGAGTTAAACTGTTTATAAGCAAACCTTACGCTGTAAAGATATCATTTATTTTGACGGTGTCAAGATTGTTTTGTTATTGTCCTAATATGAGCAAAGCGGCTAAACCCTATAATAATTAAAGGGCTCAGAGCCTTTTTTCTGAGTTGAACGGTTAACTGACTGCATTGGAAGTGTGGTTTCAACCGGTCTGTTCATTACTCTGTAATGTTCTAAACAAGGGTTGGCTACTGTGCAAGAATTGATAGATGATTATATAGCGATGAATCAAGAAGGGCTCGTATTGGCGTTGTGTGAAAAATATTACGACGACAACGTCCTGATGCTCAATAACGGAAATATTTTGCAGAATCTATGAGAGAGCCTTATAAAAAGCAAAAATGATTTGTAGCGTCCGTAAAAGAATTTGATTTAAAACTTATTTCACAAGTTGTTGGCGGTAATTACGCTGAGCTTACTTTTGACTATAAGATGGTTGGTGAAAGTTCTAAAGTCACAAAGTTTGTAGGAAAACATATTCAAACATGGAAAAGTGGTAAAATAATCAAAAAAGAATATGTTTCAATTAGCTAAACAAAATACATGCAGTCAACCTGACCGAGAAATCTGTAGTCGCCTATAAGTCTTTTTTGAAATCAAATTAATTTACGGAGAGCTTGATCGGGAGTCTATTTTCTTTCTATAAACTATCGTGTAAATTTGCTTCGAAATGTATCGCTTCTGTGCGAAGCCAGTTTGCAAATTTAGCAATTCTGGGGTTCTCAAGAGTTTTCTCTTCCGCAGCTACTAAATAGTAACTTTTATCCGTATTAATCGGCCTAGCAATTGGTGCAACCAATGTACCATTTTTGAGTTCACTATGTACTAATGATAACGGCCCCAGTGTCACGCCTAAGCCATCTGTTGCAGCCTGCAAAGCAGCAGCTGGGTCATTATATTTTATATATTTGGTCTTATTGGGTAAGCGGAAGTTGTTCTGTTTTGTCCAAAGTTCCCAGTGGTCAGCACCTTCAAACAACTGAATCAGAGGGAGTAACAGTAAGTTTTTTTCATCGGACATATCAACCGACTTCAGCAGGTCAGGGCTGAGAACTGGTAATGCATATTCGTCAAATAATTTTTCACAGTAGGTATCGGGCCAATTTCCTGTTCCCCAGCGAATCGCCAAATCGCATTTTTGCATGGATAGATCCTCAACTCGATAGCTGTTTTTTATCGTAAGATCAATGTCAGGGTAAGTGTTAAAAAAACCTAATAGCCTGGGGTTTAACCATCTTATAGAAAAAACGGGAAGCACGTTAATCACAAGCTCGGCTTGGCCTTCTTCTTGAATGTCTTCAATGGTGTTAGAGATGAGTGAAAATGCTTGGGCGAGCGCTTTTTGGAGGGTCTTTCCTCTTGCAGTGACCGTGATTTTTCTATGGCTACGATGAAATAAGGCGACGCCCATTTCCTCTTCTAGTTTTCTTAATTGGTGACTTACGGCCGAAGGGGTGACACACAATAAATTTGCGGTCTCCTGTACAGACTCTACCCGTGCGCAAATTTCGAATGTTCTTAAAGCATTAAGCGAGTTAATCTTCTTCATGCGTGAATAAAATTCATCCTAAAGCTAAAAATAAGTCGTTTGAGTGTTGATATATAGCATGAAAAAATAGCGGCTACAATTTTTGAGTGAATAAAAACTAATCTGACTATTTCCGGATGGTAGAGGATGAAGTTAAAAAAATATATAACCAAATACGGAATGCAGGTTGCTTTGAACGTTACCGCCTTTTTAGCTAAGCAAGAGAGGCTTGAATACGCCAGCAATAAATTACTCGGTGCCGCTGCCTGGTTTTTCGCACATAAAGTGCAGAATTCAGGGCCAAAAGCTATTAAGGAACTGGGCATATGTTGGCAGAATGCGTTTCCATCACCAAAGCAAGTCCCTCTAGTCGATATTACAGAAGACACGGTTTACGCTGAAATTCGAACACCATGCCCTTTGAGAGGATCGGGGGATTTAAAGGCATGCTACAGAATGATGGAGTACGACCGTACTTACATGACTCACTTCGGCGGTAAGTTTGTCGTACTTAGGTCTCAGGCAGAGCACGGTGTCAATGTTTGCAAGGTCGCAATTCAGTTCGCTGATAAAGATAACTCGACAAAGCTAGTTCATGCTCATTTGAGAGAAAATGTATATTAAAAGGACGGGAGTATGAAAGTAGTTAAAGGTTTACTAATTGGTGTTTCTGTCTGTCTCACCCTTTTGCTGTTGCTGTTATTGAATGTGTTTAAGCTACCGTCGCCACCGAAATCGGTCTCAAGTGATTTTGTGCTGCGTGACGTTTCTATCATTAACCCTCTAGTGAGTAGAACTAAGATTGCTTCGTTGAGGGTAAGCAATGGAAATATGTCACTCAGTAGCGTCAACAAAAACGCTGATGAATTTGAGGGTAAATACGCCGGAGCATTCATTTTACCGGGTTTGATCAATATGCACTCCCATTCTCCGAGCAAGAATTTGTTAAATCTTGGCCCTATGTTTGGTTTGGCTGCGGTGATGCATGGTGTGACAACTTGGAGGGATGCAATTGACGCTGATGGAACCGGCGTGCCGGCTTTGCGCGAGCAGATAGCCAGCGGAAAATGGCCGACGCCCCAAGTGGTGGCATGTGCACTGATTACCAGAGGTGAAACACGCTGGCCAAATTCAAACATACTTGAACAAGAAAAAAATGCTGTTGCTCTGGTTAACTCATTGAAAGAGCGTGGCTACGACTGCATCAAATCGTATGAAAATCTAAGCGCTGGCTTGATTGCAGCAATTATACAAGCGGCTGGCGAAGCCGGGATGCAGGTCATAGGTCATGTTCCGGACGGGTTGACGATAGAGCAGGCTGGGTTACCTGATACACAACACTTTTTTGGCGTTCAGAATACGCTACAAAATAGTGTGATTGCACGAAATGGTGATTGGAGAACTGTAAATGCGCAGCGCATTCAGGATGTAGCCGGTCATATTATTAGTGAAGGGATGATTAGTACGCCAACCTTGGTCACGCTAAAACAAATTCAAGAGTACAGCGATTACAACTCAGCATTGATGAACGAAAACTACCACTACATACCACAATTTTATCTAGAAACCGTTTGGAATCCTGTCGAAGGCCTACCGGTTTATCGCAATCTTGGTCGAGATGTGATCGCTAGAGCCAAAGACGCACTTGAAAAAAAACAGGTTTTGTTAAAACAACTTCATGAGCAAGACTCCACTCTAAATCTTGGAACGGATACGCAGCAGCCTTTTGTCGTACCCGGTTTTGCCATGTGGCAAGAGATGCATTTATTTGAAGAGGCCGGATTAACGCCAGAGGAAGTATGGGCACACGCGACATGGAAAGCACAACGTCAACTAACACGAGAATCAAACGGTCTGCTTGAAACAGGAAGTGAGGCTACATTCCTGATTTTCTCGGAAGACCCTACCTTGTCTTTAAGCGCGCTTAGCTCTTTGAAAGGGGTGGTTCTTCGTGGTCAGCTTTACGATATCGATGACTTAAAATCAGTGATGAAGGATCTTCAAGATCATTATGAAGATGAGCCAATGAAATTTATCTCTCAGTACTTTGTCAGGCGCGCGATGGAAAAAATAGCGCAAAAATTCACCCACTGAAATCAGGTTTATCGAAATGAAAAAAATTATGCTGGCATTGATAGCCATTCCGATATTCTTGGGTGCTATGTATTCGTTTTTGCCGCCAATAAATGTGGAGAAGTTTGTTGATCCCACAGCAGCCACAGATGATTCTGCAAACACAATAGCAGCGCCTTACTCGTTAAGAGATTTGCTTGTTGCGGATATGCATGCGGATACACTTTTGTGGAATCGAAGCATCGCTGAACCTTCTGAGCTTGGTCACGCTGACCTACATCGACTAGTGGATGTAAATGTTGGATTGCAAGTTTTTATGTCGGTTGTTGAAGCCCCTAACGATGTCGATTCTGATTCAATCAAGCAAGAGGGTGATCAAATCAGAGCTGTTGCCTTGCTGGATAAATGGCCCTATCAGACTTTGGGAAGTTATAAACAGCGCGCCCTATACCATGCGTCCAAATTATTTAAAGCCGCTGAATCTTCAAATGGAAAACTTAGAGTGCTCTTAAGCAAGGAGGACTTAGCTACTGGGATGCAAAATTGGCAAGTGAAAGAGGGCCCACTTTTGTCCATTCTTGGTATGGAAGGTGCTCACGCGACGGAGTTCAACGTCGAAAATGTTGAAGCACTTTTTGATGCTGGGTTCAGGAGCATGGGGCTGGCGCATTATTCAGATACTGAGTTTGCAGGTTCATCTTCAGGCATTGAAAAACACGGCCTTACGAATAAAGGCAAGGCTCTTATCAAAAAAATGACCGCCATTGGAATGATCGTAGACGTGGCACATTTATCTAATCAGGGCATTGAAGATGTTCTGGATATGACCGAAAAGCCGGTTTACTCCTCTCACACAGGCGTATATGCCACCTGTTCTAAAGCGAGAAATTTACCAGATTCAATGATTAAAAAAATTGCTCAGCGTGAGGGGGTTATTGGCATTGGGTTTTTCGAAGGTGCGATTTGCGGAAACGCTTTGGAAGACATTGTTAGAGCGATCAAGCACGTTAGGGACTTGGTTGGATCTGAATACGTTGGCCTAGGATCAGGTTGGGATGTTGCTTCTTTAGCCATTACACCAACAGAACTCCCTGATTTAGCACAAGCATTACTTGATCAAGGGTTTTCAGAAAAAGAAGTCAGGGATGTCATGGGAAGAAATATTACCCGCTTTTTCTTAGAGAATTTACCGTCTAAAGAGTACAAATCAATATGAAAACTATCGTACAGAATAGTAGAAAATTATTTGTTTATTTATTTTTTATAAGCACTTACTTTGTAAGTTCTACTGCATCATCTTCTCTGTATGAAAACTTAGCGCCTAAAAAGGTTACCTTTGGCTCTAGTGCAATGACCTATGTGGATGTGGGAGAAGGGACTCCTATCATATTTATACACGGCTGGAGTTCCCATAAAGGATATTGGAAAGAACAAATCAAGGTTTTCTCAGACTCAAACCGAGTGATTGCTTATGATTGGAGGGGGATGGGGGGCTCAAATGGGGGAGAAGAACCTTACGAATTTTCTGAGCTGATTGAAGACCTTAGATTCTTCATTGATAGTTTAAATCTGAAGCAAAAGCCTATATTGGTTGGCCACTCATTGGGCGGACTTCAGGTTATGCATTTTGCCTCAATGTATCCAGATGTTCCCGCTGCAATTATTTCTGTGGATGCGCCAGGTCGGGATAGCCTAATAACGGGGAGAATGATGTATTGGGCTATGTCAGCTACCTATGCACTTACAAGCTTCCTTTCTGATTACAGCGCCAACTTACTCCAAGTGCCTTTTAACCGCTTTTTTTTCTATTCCTCAAAATTTATTGAAAATAATGAATCGTTCATTAATGCATGGGAAGAGCAATTTAAATCCAACTCTGTCGATAGTCTGATCAACTCTTTCAGGGCGATGACCTTCAGAACAAGAACAGAAAAAACGGTATATGGTGTACCTGCTCTATTTGTTATGGGAAGTGAAGATCGTTTTATTTCTCAGGATCAAACAGAAGATTACGGTTCCTTATTTCCCGGCTCTCAATTGAAAATTATATCTGGTGCCGGGCATATGAGTTCGGAGGAACAGCCAGATTATTTTAACCAGTTATTGGAGAGCTTTATAGAGGTTGCTTTACCAAATAGGGTGACAAATAAATTGGTTCGTGTAACGGATGTAGGCGAGGAATGAAACTGATGAATCGCCTTTTAATCTTTACATTTTTTGTAGTCATCGCCGGGCTGATCGGTTTGACTGTCACAGCCTCGTTAAACAAACCAGCAACGTTCGTGGCTGATGTACCCTACGAAAGAGCGGGCCATTCTTCAGACGAAAAGCAGGACTATGCTGAACGCCTATCCCAAGCCATTCAATATCAAACTATATCCTCTAAAGAGGCTTCTGATACAGATCAGAAGCCATTCGCAGAATTTAATGACTTCCTATTTAAATCGTTTTCTGGTGCGCTATCGAAGCTTACTCTGGAGTATTCTTCAGAATACAGTCTTCTATTCTCGCTGAAAGGCAAACAACCGTCGTTGGCTCCCATGTTGTTGATTGCTCATAGCGATGTAGTGCCAGCACAAAACCATAGGGCAGATACTACTAGTGGGTGGCAATACCCACCTTTCTCTGGGCACATAGATGATCAGTATGTCTGGGGTCGTGGCGCGCTGGATAATAAGTCTGCCATTCTAGCGATATTTGAAGCGCTTGAAAAAAGAGCGCGCTCAAATGCTGAGGACTCTCACAGAACTATTTATATTGCTGTGACACACGATGAAGAAGTGGGCGGGTATCGAGGCGCAAAAAAAATCGCCAACTACTTAAAGGATAATAATATTCGGCCTTACTTTATTTTGGATGAAGGGCAGGCCGTGACGCAGGGTGTTATTCCAAACGTAGAAAAGCCTGTGGCATTGATCGGTGTTAGCCAAAAGGGTTATATGACCGTTGAATTATCGGCCAAGGGTGAGCCAGGGCACTCAATGATGCCTCCGGAAGCTACCGCAATTTCCAGCATCAGCCACGCTATTAATCTGTTAACTAATTCGCCTATGTCTCCGAAAATGACCGGTCCGGTCAAAAGCATGTTTCGTGAGTTATCGCACGAAATGGGTTTTCCTACGAATGTTGCACTTTTCCATAACTGGCTTTCAGAGCCTCTGCTGATCGCTCAACTAGAGAAAAACCCGGCTACCAATGCGTTGATCAGAAGCAGTATGTCGGTCAACGTTATATCAGGAGGTATTGCAGATAATATATTACCCAAGCAAGTGACGTCATTATTGAATTACCGTATTGCGCCTCATAACACCAGTGATGAGATTCTTGCTCATATCCGGAAAGCCATAGACGGAACCGGTGTCGAGATGAAAGTGGTCTCCGCGATAGAGGAGGCAGCCCCGATTACCGATCACAAGGGTGATGCTTATCAAATTGTCGAGCAAGCGATTACGGATATTTTTCCTGATGTAATAGTTGCCCCCTCAATCACGCTTTCAACCACTGACTCCAGGCACTTCGCTGACTTGTCACCAAACATACTGCGCTTTTGTCCAATTTTGCTCAATAAACGTGATCTTAATAGATTTCATGGTGTTGATGAGCGAATTTCAAGGGAAAACTACATACAGATGATCGATTTCTACGGTAGGTTAATCGATAAAATCTAGTAGTTACAGGCATTAGAAAATTGGAAAAGGATGCATCATGTTAAATGAAATATTACTGAAGACTGCGATTTTTTGCTTGCTCATCTCCTTCATGTTGGGCTGGATATTAGCGTTTATTCACTATGTAAAGATTACAAAGTTTAGCGATCTAAAACCAAGATCGAGTTACATATTGAGAGCGCATATAGGTTATATAATGATGTTCTTTGCGTTGTCTATTTTCTATCTGCTTTTGGAAAATGCATCAATCAGTTTAAACTCATATTACCTTTGGTATGTAAGCCTCAGCTCACTACTTCTTCCTGGGAGTTTTGTGATGGGAGCTTTTTTACCGAGACTGGACATAAAAGCAAGAGAGACTCTCAATTTAGAAGGGAGGCTGATTAGCTTGTTGATGAATCTTCTTTTTTTGTCTATTAGTCTGGGATACGTCTTTATGGCATATTCAATTTTTTGAGGCAAATTAATACTTGCTACAGGTATAGAAGTAAACATACCTTGAACTGAATCCCGAACTACAAATTCTCTGCTAATGCCAAACATTAGATAGCTCTTTGGAGGCGTCGCTTTTGTTTTCCCTGCTAGCTATCCAACCTTTCTTCAGGCGATGTTGTATATGGTGACCTACCGCCAGGATGTATTAATAATCAATATCATCTAAACAAGGTTCATGATCGTAGAGACTGGTAAAAAACCACTTAAGAACTAAAGTATACGTCGGTTGTTTTTTGGCGCTATGGTGATAATGAACAAATATAATAAATATCAGCTATCGAACCGAAAGTAGTCTCCTTAAAAACTTCAGCTCGCGACGGCTAAGTCGACATATAAAAGTAAAAAAATTAATCGTCTAATGACTATAAATGGCACCTTCTGGAAGCGAGCATGTCGGGCTGGAATGAATTGATAATTTACCTAATTCACGCTCCTAATTTCAGGATGGAAATAATCGGATACGTCACTGTTACCTGCCAACCCTTTATATTTGTTTATAGCGAGCAAAAACTAGCGGCCAGCTACAAATAGGTCTATTTTACTAAAGTAAAGGTAAGTAAGGATTTGTTATGTTTATCAAACACAAAATTGCGTTAACTGCCTTATTACTCTCTCTAGCTTTTATCTCAGTTTGTGACTCAGCAGAAACTGTAGTTGTGGGTGGGTATGAGTTCGCTCCCTTTGTTCAAAGGTCGCCCGACGGCAGTTATGATGGTGTTACTATTGATCTAATTGCGGCACTGAATAAGCTGCAAAAAGATTTTAATTTTATTTTTGTCTCGACTTTAGCAGATACTAGATATAAAGCATTTCAAGCAAAACGGTTTGATCTTATTTTTTTTGAAGACAAAATGTGGGGATGGCAAGATCTGGATGTTGTTACCAGTAAGGTATTCTTAAGAGGTGGTGATACCTATATTGCACTAAAAAAAGTAGGTAGAGATCAAAATTTTTTTGCTGATTTGTCTAGTAAAATATTAATAGGAATTAAAGGCTATCATTATGGTTTAGCGAACTTAAACAATGACCCGAAATTTCTAGAAGAGAAATACAATCTAATATTGGTCAATTCCAGTTTAAGTGTAATTAAATTGCTCGAACACGGGCGCGGGGATATCGCTATTGTTTCGCTTTCTTTTATTTTACCTTACTTAAAACAACACCAAAGATTATCTAAAAAGATACTTATCTCAGAAAAGCTAGATCACCAATATGGACATACAATCTTAACCAG
>ENA-OSET01005920-OSET01005920.1-sediment-metagenome-genome-assembly--contig:-NODE-5920-length-10149-cov-3.690925_pt1 | contig 10149 bp, 9 predicted proteins | sample MGYA00237882_ERZ534229 | MGnify/ENA primary metagenome ERZ534229 (study PRJEB26408, sample SAMN06266212) | sediment metagenome | isolation source: Hudson Canyon methane seep mesocosm | place: USA:Hudson...
AACGCTCAACCAATACGAGTTGATCTATGAAACTTATGGTGAATTGAACGCGGATCATAGTAACGCTGTTTTAATTTGTCACGCTCTCAGTGGTGATCACCATGCAGCGGGTTATTATGCTGAAGATGATCGAAAAGCTGGCTGGTGGGATAGCTGTATTGGTCCAGGAAAGCCTGTCGATACAAATCAGTTTTTTGTTGTTAGTTTAAATAATCTGGGAGGCTGTAGTGGCAGCACGGGACCGAATACCATTAATCCAGAAACTGGTAAATTGTACGGGCCTGATTTTCCCATTGTGACCGTAAAAGACTGGGTTGAGAGTCAGGCTCGTTTAGCAGATAAGCTTCACATTCAAACTTGGGCTGCAGTTGTTGGAGGTAGTTTAGGTGGTATGCAGGCACTAACTTGGTCATTGAGTTACCCTGATCGAATAAAGCATGCCGTGGTGATTGCTTCAACACCTAAGCTGACGGCACAAAATATCGCGTTTAACGAAATTTCTCGTAAAGCAATTACCTCTGACCCAGAATTTCACGACGGTAACTATTATAATTTAAGTACCGTTCCTGCTAAGGGCTTAATGCTCGCGCGAATGATTGGCCATATTACTTACTTATCAGACGAAGCGATGGGTGAAAAATTTGGACGCGAACGCAAGTCATCTGAATTCAACTTTGGTTACGATGTAGAGTTTGAAGTTGAAAGTTACCTCAACTATCAAGGTAAGCGCTTTTCAAAAACATTTGATGCCAATACTTACCTTTTAATGACGCGGGTTTTAGATTATTTTGATCCTGCAGCTGATTTTGATGGTTCATTGGAGTTGGCACTTGAAAAATCAAGTTGTGGATATTTAGTGATTTCATTCAGTACAGACTGGCGTTTTTCACCGGAGCGTTCTGAGCAGCTCGTATCAGCGATGGTTAAAGCGGGTAAACCGGTGAGTTATGCTGAAATCGATTCGCAATATGGCCATGATGCTTTCTTGATTCCAACTGAGCGATATATGGCAATATTCTCTGCCTACATGGGGCGCATTGCACAGGAGGTTAAATGCTGATGAGAGCTGATCTTCGTGTGATAGAACCATGGGTTGAACCGAATACACAAGTACTAGATCTAGGTTGTGGCGATGGTACATTGTTGGCTTACCTGCAAGAAAAGAAACGAGTACTAGGTTATGGCTTAGAGATTGGCCAGAAACAAATTACGGGCTGCATTGAAAAAGGTGTAAATGTTGTTGAGCAGGACTTAGATAAAAAAGGCCTACGTAACTTTGCAGATAAGCAGTTCGATACTGTGATTATGACGCAAGCTTTACAAGCGATTAAACGCCCTGATGTCATGCTTGAAGAAATGATGCGTATCGGTCGGCAAGGTATTGTGACGTTTCCAAATTTTGGTTATTGGCGCTGTCGTCATTACTTGTTATGGTATGGCAAGATGCCCATGTCGAAATCACTACCGCACACATGGTATAACACACCTAATATACATTTATGTACCTTTAAAGATTTTGAAGCATTGTGTCGTCAGAAGAATATTAAAATTCTAAATCGAACGGTAGTGGATGCTAATTTTGAGCAAAGTCGCTTTGCATTAATGTGGCCAAATTTGTTCGCGGAATTTGCTGTTTATAGAATCGCTCGCTAAAGGTAGGTGAAGTTAAAACTTGACTATTTTGGAGAAATTTATGCATTTTTCATTTAAGTATCTAATTTTTTTACTGCTAGTTATGTTTGGTTTTAGCCAAGTAAATGCTGAACAGAAAGAGGTTTTTGATGGTCCTGATGGCAGCGAGTATGAAGTGCATTATATTGGTTTTGCGAGCACCTTTTTAGACGAAAATATCGCAAAACAATATAAGTTGGTCAGAAGTCGCGCACTCGGAATTATTAACATCAGTGTCATCAAAGTTGAAGCGGATGGTAGCCGGAAAGCAGTCGGTGCCGTCGTTGAAATTAAAATGAAGAATGACCTTCAGCAACCACAGTTTCTATCGTCGCAACAAGTGGTCGAAGGAAAATCGATTTATTATCTTGCTCAACTTCAATACAAAGAGGGCGAATTGCTTACCTTTGATATGACGATTTACCCAGAAGGTCGTACCGAGGCAATGCAATTTAGATTCAGCCAGAATTTTTATAATGACTAAATTAGTAAAGGGCGTAATGTGAAAATTGTTTTAGCCAGTGGCAACAAAGGTAAGTTAAAAGAATTTTCAGAGCTGTTAGCGCCTTATGACTTTGAGATATTCCCTCAGTCTGATTTTAAAGTAGAGCCGCCAGAAGAAACAGGTTTAACTTTTATTGAAAACGCGATTATTAAAGCACGTTATGCATCAAAAATTAGTGGCTTACCTGCTATTGCTGATGACTCAGGGCTCGCAATCGATGCCTTAAATGGTCAGCCAGGAATTTATTCAGCTCGTTTTTCTGAAAAAGAGATGGGTGACAAGGTCAGTGATCAAAGTAATATCGATCTTGCTTTAAAAAAGCTGGCGGCTTTGTCTAAATCTAATAACGAGTCTGATGATATTGATCGTACAGCGCGATTTCATTGTGTGTTGGTGTATATGGCACATGCAGAAGACCCGACTCCAGTGGTGTGTCACGGTCAGTGGCAAGGGAGTATTACCTTAAATCAATCCGGTGCTGGCGGCTTTGGTTATGATCCAGTTTTTTGGGTACCAGAGTTTGAATGTACCGCGGCAGAGCTGACGAAAGAACAAAAAAATTCGCGAAGCCATCGAGGGCAGGCACTAAAACAACTGATTGCTCAAATGGACCGATTGCGTGAAAGTTCGAAAAAGTAGAGCTCTCATTCACTTATGACTAACATAACCTTACCGCCATTGAGTTTATACGTGCATATTCCTTGGTGTGTGCGAAAGTGTCCATATTGTGACTTTAATTCTCATGTCAGTTCAGATACTAACGGCAAAATACCTGAAGCTGAATACCTTGCCCAGTTAAAGCTTGACCTCGCCGAAGATCTTCAATGGGTGCAAGGTCGTTCATTGCGGAGCATTTTCTTTGGCGGGGGTACGCCAAGTTTAATGAGTGGTGAGTTTTATCAAGATCTTCTCGCGCATATCGAGTCGACAATTCCTTTTCATCCTGAGATTGAAGTTACACTTGAGGCGAATCCTGGCACAACGGAAGCTGCCCGATTTAAAGCGTATCGTAAAGCGGGAATCAATCGTTTATCTGTTGGGGTGCAAAGTTTTCAGCCTGAACACCTTAAACGCTTAGGCCGAATTCACTCAAACGATGACGCTATTCGTGCTATACAGCAAGCAAAAGCGGCTGGTTTTGAGAACTTCAATATCGATTTAATGCATGGTTTATCTGAGCAATCGCTGAAACAAGCGATGACTGATCTAAAGCAAGCGATTGCTTTAGGGCCGACACATCTTTCGTGGTATCAATTAACTATTGAGCAAAACACTGAATATTATCGACATCCTCCTAAATTACCGGAAGATGAAGCGCTTTGGGACATTCAAAAAGCAGGCATTGAACTCTTACAAGGTGCAGGTTTTGAGCAATATGAAGTCTCAGCTTTTGCTAAGACAGGCCGTGAAGCGCAGCATAACTTAAATTATTGGCAGTTCGGTGATTATATTGGAATTGGTGCTGGTGCTCACTCTAAAATCACTAAGGTTATTAAAACCGGTAAATCTGGCGAAAGTGAGTACATACTTGATGGTATGTTAAGGTACCGTAAAACACGCATGCCCAAAGACTATTTATTGCCTAAGCCTTCTTTTAGAATTGGACAAGAAACCATTGCAGCTGTGGACTTAGGTTTTGAGTTTTTAATGAATGTTTTACGCTTAAATCAAGGCGCTGAAGCATCTCTATTCACAGAAAGAACTGGTCTAGCACTCACGGCATTGGAGCCTCAGTTAAATGAGTTTCGCAAGATGGGCTTAATAGAGATGAACCGTCTGTGTACGACTGAAAAAGGTCACCTATTTCTCAATAGTATTTTAGAAAAGTTTGCCGATGTATGACAGCGTACACCAACATGTATCACCCTTCATTACTGTGAGATAGCTGTGAATATCCTACAACAAGTTAGTATTAAAAAACCTCGCTTAATTATGTTTGATCTTGACGGTACGTTGGTGGATTCCGTACCAGACCTGAGCTTTGCAGTAGATGCTATGTTGAGTGATTTAGGTAAGCCAATTGCCGGACTAGAGAGTGTTAGTAATTGGGTGGGAAACGGCGCAGCCATGCTAGTAAAGCGCGCACTCAGCAGACAGATGATTCCTGTTGAGATCGAAGAGACGCTTTACCAAGAGGCTTATAGTCTTTTTCTGGCGCATTATCAGCTAGTAAACGGGCGTAAAAGTATTTTATATCCAAAAGTAGCAGAAACGCTAGGGCAGATCAGAAATACATTCCCCTATTTGGCGCTTATTACCAACAAACCAGAGCAATTCACCCAGCCTTTGTTAGATTATCATCGTCTACCTGAGTTTGATTTAATTGTTTGTGGTGATACCTTGGAAAAAAGAAAACCACACCCTGAACCTGTATTACACTGTCTGAATACATTTGATTGTAAAGCCACAGAGTCTGTCATGGTGGGGGATTCTGTGAGTGATATAAAGGCAGCACAAGCAGCTGATGTGCCGATAATTTGTGTGAATTATGGCTATAATCAAGGGGAGGATCTATCTGCTTATCACCCAGATCGTCTAATTCAAAACTTTGAGCAATTAATATTTTAACGTTTAGAAAAAGCAGTGTGACTCCACCCACTTTTGTGAATAATTTTCTTAAGCGCCTGACCATTCACAACATCAAGCGCTCCATTGCTTCTAGCAAAATTAAAGCGCTTTTAATACCACTTTTGCGGCTTCAATCGTCGCTTTAATTTCAGCATCACTATGTGCACTGGAAACAAACCCAGTTTCAAATGCTGAAGGGGCAAGATAAATACCTTGCTCTAACATGCCGTGGTAGAACTGCTTAAATCGATTCTGATCACAGTTCATCACTTGCTCATAGGTGCTGATTGTTTCTTCTTCTGTAAAAAAGAAACCAAACATGGCGCCAACTTGATTAAATGCCATGGGGATATTGGCTTCAGCGGCAGCAGCTTTTAAACCTTCAATTAAGTTGTTCGTTGTTTGCGTTAAGTTTTTATAAAAGTCAGCTTGAGATATGTTTTCGAGCATCGCTAGACCCGCAGCCATCGCGAGCGGGTTGCCTGAGAGTGTTCCTGCCTGATAGACGGGACCTGTCGGCGCAATATAATCCATAATATCGTTGCGGCCCCCAAATGCGCCAACTGGCAAGCCACCACCAATCACTTTACCGAGTGTCGTTAGGTCAGGTTTTACCTTGTATACAGATTGAGCACCACCTAAAGCGGTACGAAAGCCGGTCATTACTTCATCAAAAATTAATACGCTCTTATGTTGGTCACAACATTCACGTAATGTTTCAAGAAAGCCTGGAATGGGTGGAATACAATTCATATTACCGGCGACAGGCTCAACAATGATTGCCGCTATTTGATCACCAATTTCGGCGAATAAAGCTCGAACTTCCTCTGGTTTGTTATAACTGAGTGTTAAAGTGTGCTCTGCAACACTTGCAGGCACACCAGGAGAGTTCGGAACACCTAAAGTTAAAGCGCCTGAACCTGCCTTCACTAATAACGAGTCAGCATGACCATGATAGCAGCCTTCAAATTTTACGATTTTATCGCGGTTAGTAAAGCCTCGCGCTAGACGAATTGCGCTCATTGTTGCTTCGGTACCTGAACTAACCATACGTACTTTTTCGATAGTGGGCACTAACTCACAAACTTTTTTGGCCATACGGGTTTCAATTGCTGTAGGTGCGCCATATCCTAAACCTTGGTTCAGTTGAGCTTTAACTGCTTCAATTACCGCTGGATTGGCATGGCCTAATATCATTGGACCCCAAGAACCGACGTAATCAATATAGCGCTGACCATCTGCATCAATTAAATATGCGCCCTCCCCTTTTTCAAAAAATACCGGAGTACCGCCGACACCTTTAAACGCACGAACGGGTGAATTAACGCCACCGGGAATAACGGTTTGAGCATCAGTAAAAAGTTGGTCAGATCTAGACATAATAGGCCTATTCGGTTTTAGAAGGTTTAAAAAATGATGAAAAAATACGAGCAGTAGCTTCAATATTTTGTTGGCCAAAAAGGCCATGTATCACGGCAATCGAATGTATATTGGTCGTAAGAATGTTAGGAGCATTGTCTGTAGTAATGCCACCAATAGCGACACTAGGGCAAGAGAGCTTAGCCGCCAGTGTTAATGTGTCTTGAGGGCAGTACGGAGCATTTGGTTTTGTTTTTGAGGGGAAAATACGACCAAATGCACAGTAGTCTACACCTTGCTGAATACAGTGTTGTGCATATACCAGATCGCTATGGCAGGTAACACCTAAGATTTTTTCGTCACTTAACTTATTAACTGCATGTGCGATGTCACCATCACTTTTACCCAAGTGAAGTCCGTCAGCGTTAATACGAAGGCATAAGTTAAGGTCATCATTAATGATGAATTGTGCCTGGTAGTCTGAGCATAAGTCACGCAGGCTTTGAGCATTTTTGACGAGTTCAATATCACTGGCAATTTTGTCACGATATTGTATAACTCGTGCGCCTCCGCGTAGAGCACTTTCTACTGAAGAGATGAGCCTTTCAGTTGGTAAGAGACGAGGGTCTGTGATGGCATACAAGCCGTTTTGTAATTTAGTACTCAAAAATATTAGCTTTCCATAGTGTTGACAGACTTAGTGCTGAAAAAATATTAAAAGGGTTTAACAACGACCAGCACCACAATCCCTATTAATAACAAAACAGGAAACTCATTAAACCAGCGATAAAATACATGCCCTTTTTGGTTTTGGTCAAGTGCGAAGGTCTTCAGTAGTTCGCCACAGTAGATGTGGTATGCAATGACACCAACGACTAAAGCCAGTTTTGCATGAAACCATCCTCCTTGCATATAACCTTGCAGGTTATAGCTCAATAACCAAGCGCCTAAAACAAGAGTTGCGATCATTGCAGGGGTTGCGATGCCACGGTATAACTTTCGCTCCATGACTTTAAAGCGCTCAATACCAGATTGATCTGTTGTTTGACTGTGATAAACAAATAACCGAGGTAAGTAGAATAATGCTGCAAACCAGCATACGACTGCAATGATGTGAAATGCTTTAACCCAAAGCATAAATAAGCCCTTTTATTGGTTTTTATATTGATAGTAATTTTCGATATCGCCACGTGTTACCACACCTAGCACACGAGAAATCATGGGTGCACTGGTTCGTTCAACATAAAGCGCCTCGGTTTTTGAGTCAGAAAATTTATCCAGAGCTTCCTGTAGCGTCGCTTGATAGTAAAGTGATGCTATGTCTTTACGTTGAGCAGGAATCTCTAATAAATTCACCAATAGACGCTCTTTTAGGGGGTCTTCTTCCGCTTCGCAAAATCGCTGCTCATTTTCCTCAAGATAATGAGCTAAATCAATGGTGGGTAACAAAGAAACCGGTTTACCTTCGTTGCCACTAATTAAAATCCACTTAGGCTCTTGTCTTAACAGTTTTTTTGCGTCATCAAAACGTATGATCTTGTCAGACCGGCAAAATTGACGAGTCATAATGGCACCCACACTGACACGTCTTAAAGCCTGGGTAACGGGGGTGTTGTGATAGTCTAAGCCTTGCTCTTTTAAAATGGTTAAAAAAACGGACTTTTGCTTGAACACTTCACTGGCAATCATGCTTGAAATAACGATGATCAACATACTGGGTAAAATAATATTTGGGTTTTGAGTCAGCTCAAGTATGGCGAGTAATGCCGCGAGCGGTGCTTGCAGAGCTGAGCCCATCATTGCTCCCATTCCAAGCATGGCATAAAACCCTGGCGAGGAGGCAAGAGAAGGCATTAACCATTCTGCAACTAGGCCAAGTGCACCACCGACCGTTGCACCAATAAAAAGTGTTGGACCAACGAGTCCGTTAGGCATGCCTAAACCAACACTGATGGAAGTAGCGAGAATTTTGGCTAAGGCAATAGCGCATAACATTAATATGCCAAATTCACCTAATAAAGTTTGATTAACGGTATCGTAACCAACCCCCATTATTTGTGGAAAGATGACCGCAATCCCAGCTGTTATGGCACCAGCAGCAAGGATGCGGAAAAAAATGTTCACGGAAGCAAAGTGCATCGCGCGTTGGATTAAATTTACAAACGCGGCAGACACAACTCCAATTATGATGCCGCAAAGAATTATATAAGGTACTTCGGCTAAGGAGTTCATATAAAGTTGTGGCACTAAGAATGCCGGGTCAGCACCATAAACGGTTTGAGTGATGATTGCGGCAGCAACAGAGGCTAATATAACAGGAGTAAAGCCTGCGATGGTATATTCCATCATGACTACTTCCATGGCAAAAATAACGCCAGCTATGGGGGTATTAAATGAGGCTGAGATCGCAGCGGCGGTGCCACAACTAATGAGTGTTCGAATACTATTATTTGGCAGTTTTAAATATTGTCCCATGAGACTTGAGCAGGCTGCACCTAAGTGAACCGCAGGGCCTTCTCTTCCGGCCGATTGCCCGCTTAAAATCGTCAGTACCCCGCCCACAAATTGTATAATAAAGCTTTTGAGTGCGATATAACCTTGGTGGTAGTTTAATCGCTCCATGACAAATGCGACACCTACTTTGCGTTGGCTGATTTGTAAACGATACCAAATTGAACCTATGAGTACTGCGCCACTAATTGGTAATACCGCGCGCATCAGGTTAGATAAACCTTCAAAATTTTCAGGGTCGCCATTCGGTAAGTATTGTGCAAGCGGCCATTCAATTAACAAACGAAATAATAAAATAACGCCCGCTGTAAGGCTGCCTGAGATAAGGCCTAAAATAGCGAGTTGGGGCAATGCATCGACGCCAGAAAGTTTATGGCGAAACAAGTGTTTATAGTTTGAGAATGCTGTTTTGAAAAACATAAAAAGCGAGATTCTTCTTCAATAAGCTAAACATTTAAAGAATCTTACTCGTTTTAAGGCGGGCAAGCCAAAAAATAGAGCGATATTCTTTTATTGATCTATCCTTTTGAATCAAAGGACCGTGATATAATTTTCAAAATAAAATATATCCATCTAAAAGTACATAAATAAGAGGTTTGAGGTGATTAAAGCAGGAATTGTTGGCGCAACGGGTTATACCGGATCAGAGCTATTACGTTTATTGGCATTGCACCCTGAGGTTGAAGTGGCTGTTGTGACGTCACGCTCAGAAGCAGGTAAAGCAGTTTCAGATCGATTTCCTCATTTACGCTCGTATAATGACCTGAAATTTACCGACCCAAGTGTCGAGACATTGGCTGAATGTGATGTCGTGTTTTTTGCAACACCACACGGTGTCGCGCAAGCAATGATGCCTGCGTTTATTGATTCGGGTTTAAAAGTAATTGATCTTTCAGCTGATTTTAGACTGAAAGATGCCGATTTATGGGCGCTTTGGTACAACCAGCCACATGGTTGTCCAGAGCTGATTGAGCAGGCTGTTTATGGTTTGCCTGAGGTGAATCGAGCGGATATTAAAAAAGCTAATCTGATCGCTTGTCCTGGTTGTTATCCGACGGCGATTCAATTGGGTTTTTTACCTTTGCTTGAAAATAAATTAGTTGATTCGAAGCGCTTGATTGCCGACGCAAAATCTGGGGTAAGTGGTGCAGGCCGTACGGCGAACGTCGGAATGTTAATGTCAGAATGTGCCGACAGTTTTAAAGCATATGGCGCTTCAGGCCACCGTCATAGCCCTGAAATTCGTCAAGGTTTAAGTCTTTTTAGTGGTGATCAGGTTTCTTTAACGTTTGTACCGCATTTAGTCCCGATGATTCGTGGTATTGAAGCAACTTTGTATGCTGAATTAACGACTGACTTATCGCTAGAAGACATTCAATCATTATATGAACAGCGTTATAAAGATGAACCTTTCGTCGATGTGATGCCTTTGGGTTCATCACCTGAAACTCGCAGTGTTAAAGGCTCTAATTACTGTCGTATTGCCTTACATCAGCAGCCTGAAAGTAATGTAATCATTATTCTTTCTGTGATTG
>ENA-OSET01005921-OSET01005921.1-sediment-metagenome-genome-assembly--contig:-NODE-5921-length-10147-cov-4.180040_pt1 | contig 10147 bp, 9 predicted proteins | sample MGYA00237882_ERZ534229 | MGnify/ENA primary metagenome ERZ534229 (study PRJEB26408, sample SAMN06266212) | sediment metagenome | isolation source: Hudson Canyon methane seep mesocosm | place: USA:Hudson...
AGAGAGGCGAATGGGAATGGGATGTGCCTTCTACCTCTCTTGTTGAAAAACATCTCATTGATTGCGAGGCGTGGCCTCGAAATATTAGCAGCGAAGACTTGTTAGCGGTGTTCGAAACAAACTTTGTACGTCATCAAGTGGTGATAGGTTGGCAGTCTAGCAAAATAGAATTGGCCTTCGACGAAGGTTTGGTGCTTTCTAGAGGGCGCAGTGAGCAGATAAGCGAAATTGAACTAGAATTAAAGTCGGGTGAAGTCGATGATTTGCACTTACTGGCGTTAGGGTTGAAGAAATATATTGCCTTAGAGCCTTTCGACGTAAGTAAGGCAGAGCGAGGTTACGACTTGTACCATCAAAACAATGATTGACGTTTTCTGTCAGCGTTTAGGGTAGTGATGAAGTACTTTTTTTACATATGTATTGTCTGTTTTATCCCCATGGCTATGGCGCAAGATGACGCGCTGTTAATGATCAATGGTAGCTACCAGTCGTTGTTAGACGATTATGGGTCTTCTGGGGAGAAAAATAATCTTAGCGCGAACATGATCGATTATTCTCGTATCAAGAATGATGATCGTTTACTTAAGCTCACCCATCATATTCAAAATTACCCAAAAGAAAGGCTAAATAGCCAAGCTAAGAAACTGGCGTTCTATCTCAATGCCTACAATATTCTAAGTATCGCCATGGTGGCGAAGCACTGGCCAATAACGAAGCTTAAGTCTTTGGGTACCCTTTTGAAGCCAGTTTGGACTCATAGCGTTGGCGCAGTTTGTGGTGAGCAGATGACTTTGCGCAAACTGGAGCATGAAATATTGGGCAAGCTTGGTAACCCTAAAATCCACTTCGCACTTAATTGCGCATCAATGAGTTGTCCGGACCTGCGTTTGGAGCCTTATCTGGCTGAGTCAATTGAAGAGCAACTGGAGAATCAAACAACAATATTTATGTCTCAAAAAGGCAAAGGAGTGTTCATTAAAGGAGAGGGAAAGGTGAAATTATCTCCTATATTCGACTGGTTTTCAGAAGATTTCGATGTTGTAGGAGGGGTGAATGAGTTTGTTCAGCCGTACCTACCTGAGCAAGGTAGGCCATGGGAAATAGTGGGCTATTTGAACTATGATTGGAGCGTGAATTGGCATTTAACTCGTTCAGAGAAACTTAAAATTAATCGACGTAAAAAGAAAAATTAAAGTAGGTTATCCTCACTTCTTCGCAAATTATCGTACCCTAAAAATGAGTTAGCTATGACGTCTGATAAAAAAAATGCTTCGCTGTTGACGAGCTATCCGCCTTTTATACAAGAAAAAAATAGCCAGGCCTGGGATAAAATAGATGAATTTTATCGAGCTAACGACTCTGGTTGGGTAAAAGAGGGCTGCTCTTGGTCAGAACCTTTTGTTAAATCATTGTTCCAAATATGGGCGCGTAGTGACTTTGTTAGAGATCAAAGTGTGCGTAATCCATTGTGGTTGTCTGGCTACGCTGCGAAAGACTCTTCTTTATTGCAGGTTCGTGATGCAGCTTCCTATGAGAATTTGCTGTTAGAGTCTGTGTCGGGGGTTTCAGATGAGAGTCAATTCATGCATCTGATTCGGAAGTTTCGCCAATTTGAGATGATGAGGATTATCTGGAGAGATTTGTGCGACATGTCGACGTTTCAACAAACGGCCTCAGACGTGTCTTCCTTGGCTGATGTCTGTGTCTTGGTTGCTCAACGGTTCGCTTATGAAAACTTGGCTAGTCGCTATGGGTTTCCGAGATCTGGTGACGCGCGTGCCGAAAAGCAGAATATGTTAGTTATTGCCATGGGCAAGCATGGCGGTCGCGAGCTTAATGTTTCTTCAGATATTGACCTGATCTTGGTTTATCCAGAATCTGGCATGACGGATCATGATCGTAAATCAATAGATAATCACTTGTTTTTCACCAAGTTGGGTCAGAAGATGATTCAGTATTTGGACCAGGTGACGGTGGATGGTTTTGTTTTTCGGGTTGACCTCAGGCTCAGGCCATATGGAGAAAGCGGAGCAATCGCGCTGAATATTTCAGCTTTCGAAGAGTATTATCATCATCAAGGTAGAGAGTGGGAGCGTTATGCGATGATAAAAGCCCGTATTCTCTATCCTCACACAAACACCGTTGAGTCGGACAGGTTGATGGCCATCATCAGCCCGTTCGTTTACCGAAAGTATGCAGACTTCAGCTCGGTGCAGGCTCTAAGGGATATGAAACGGCTAATCACTTCAGAGGTTCACAGAAAAGGAGGTGATCAAAATATCAAGCTGGGTCGGGGCGGAATACGAGAGGTTGAGTTCATCTCTCAAGCCTGCCAGCTCATTCATGGTGGTCGAGATGAAAGTATTCAAAATACCTCACTCCTTGCGAGTCTTGGTAGTTTAAAAGCCAATCAGTATCTTCCAGAAGATTGGGTTGATGAGCTGATGACAGCTTACATTTTTCTTCGCGACCTTGAGCATGCTATTCAGGGGTTGGCGGACAAGCAAACTCAATTGATTCCCGAGAGCGAAGAAGAAAAACTTAGAGTCGCATGGTCCATGGGGTTTGATGATTGGTCTCAGTTGGACTCGGTGTTGAGTAAACACCGAAACAGTGTGGAGAAACGCTTCGAATTATTTTTGGTTGACCCAGAAAATGATGACGCGAAGATATCGAGTGGCGGTTGGCTGGATTTGTGGCAGTTGGATGCATCAGAAAAACAATGGTGTGATGCCTTAGGTAAGGCGAACTTTGAGTCGCCAGAAGACAGCTATCTGCAATTAGTATCGATACGTGAAAATCGACAGTTTATATCGATGTCTCCAGATGCTAGTCAGCGTTTTGAAAAATTTCTGCCACTATTGCTAGAAACGGTAAGTCATACGGTTGATCCGTCCAAGACCCTTGCCAGGGTGTTGGCGTTAGTGAATGTCATCCTTGGGAGGTCAGTTTATTTTGTCCTGCTGTATGAGAATATCGATGCGCTTAAGCAGCTTTGCCACTTGTGTTCTGAAAGCCCGTGGATAGCGGCGCATTTAGTGAAAACACCGGTCATACTTGACGAACTGATCGATGTCAGAAACCTATATCGTCCGCCAAGCAAAGAAGGTTTAAAAGATGAGTTGCGTCAGCAGTTGTTACGAATTCCTGAGGATGACCTAGAGTCGCAGATGAATTGCCTGCGAACGTTTAGGCAATCTCATATGTTAAAAGTGGCGGCGGCTGAAATTGGGTCTCATTTACCGTTGATGAAGGTTAGTGACTATCTTACTTTTCTTGCGGAAACCATTCTGGAGCAAGCTGTTCACATTGCCTGGAGAAATCTAACTGACAAATATGGAGAGCCTTCGGGATTAGGCTTGTCAGGGCTGCCTGGTAGCGGCTTTGCAGTAATCGGGTATGGAAAATTAGGAGGAATCGAGCTGGGGTATAGCTCTGACTTAGATATGGTTTTCTTGTATGACTGTGATGATTTAGGTCAAACAACTGGCCAAAAGTCGATAGATAATCAAGTGTTCTATATCAGATTGGGTCAGAGAATTATTCATATCTTATCTGCGCAGACTACTCAGGGAATATTGTACGAATCTGACATGCGCTTGCGCCCCTCAGGCAATTCTGGGCTGTTAGTTTCATCACTAAAGGCGTTTGAAAAATACCAAAGAGAAGGTGCATGGATATGGGAACATCAAGCACTGGTGCGGGCTAGAGGCATAACGGGTGACCCTGATTTAATTGAGCGCTTCAATATGGTGCGACAGTCTGTATTGAGCCAAGATAGGGATCGAGACGCGCTCAAGCAGGAAGTAGTTTCGATGCGTGAGAAAATGAAAGTTCAGTCTGATGTAGATGACCTTAAGCAAGGAAGTGGCGGGTTAGTAGATATTGAGTTCATTGTGCAATTCGGTGTTTTAAATTATTGTCAAAACCAGCGTCAGCTTATCGAATGGACAGATAATATCCGTATCATTGAGACTTTGGTTCGTTCACGTAGTTTTGATGAAGTCGATATAGCGCCTCTTGTTTCTATCTATAGAAAGCTTAGGTCAGCCTTGCACCGAAAAAGCTTATCCTCTGAAGAATACTTGCCGAGCCTAAAAGACTATCCTGAAATGAAAAGCCAAGTAGTTGATATTTGGAAACAAATTTTTGAGAATAGTTCTTCTAAATAGTGTTAGAATGCGCGGCTGTTTTTTCGAAAATTTTTAGGAGTGGAATGCAATGTCTTCAATGGCTGATAGAGATGGCCTGATCTGGTTCGATGGAGAAATGATACCTTGGCGCGACGCCAAAATTCATGTCTTAACTCACACGCTTCATTATGGAATGGGGGTGTTTGAGGGTGTTCGGGCTTATGAGGCTGAAAAAGGTACGGCCATTTTCAAGTTGCAAGAACATACAGATCGTTTGTTTCGCTCCGCACATATCATGCGCATGGATATGCCTTTTGATAAAGAAACGCTAAACGCGGCTCAGCTTTCGGTTGTGAAAGAGAATAACTTACACGAAGCGTATCTACGTCCAATGGTATTTTATGGTTCAGAGGGCATGGGTCTTCGCGCAGATAACCTAAAGTCTCACGTGATCGTTGCTGCTTGGTCATGGCCTTCCTATATGTCGCCAGAAGCGACAGAAAAAGGCATAAAGGTTCGAACATCTTCTTATACTCGCCATCACGTCAATATTAGTATGTGTAAGGCCAAAGCGAATGGTCACTATATTAACTCGATGCTTGCCCTTAATGAGGCGTTGGAGTGTGGATGTGATGAGGCGCTTCTATTAGATAACGAAGGTTATGTTGCTGAGGGTAGTGGAGAAAATATTTTTGTGATTAGGAACGGTGTGATGTATACGCCCGAGCTAACGTCTTGCCTAGATGGCATCACACGTAATACTATTTTTTCGTTTGCTGAAGAATTAGGTGTAGAGGTACGCGAAAAGAGAATTACGCGTGACGAAGTCTATGTTGCTGATGAAGCTTTTTTCACAGGAACAGCCGCAGAGGTCTTGCCTATTCGAGAGCTTGACGGCCGTCTAATTGGTTCGGGTTCGAGAGGCGTGCTAACTGAAAAATTCCAAAGCATGTATTTTGATGCGGTGAAGGGTCGACGCTCGCAAAATGAAGAGTGGCTAAGCTACGTTTAGTATTAGCTTCAGATGCAGATATTATTGAAAAGGTGAGCTAGGCTCACCTTTTTTGTTATTGTTTAAATAATTTCTGTTCGATCAGGTCGCATAATATGTGCCCGAGCATGATATGTGCTTCTTGAATCGTCGCCGTTTCTTCTGCCGGTACCGCCAGAGCGTAATCAGATATTTCCATGAGCTTTCCCTTCACGCCGCTCATTCCTATAATGCTACAATTCTTAGCTCTCGCCGCTTCGCATGCAGATAGGATATTGGCCGAATTTCCTGATGTGGATATTCCGACAAAAACGTCCCCGTCGTTGGCTAACGCTGTAACTTGTCGAGAAAATACATCGTTAAAGCCGTAATCATTACCAATCGCTGTTAGCGCCGATGTATCGGTTGTTAGTGCTATTGCCGCCAGCGGTGCGCGATCGAATTTATACCGTCCGACTAATTCTGCAGCCAAATGTTGAGCATCGGAAGCGCTACCGCCGTTGCCAGCAAAGAGTATTTTTTTACCTGCCTTTATCGCCTGGGTACAGTGCTTTGCTGTTTCCTCTAAATGTTGCAGAAACGCGTCATCACCGAGAATTTTCGATTTTGTATCAATGCTGGCTTGAATATGTTTTTTCATTCTTGCGTTCATAAATGACTCAGTTTTAATTCGTATATTGTTTAGAGTAATGTGCAAATGGCGTTTAGGGTTCGTGCTTGATAATAAGGCTTTCGCCTTGGCTGAATAATATCAGGTAGATATTGTAACGAATTTGGTTTTAAAAGAACGGCTTTTTTGATTCTGGCAGCTTGTGCACAGTGCATATCTGACAAACTATCTCCCACCATAATAGATTGTGAAAGGTCTATCTTAAAACGTTTTTGTGCTTTAAAAATCATTCCTGTTCTTGGTTTTCTACAAGTGCAAATATGAGAGAATTTTGGGTGGTGCGGGCAGTGCAAGGTTTGACGAATTGCGATGCCTTTATTCCAAAATTGAAGCGTCAGCCATTGGGACAGTTTTTTGAACTGACTCTCATCATAATACTTTCTGGCAATTCCAGATTGATTGGTGACAATGATTATCTGGTAGCCCTTTTTTTGGGCATGCAAGCAAAGCTCAAATACCCCTTCTACGAAATCAAAGTTGCTTGGTTGATGTACGTAGCCATGATTGATATTGATAACGCCATCGCGATCTAAAAACAGCGCTTTCGTGCTAATAGAGTTCCGATTGGATTTTATTGCACTGATCATAATGCCAGGCCGCTTATAATTTTGGTATATAGCCCATGTGTTTTCTCTGCGACACGCTCTATCTGGAGGTCGTTTTCGGCGTAACGGAACTGCTCTTCTTGACCATTTCTTAGAGCCGTCATATTGTCCAAATGGTGTTGAATAAAGGGTTTTAAATGCTCTGTTTTGGTTGAGTCGATTAGACACGATTCTGGTAGCAGATCTTGAGCGCCAGGCACGCGTGTAGATAGAACGGGAAGTCGACTGTGTAATGCCTCAATTAGCGCTAGGCTAAAACCGTCACGTTTTGCGCAGATCACCATCATGTCAGCTACAAACAAGATAGATCTGGTATCCTCTCTATATCCGGCTAAACGGACGTTATCACTAGCAATCGTAGTGAGTTGCCTCAGTTCCGGACCATCTCCAAGTAGAACAAGGTTTGCATCCAAATCATTGCAGGCCAGAATCAAACTCTCGAAGTTCTTGGTTTTGACTAGGCGGCCTACGCCTAAGATAAGAGGACGCTTCGGATCAATTCCTACGGATTCGCAGAAGAGACTACGTGTAGTTTTGGCGGTGGAACAGGCTTCTATACCGTTATGTACGACGAGCGATTTTTTTGGTTTCACTACGTCTTGCACGCCTTCGCTCACCGAGAACACATAATCCATTTTATCCAAGGCTCGATTATTGCGCTTTACGTTGTGAGAGGTCGCGATCAGCTTGATTGACGTATTCAGTAAAAACTTGATTGTGGATAGCAAATAGGCGGATTTATGGCCGTGGGCGTGTACTAAATCGGGAGAAATCTGGCGTATGTTTATTCGTAAGTCGAAAAGCAGTTTAAGGTTTCGGCGGCTACGGCTCATGTCTAGTGCAACGAAATTGACGCAGGGGGAGAACAAGCTGCTAAAGCACGGAGAAGCAATCACGGATACTTGAGTGCTATCGAGCTTTGACAAGTGATTTGCCTGAAGAGCGACTTGTCTTTCCATACCTCCAACCATCGGACCGGTGGAAGCTAAAACTAACAGTAGTTTCATGGTTATATCTTTAAAGGGTGTTTAGTCAAAATTAGGATGCCAGTTAATTCAATACTGGCTGATTTTAGCACGTCAATCCTCTAAACTATGTGCTCTTTTTTGAGAGATGCCCTGGATAATGGATTCATTCAAAGCGAAAGTCGCTATCCTCCTGTTGAAGTGTTTGGCTATGCTGAGTCTGAAGAATGCTCAACGTCTAGGTACCTTGGTTGGACGTGTTCTATGGATGGGAGATTCCAAACTCACGAGAGTCACTAAAGAAAACATTGAAATTTGTTACCCGGACCTTCCAAAGGGAGAGCAGCAAGCGCTCGTCAAGAAGAGTTTGATAGAGACCGGTAAATTATTTTCGGAATTTGGTGTAGCTTGGGAGTGGCCATCCGAAAAGACCTTGTCATTAATTCAAAGCGTTCAAGGAAAAGAGCATATAGACTCAATTTTCGAAAGAGGTAAAGGTGTTATTGTATTGGCACCTCATCATGGGAATTGGGAAATTGTCGGCTTGTATTTATCCACATTAAGGCCTATGGCTGCATTGTATAAACCGCCCAAAATAAAACAGCTTGAAGAATATATGTCAGCTGTTAGAGGTCGTTACGGTTCAGAATTAGTTCCGACCAATAAAAGAGGGGTAATTCGATTATTTTCTATTCTTTCCAAGCAAGGCATGGTTGGAATATTACCTGACCAAGTGCCAGGTGGCACTGGTGGAATATTTGCACCTTTTATGGGGATCGAAGCGAATACGGTTAAACTTGTTTCTCGGCTAATAGATCGTACGGCTTGTGAGGTTGTGAGTTTATGTGCGATTCGGCGACCTAATGGTGAAGGCTTCGATATGGTCTTCAAAGAAGCAGACCCAGACATTTATAGTAAGGATATAGGCGTATCGGTTGCGGCCTTGAATCGCTCCGTGGAAAACTGCTTAAAAGATTATCCTGAGCAATATCAGTGGGAATATAAGCGTTTCAAAGGTGCAAAAATTAATGGGCGAAAGGTTTACAAGTGAAGTTGGCTAGTTAATGGTGTCAGAACAGGTCAACGTGGTTTGTCTGAAGTGGGGTAAGACCTACGGGCCCGAGTATGTAAATAAACTATTCAATATGGTGTCGCGTAATTTTAGGCTTAAAACAAAGGCAATAGGCGCTGGAGGGAAATGACTAATTTGCGCTTATCGAGCTCCGGTATGACTGCTCAAGTGTATCCCAATTCTTCGTTTTCCAATGAATATGGTGTCTTCTTACCTCTTTCTCAAAGCTTCGTTTTAGGCGGTCCAGATTTTTTTGCTGCCAATTTAGGTGTGGCTTCAAGAACTTGGCTTTGTCAAAATCAATTAGCCAAAATTTCTTATTTTCATCATAGAGAATATTTTGAATATTGAGGTCGGCATGAAAAACGCCAGCAAGATGAAAGGAGGCGATTGTCTTTCCCATTTCTTGATAAAAGGAGTCTGATTGTGGCTTTTTTAATGTCTGTACTAAGTCGTGTGCGTTTGGTATTTTTTGGGTAATCAGGTCAGCCTGATAGCTAAGCCTCAAGCGTCTGACCTGAGCTGCTATTGGTCGAGGCACAGGAAGAGAGCGATTGTTGAGTTCAAGTAAAATATCAAATTCACTTATCGAGCGGCAGTTGTCTAAATTTTTGAATAGATAATTATCTTTGCTCAGCTTACTCATCAGCCCACCGCGTAGGTAGTGTCGAAGTACTAAATCGTATTTTTCAGAACCGTTCGAATGCTCTATGAAGTAGGTTGTACCTCTTCCTGATTCTTGTCCGATTATTTTATTCAAAGACTCCCAATAACTCGCGCCGAAATAGTCGGTACGAATATCAGGAAAAATCGTTGCATCATATTTCCAGTGAATTTTTCCGCAATTAAGGTCTCTAATGTCGGGCATTACTTGCTGCCTCACTCTTCAGCGCGTTTTCATTCATGCTTGTGTAAAGAGTAAGTGTCTCTTCGCACATTTTTTCTAGGGAGAAGTGTTTGGCGATATACTCTCTCGATAGATCGAATATTTCTTCTTTGTCGGTTAAATTGACTGATAGTGCAGCATTCAGCGCATTAATTAATGATTTTATGTCATTCGGCTCGCAAAGGAACTGTTTTTGAGGCGGGGCAATAGTTTCTTGGCTGCCCCCATGGTTAGTCGCAATGACAAGACAGTTCATCGCCTGTGCTTCGCAGGCAACGCGGCCAAAGGCCTCAGGTACTGTAGAGGCTGAAACAACAATGTCGGCGAGAGAGTAGGCAGTTTCCATATTTTGGCAAGCGCCAACAAATCTAATTTTTTTTTCTAGTTTGTGATGCTTTACAGCGCTGTCGAGTTGTTTTCTATATTCAGGTTTACCGGTGTCATCACCAACAAAAAGACATACATATTTATCCATCTTAAGCGACGCGATTGCCTCTATTAATACAGAGTGGCCTTTCCAGCGAGTGATTCTTCCAGGGAGCATTATGACGGTATGGTTGGCGGGTATGGACCAGGTTTTTCTCAAGGCCTTTATGACGTTTTTTGATACCTGGTGGGGGTCATATTTATTGGTGTCAATGCCTCTGGGAATCGTGTGGATCGATTTTGATTTGTCTGGGTAAATACTCTCAATGTGCTGGGCAATAAAGTTTGATACCGCGATTGTTTTTTCGCTCCGCAGCATGATAGCGTTGTACCACCGTTTAATCTTGTTGTGATGACCATAAGTGCCATGAAAGCTGGTTATGAATCTTTTTCTATATA
>ENA-OSET01005922-OSET01005922.1-sediment-metagenome-genome-assembly--contig:-NODE-5922-length-10147-cov-3.346773_pt1 | contig 10147 bp, 9 predicted proteins | sample MGYA00237882_ERZ534229 | MGnify/ENA primary metagenome ERZ534229 (study PRJEB26408, sample SAMN06266212) | sediment metagenome | isolation source: Hudson Canyon methane seep mesocosm | place: USA:Hudson...
TTCAAACAGCGGCGGGTGCCGCTGTTTGATGTATAGTTATGAGACGATCAACCAGAGATCAGACCCATGCTCTCCAGTTTCAGCAGAACCTGGTGGGCACAGTTGTCGACTTCGACGTTTTCGGTTTCCACTGACAGCTCCGGGTTGGTCGGAACATCATAGGGGTCCGAGATGCCGGTGAACTCTTTGATCTTGCCTTCGCGGGCCAGCTTATACAGGCCCTTACGGTCGCGGCGCTCGCATTCCTCGATCGTGGTCGCAACGTGGACCTCAACAAAGGCGCCAAAACCCTCGACGTCCTCACGTACGGCCCGGCGGGTGGTGGCATAGGGCGCGATGGGCGCACAGATAGCGATGCCACCGTTCTTGGTGATCTCGGACGCAACATAGCCGATGCGGCGGATGTTCAGGTCGCGGTGCTCTTTGCTGAAGCCCAGTTCTGATGACAGGTTCTTGCGGACAATGTCGCCGTCCAGCAGCGTTACAGGACGACCGCCCATTTCCATCAGTTTGACCATCAGAGCGTTGGCAATGGTGGATTTGCCCGAGCCTGAGAAACCGGTGAAGAACACGGTGAAACCCTGTTTCGAGCGGGCAGGTTTGGTTTTGCGCAATTCCGTCACAACTTCGGGGAAAGAGAACCATTCGGGGATCTCCAGACCTTCCACCAGGCGGCGACGTAGTTCGGTGCCTGAGATATTCAGGACGGTGACATCATCTTTGTCCATGATCTCGTCGTTGGGTTCATACTGGGCGCGTTCCTGCACATAGACCATGTGCTTGAAGTCGACCATTTCACAGCCAATTTCGGACTGGAACTCGCGGTACAGATCCTGCGCATCATAGGGGCCGTAGAAATCGTCACCAGCCGAGTTTTTGCCGGGTCCGGCGTGGTCACGGCCAACGATAAAGTGGGTGCAACCGTGGTTGGCGCGGATCAACCCGTGCCAGACGGCTTCACGCGGGCCAGCCATACGCATGGCCAGGTTCAGCAGGCTCATGGTGGTGGTGGACGCCGGGTATTTGTCCAGAACCGCCTCGTAGCAGCGCACGCGGGTAAAGTGATCCACGTCACCCGGTTTGGTCATGCCAACAATGGGGTGGATCAGCAGGTTGGCCTGGGCCTCTTTGGCGGCGCGGAAGGTCAACTCCTGGTGGGCACGGTGCAGCGGGTTGCGGGTTTGGAACGCAACAATTTTGCGCCAGCCCAGTTTGCGGAAATAAGCACGCAACTCGTTTGGTGTGTCCCGGCGAGCGCGGAAATCATAATGCACTGGCTGCTGGATACCTGTGATCGGGCCACCGAGGTAAATCTTGCCAGCCTGGTTGTGCAGGTAGTTGACGGCAGGGTGGGCATCGTCGTCAGCGCCAAAGACCTTCTCGGCCTCCAGGGCTTTGTTCGGCTCCCAGTTGTCAGTTACGGTCATGGTCGCCAGAATGACGCCTTCCTGATCGCGGAGAGCGATGTCTTCGCCTGGCTCAAGTGAGGCGGCGAAGTCTTCCGAAACGTCGAGAGTGATGGGCATTGGCCAAAGCTGACCGTCTGCCAGACGCATGTTGTTGACAACACCATTGTAGTCTTCCTCGGACAGGAAGCCTTTCAAAGGGTTGAAACCGCCATTCATCAGCAGTTCCAGGTCGCAGATCTGGCGTGGCGACAGGTCGTGGCTTTTAAGATTTCCCGCTTCAATCTTTAATTTCTGGGCAGAGTCGTAGGAAACATAAAGTTCTGGAACTGGCGCCAGATTACTAATCATTGTCATGTGAAATCTCTCATCACTTGCAAAAGAAGACGTCCTGCATAGGACTGGTTGGTTTTATGGGGCGAAATACCCCGGAGGGGTTAGGGAAGTCTAGCGTATGCGCTGAAAAAGGACGAAATGTGCCGATTTGGCGTCAGGAGGGACTGTTTCCGGGTTGACTTGAAGCGGGAGGAAATATTTTCGCGGTTTCTAAAGGTGTGAGGGCTGACTTTAAAGCGGGTCAGGCGAATCCGGATGCGGCGATAGCAGCATTTCCAGCACAGATGCATGCGGGACGGGAAGCGCGCTCACTGGTTGGTCTACGCCACGCAACTCAAAGACTTGGAATTTGGCCTCATGAGCCGCAAAACTGGCCATTTGCACCGCACGCTCGGATATCAGAAGCTCAACGCCAAGTTCCTTGGTCTTGGCTTCAAGACGGCTGGCGGTGTTTACAGTGGCTCCGATAAGCGTGCGCGGCGCATTATCTGTGGTGCCGATTTCACCCAGCACGACCGTTCCGGTGTGCAGCCCCATTCCAATACGCACCGGGTCGTCCCCTTCGGATGCCAACAGCCTGTTAAACCGCGCCAGGGCTACGCCGATGTTGCCGACGGCCGTGATGCCCGCTTGAGACGAAGCCTCGGGGCTGTCCATTTCGAACAGGGCCAGTAACCCGTCGCCCATATATTTATCTACTTTGCCGCCAACGCGGGTGATCTCGGGCACGATGGCGTCAAAGAACCGGTTCAGCAGGAACACAACATCATAAGGCAACAGACCAGCAGAGCGGGAGGTGAAACCACGGATATCCAAAAACAGCACCGCGATGGTCTTCTCTTCGCCTTGTGCGGAGTGGACCTGTCGGCGTCCTTTGGGCTGGTAAACGCGTCTCACAGTAAGGGCTGAAGTCGGATAGATCTGGCAGGCCAGCCGGACGTTTCCCGGCGCTTTAACTGCCAACAAGGAACGCGCCTCGGTAGGGCTGGGGGCGGGCAGGCTGTCGCTTCCGTCGGTGATCGTTATCCGGCAGGTTGTGCAACGCCCTTTACCACCGCAGAGCGAAGTATGTGGTACCCCGTTGACCTGAGAAATCTCCAGCAGAGTCAAACCGCGCTCTACGGTTAATTCTGGGCCATCTACATAACGAATTCGAACCGACTGCCGTTTTCGGACAAGCTGTCGCAAATAATAGGTGCTGATGGCTGCCCCTAATAGGCCGAAGAAGACCCAGAGGCTCACCTCGTACACTCTATAAAGATGGGCGAACTCGGTTAGGTCAGGCCAGTTGAAATCCTCTTGGATCGCCTCTGCATTGCCCGGAACGATATAGATCGCCCACATTCTGCGGCCCTCGGTGATCAGGCCTGCCAACGCCAATGTGGGCACCATGACAGCAAAGCCGATCAAATAGGGAACAAGAGGCCGCCACCAAGTGGTGATCCGCAGCCACATGTGCAAGCCAATACAGCCGTGCACCCAGACCACCAGCAGCAGCAGATATTGGTGCCAGATTTCCGGAGAGTTCCACATCAACAAAATGACCGAAGACATTTCGTCCTCGACGTTGAAAACGCCATCAGCGTAGCTTGTAAAAACAACATGCTGGATCAACTGCAACGGGATCGCGAGGCCAAAGAACAGCTGCACGGCCTGAGCAACGGTCATGCGCAGGGTGCGGCGGCTGGCGACCTGCCAAAGGGCTAGACCTCCATGCACTAACAGCGCGGAAAACAGGATGATTTGACCGGGAGGATGGCCTGTGAATAGCTTGCGGGCTTCTTGCACCTGGGCCATGAACTCGGGCGAAACAAGACCGGCCGCTATGTTCAGAAAGTGAAAAAAAGCGAAGGTAAGCAGGAAAACCCCGCTTATGGTCCGGCTGCGCTGAACCAGATTACCCTGCCAGATTGCTTGCGCCAATGGGTCTATCTCTTCGGTTGGTCTGGATCAGGGTGCTGGATGCCACTGTTCAGGTCAAGACTAATCCCCAAAACCTGCGCCAAAGTCCACGTTGGAAGAGCGAGCTTTCTTGTTTCTGGTGTGTATGCTGACCGGAAAAATCTCCGGTCAGCATAGCAATCTTTCACGTCTCAACGTCACACGTGGTGTGGCGACATCAGTCGTCTTGTTCAGACAGGAACCGTTCGGCATCAAGCGCGGCCATGCAGCCCATACCGGCCGAGGTCACGGCTTGGCGATAGACGTGATCGGTCAAATCACCAGCGGCAAACACGCCGGGAACGCTGGTTTCGGTGGTGCCCGGTTTGGTCACCACATACCCACCCGCGTGGGTGTCCAGAGAATCCTTGACCAATTCGCTGGCGGGGGCGTGACCGATGGCAACAAAGACGCCTTTGCAAGGGATCTCGGTCAGCTCGCCGGTTTGAACGTTTTCGGTGATGACGCCTTCGACGCCCAGTGGGCTTTCGGTGCCAACGACCTCTTTCAAGGTGTTGAACCACAGCGGTACGATCTTGTCGTTCTTCATCAGACGGTCGATCAGGATTTTCTCGGCGCGCAATTCGTCGCGGCGGTGGATCAATGTGACCTTCGAGGCGAACTTGGTCAGGAACAGCGCCTCTTCGACGGCTGTGTTGCCGCCGCCGATGACGACGATTTCCTGGCCCCGGTAAAAGAACCCGTCACAGGTGGCGCAGGCTGAGACACCAAAGCCTTTGAATTTTTCTTCGCTGTCCAGCCCCAGCCATTTGGCCCGTGCACCGGTAGCCAGAATGACCGCATCCGCCGTATAGACCGTGCCGCTGTCCCCTTTGGCAGTGAAGGGACGTTTGGAGGTGTCCAGCTCGGTGATGATGTCGCCAATGATCTCGCAGCCCATCGCCTGTGCGTGGTCTTGCATTTTGACCATAAGGTCGGGGCCCTGCACTTCGGTAAAGCCGGGATAGTTTTCTACGTCCGTGGTGGTGGTCAGCTGTCCGCCGGGCTCGATGCCCTGGACCAGGATTGGCTCTAGCATGGCGCGGCTGGCATAAACGCCTGCGGTGTATCCCGCAGGTCCCGAGCCAATGATCAGAACCTTGGTGTGGCGCGTGTCAGTCATCGATGTATCCCCAAATATGGTAGCAATGCGGTCAGCCCGCTGATTGGCATCTCATATAGCCGCCCTGCGGTATGTCTTAAACCCCCGGAAAGGGGTGGATTGGCCGAACTGGGGTGACAGTTGGGTGATGTCGTTGTTCGGCAAATATAATTGCGCTAACACGAAATATAATTGCGCGCTCTGGCCATGGTGATATAAGAAATGAAATTTTCACGGAGAGCTGAACATGGTCACAACACGCCTGGACCCGATTGATCGCAAGATACTTTCGGAGTTGCAAGCCGATGGGCGCATGACCAATGTAGAGCTGGCCAAACGTGTGGGCATTTCTGCGCCACCCTGTCTGCGTCGGGTGCGGACGTTAGAAGAGGCAGGCTATATCCGTGGCTACCATGCCGAGGTCAACGCCCGTGAACTGGGTTTCGAGGTGCAGGTCTTTGCCATGGTGGGGCTGGAAAGTCAGGCTGAGGTTGAGTTGAGCGCCTTTGAAGCGAAATGTCGCAGCTGGCCGCTGGTGCGTGAGTGCCACATGCTGAACGGCGAGGTGGACTTCATCTTGAAATGCGTCGCCCCAGATCTGAGCACGTTTCAAAGCTTTCTGACAGGCGGGCTACTGACCACACCAAATGTGGCCTCGGTCAAAACGTCGCTGGTGATCCGCGGCGCCAAAGATGAGCCCGGTGTACCATTTGAGGTGCTCGAAGAGCGTTTGGCCAAAGAGGCCTGACTCAGGCCACCGCTGCGCCGTTTTAGGCCCGTTATTCCAAAGTGATCTGAATGGGGCTATGCGCTGTACCCAGGCTGGCAGTATTGCGGCTTGCCATGCGTTCAAGGTTGACGATGGTCGACAGCATCAACCTGTCATGGCTCCAGTCGCTGGGGCGTTGCATCAGCAGGGTGGAAATCATGACTGCGCCGACCAGCAGGCCAGACAGCAGCGCCCAGCTGATAGTATAGTCGGGCTGATCTTTTTTGGCCGTCACTGCCAGAATGCGCTGTTCCAGTGTGGCGCTGCGTCTGGTCTCGCGACGATCAACCAAGGCGACAGCGGGACTGCGGCGGCTAAAGAACACACGGTCCTTTGCTGCCATGGCGCAGGCGCGAATCAGGCATTCGCAATAGGCGCGGGCATCAAAGTGAGGTCGCGCCATCAGGGCCTGATCGCAGGCGTATTCGCGCAAAGTGCGGACTTCGCTGCGCCACAGAAAATAGGCCGGGTTCCAGAATAGCAGCGGACGCAGAGTTTCCAGCAGAAATTCGCACTCGATGTCGCGTTGGCGGAAGTGTTGCAATTCATGGGCGATGGTCAGCCGCAGGTCACGTGTGTCGAGAAGCAAAGCCGAGGGCAATACCACGTAAAGCCGGAACAGACTGCGGGTGGAATAGGCGACGGTGGCGGTGTCGCTGATCAGCAGCTCCACAGGTCCGATCCTCTTCCATAAGAAGGCATCGCGCAGGCAGCTGCGCAGGCGCAGGACAGAGGTGATCACATGCAACGTGCAAAGTGCAGCGCCAAGGGAAAACAGCAGCACCAATGCGTGGGCCCAACCCGCCTGTTGCGTTATCAGGTTACGCACCAGATCCTCGCGTAGACCTATGATGGTTTCAAAATGGGTGGCGCTGAGGCTTACGTTTCCTTGTAGAAATTGTGACACCAGCATATCCGAGATGTTCGGCGGATGTGGAAAGACCCAGGTGGTGAACCCCAGCGCCAGCAGGGGCGCGGTCACCAGCAACACAGTCAGACGGTTGAGAAGCTTTAGCTGCGGCAAGAATGCCTTGCCCAATCCGTGGCGAGTCAATAGTCGTCGCAATCCCAGCCAGATAACTGCGCCAACCAGCAGCAACAGGTTCAGGTCGATATAAGCGTTTAACAGAGCTTCAGCTTGCATTGTCCCCCAGCCTTTCATTCAACAGTGCCCGCATTTCCACGAGCATTTCGTCGGTCACCTCTTCATCCTCGACCAGTCGCGCCACCAGCGCGGCAGGGGTATCGTTGAAGAGTTTGCTCGAAAGGTTTTTGAGAGTGGTTTTTTGATAGTCTGCCTTGGGCACTACGGGGCGATAGACCAATGAGCGATCCATGCGCTCGCTAGTCAGAAACCCTTTTTGCTCCATTATCTTGAGCACGGTTGCAACCGAGGTATAGGCCCGCTCCTGCAGCTTGTTCAGCTCGGCCGATAGGTCACGCACAGTGCCGCCACCAGTTGCCCAGACCACGGTCATGAATTCTAGTTCAACCTCGGTCAGAAGCGAGTTGTCCTGCTTTTTTCGCATGGGATCTGGTGTCCGGTCCGTTTTTTGTCGTTTCGCCATCTTAGGCAAAGGGCGCGTTTTTGAAAACTAATTTCTTAGATGATGCGGCAAACGCGGCGACTGTTACAAAATTGTGCGCTTCCGCGCGCTCAGTTCAGTGGGTTGCTTGGTGATATATCCTCACAGCTGCGGCGCCTTTTAGAAGGGATTGCAGGGGGGCAGAGATGGCCCTGAGGGGTAGATCTGCCCTCAGAGCCGATATTTAGTGTTTGACGCGAAAAGCGCACCGCCGGGTTAGACTTTGCGAAAACAGAAGATCCCCCAGCCGATTGATAGGACCAGTGGTCCCCAAAGTGGCATTCCGATCAGGCCCAGCCAGGCCAAGAAGATATAGCTGGTGCCCAGCAGGGTGATGAACAAGCGATCACCACGAGTGGTAACAAGTCCCAGCACACCTTTGCGTTCGTCGCCGCCGGGCGTGCGGATTTCGAGGAGGATCAGCACGCCGATCGCAGAGAAGATACCGATAAAGACCAATGCTGTGGGCCAGGTCCAGGCCATCCATGAAAACATTATACCCTCCCCATCGCGAAACCTTTCGCGATATAGTTGCGGACAAAGTAGATCACGATCGCGCCCGGTATGATTGTCAAAGTGCCTGCGGCTGCCAACAGTCCCAGCTCGTAACCCGCACTGGATGCGGTTTTGGTCATGATGGCGGCAATAGGTTTGGCTGCGACTGCGGTCAGCGTTTTGGCCAGCAGCAGTTCCACCCAGGAGAACATGAAGCAGAAGAAGGCAGCAACGCCGACACCGGCTTTGATCGACGGGATAAAGATCGTCGCAAAGAACCGGGGGAAGGAATAGCCGTCCACATAGGCGGTCTCGTCCAGTTCTTTGGGCACACCGCCCATGAACCCTTCCAAGATCCACACCGACAGCGGGATGTTGAACAGGCAGTGGGCCAGCGCCACGGCCAGATAGGTATCGAACAGCTCAAACGCCGAGTAGAGCTGGAAGAAGGGCAGGGCAAACACCGCCGCCGGAGCCATGCGGTTGGTCAGCAGCCAAAAGAACAGCTGCTTGTCGCCCAGAAAGCGGTAGCGGCTGAAGGCATAGGCGGCTGGCAGAGCCACGGTGATCGAAATGACCGTGTTCAGCGTCACATAGGAAATCGAGTTGATATAACCCCAGTACCAGGTCGGATCGGTAAAGATCACCTTGTAGTTTTCCAGCGTGAAGGTCTGGGGAAATAGTGAGAACCCGCCCAGGATCTCGTTTGTGGTCTTAAAGCTCATTGCGACCAGCCAGTAGATCGGCAGCAGCAGGAACAGGATGTAAATGATTGGGACGATGGATCGTTTTTTCATCTCCACGGTCTCCTTTAGTTCAGGTCGTCTTTGGTCATCAGCGTGTAGAACAGCCAGCTAACCAAGAGAGTGATTGCAAAGTAGATCAGCGACATCGCAGCAGCCGGGCCAAGGTCAAACTGGCCAAGGGCACGTTTCACCAGATCGATAGACAGCAGCGTGGTCGAGTTGCCGGGGCCGCCGCCGGTCAGCACAAAGGGCTCGGTGTAGATGTTGAAACTGTCCATGAACCGCAACAAGATGGCGATGGTTAGAACTGGTTTCATCTTAGGCAGCTGGATGAACCGGAACACGGACCAGTTGGAGGCTCCGTCGATTTTTGCAGCTTGATAATAGGCATCCGGGATCGAGACCAGACCGGCGTAGGCCAGTAGCACCACAAGTGAGGTCCAGTGCCAGACATCCATGGTGATGATGGTGATCCAGGCCGCAATTGGGTCCTGGGTCATGTCATAGTTGATACCCAGCACATTGTTCAGGAAATAACCCAGCAGGCCAATGTCAGGCAGGGTGAAAATGTTCCACATCGCGCCAACAACGTTCCATGGGATCAGCATCGGTAGCGCCATGAGCACCAAACAGACCGGCACCCAGATGCCTTGACGTGGCATCGCCAGAGCGATGGCAATGCCCAGTGGAATTTCGATTATCAGGATCAAGCCGGTGAACAAGAACTGTCGACCCAGCGCCTTGTAGAACCGTTCTTCAGTCAGCAACTGCTGGAACCAGTCCAGCCCCTGCCACAGGAACACGTTGTTGCCGAATGTTTCCTGCACCGAATAGTTGACCACCGTCATCATCGGGATCAGTGCGTTAAATGCGACCAGCACCAGCACGGGCAGTACAAAGAACCAGGCCTTCTGGTTTACGGTTTTCATGACTGTGCCTCTTGCGATTGGGTGGCAATCCAGCCGTCGACATACAGTCGGGTCTGGTTTTGTTGGAAGTTCAGAAACACGGGTGCGCCTTTATCAGGTCCGGCACCTTCAATGATGGCGCTGATCTTGCTGCCGTTTGCGTCACATTCCACCACTGTGTGGCGGCCAACATCCGAGACCTTGCTGACCGTTGCGGGCAAGCCGCTGGTTGCAAGTGTCACAAATTCGGGGCGAATGCCGATTTCCGTGCGGCCCTTGGGCTCGCCCAATATGGCACCTTCCAGCGCAATCAATTGGTCGGCGAAATAGGCCTGTCCATCAGTCAGAGTACAGGGCAGAACATTCATGCCAGGTGAGCCAATGAAGTGGCCGACAAAGGTATGGGCCGGGCGGTCAAACAGCTCAACCGGGGTGCCGATCTGAACAACTTCGCCGTCCTGCATCACCACCACCTGATCGGCAAAGGTCAGGGCCTCGGTCTGGTCGTGGGTGACATAGATCATCGTTGCTTTGATGCGCTGATGTAGTTCTTTCAGCTTGGATCGAAGCTTCCACTTCAGATGCGGGTCGATCACTGTGAGCGGCTCATCGAACATCACAACGTTGACGTCTTCGCGCACCAATCCGCGTCCCATCGAGATTTTCTGCTTGTTGTCCGGACTTAGGCCTGCGGCCTTGGTGTCCAGCATATCGGTGACTTCCAGCATCTCGGCGATGGCCATGACGCGGGTTTTGACCGTCTCTTCGTCGCGGCCACGGTTGCGCAGCGGGAAGGCGAGGTTGTCGTAAACCGTCATGGTGTCGTAGATCACCGGGAACTGGAACACCTGCGCGATG
>ENA-OSET01005923-OSET01005923.1-sediment-metagenome-genome-assembly--contig:-NODE-5923-length-10146-cov-24.800973_pt1 | contig 10146 bp, 5 predicted proteins | sample MGYA00237882_ERZ534229 | MGnify/ENA primary metagenome ERZ534229 (study PRJEB26408, sample SAMN06266212) | sediment metagenome | isolation source: Hudson Canyon methane seep mesocosm | place...
TGTGTAAGTGGATACTCCACTATCCGCTATAGTGACCTCACTATATGTTAAAGGGGTACTCATTTATCCTCCTCCGAATAAGTCACTAAAGTCCTCTTGTTGAGGGGTTAGATTAGGGTTGTTTCTTATTAAGTGTTGTTTAGCTACAGCTTTGTATCTCCGCATGATTCTCTTTACTAGCTTGACCTGTAAAGGTTCTTCACCGTACATCTCTTGGAAGTATTGTCGATTAGGGTCATAGTCGTACATACGCCCCTTCATCTCACGCTGTAAGGTTTGCATTAGAGTGTGCCCACCAATACGAACCGTTCCCATCAACTGACTCCATTCAGAGAATTGTGCGGTAGACAAGTCTATCCCTCCAAAGGAACGTGTTGGACCACTAAACCCATGATTAAGGTTACCCAGTTCTTTCAGAACCCAATCGTGCGATTCTTCCTTAACAGGAATGCCCCATGAGTTACCTGTAGGTATCTTCTCTTTCTGCCCTGTAATCCAATTGTAACGGTCTGGTAAGTCCTGTTGATGCCAAGGAGATTTACGCATGAGTTTCTCTACGAAACCATCGGCCTCCTTGATATAAGAGGTATCTTCAAATGCGCCACTAACCTGCGTCAGAATAGAAGGAACCCATGAAGCTACATGGTCTTCTAAGATGTTCTCGGTAGCTTCATCCTTACCAATTACTTGGTCTGAGAAGAGTGTGGTTAAGTTAATCAACCCTCTCAATGAAGATTTATCTCCAATGGTAGCTGTAACTGCCAGAATGGTAGCCTGAGCCACATCCCCTGCATCTGTACCCTCTGTTAAGGCTTGATTTCGGGCTGCTTCAGCACCATTAGCAAGTACACCCAACAGCATTCCACAAGGGTCTGCTTTGTTGTATGAAACCCACTTACCATCTACCAGAATTGAGTTAGGTTGGTGAGTTTGTCTCCAGATTTTGTTCGCTCTAGGGTCATCAGGTCCTTTACCTGTTAACTTCCCATCCATTACTGCCATGTACCCCATGCCAACAATACCAGTTCCGACAGCCTGTCTTCCGATAGCTTGCGCTCTCAGCGTTCCCCCGGCTTTCCAATCTTGTTGCATCCGCTTACTGAATCCCCCTAGAACTGGGGTTCGTTGGTATGCTTTATTGATTAGGTCTGATGGAGTCCGAATGAACGGTAGAAATACACCCAAGGCAGGGTTAGAGTTAACTGCTGTTTGAACGCTCTTAACGATAGAACCATCCCATGCCTCTTTAGTATGGGTGACATCTCTTGCCATGTTAATAGCATCGGTATCATAGTCTAGGTTTCCATCCTTACCCATTTTTGGTGAGAATCCGTCAGCTTTGAAATGTTCTTTCATTCGCTTAATGATTTGCGCTCTACCTTCGTCCTTAGTGATTTCCCCTGCTACTATCTTACGAGTAACATCCATTTGAATCTTTGATTTTAAGGATGAGAAGTATGTAGCCTGTTTGATTAATTCATCCTGTGCGCCTAAGAATCTGAACGACATACGGAATGTCTTGCCTACGCCATTAACCACCTGCCCTAAGAATGAGTCATTAGTCAGCCCCCAGTTCTCTGCGGTCATCTGAAATGGAGAACCTGCTGACATCTCTGCATGGGTCATATCTCCCATGCCTTTACCCGGTGTCTCAATCATGCCACCCTTAAATGGGTCTAGAGCCTGTACCTCATGTTTGAAGGAATACGACATTGCTCCCATCCCATGCTTATAACCTTCCATCATGTTTCTAAGGTGTAACCATGCTTGGTCATGGGCTGCTTTGGCTGAAGGGTCCCATCCCCTCATTAGTGCAGACCCAATAATTCTCTCTACTGGGATGATGAAACTCTCTGCGATGCCAGATAGCATGTTAGTGATGTTGGTTGAGAAGTTCATTAGCAATGCCCCTCTCCACATCTCCGTCATGGATGCCATAAATTTCTCAAGACCCTGATACTTACCAAACTCTCTCGCAATCTTGAGTGTCTTCTCCATATCGTTGTTTGCACGACCTAGATTATCAATGAGTGCATCAATCTGAGCCTGACTCTTAGCAGGGTCCTTACCTGCCACATTAAGGATTTTCTGTAATTCAGCAGGGTTCATCTCGTCAACACTCTTGAGGAGCATACGCCTTTGCCCTAACCCTCTACCAAAGCTACTCTCAAGTAACTGAGCCACATTACTCATCTCAGCTAACCTAGTGACTTCTAGTAAGAACCTCGCTGTTTGTTGTGACTTCTCATAGGCGTTGGTAATCCCTTTAAGCCCATCCATAGTCTTAATCATCTGCTTCCACGCATCGTTGATTTTTATTTCTTGAACCATCAGAATTTCTGATGCCTCTTGAACCGATTCGGCTGCGTTTCCAACGATGGCATTTAAGTCCTCACGACCTACCCCTGCCAGTTTCTCAAATCTTTTCGCCAAGTTCATTTGGACTTGTTGAAAGTTGAGAGTGCCATGATTCGCTTTAAGGATTGGATTTAGCACATGTACTCTGAGATGCTCGGTTATCTGCTTATCTCGTGCCGCACTATCCCAGTATTTACCAGACAAACCTCTAAGTTTATTCTTGATAAGTGCCATGTACTGTTCTTCCAACTTCTCTGGTGCCAGTTTGGATAGTTTAGGCTTTAATTCCTCAAACCCTCTCGCTATAGACTCCATTACCGATTGTGGAATAGGTTCTATATCAGGTAGAGGTGGTTCACCTTCTGCGCTCTTTGATGCTCCTTCAACACCTTCATCTGCATTCTTGGTTGCGCCTTCTGCTGCACCCCCTGAGTTCTTAGCTGAAGAGTTCTTAGCACCCTTTAGTACATCGAACCATCCCTTTACGTTAGCTGCCCCTTCCCCATCAACCATAATAGGGAAGTAGGTATCCACTTTAGCTTCAAGCCTACTACCTAATTCTGTGAGTAATGTGTTGTAATCAGCATTAATATTCTCAGCAGTCCTCCCTAGTTGGGGGTCTAACTTACCTTTCTCAGCTGCTTGTTTTAGATGCGTTGCATCATATAGAGCATCTTCCAAATCAGGTGCAATACGTTTAATCAGCGCACCCAGTTCTTCCTTGGGGAGAAACGTAAGATAGTCAGCTAAGGTAGCATTTGATTGGTGAGCATTCAGAACGTGTTGTATCTGCGACTTAGCATTCTCATCGCCCATCCCATCAACAAACCCTTTCAAGTTAACTGCCGCTTCAGCCTCACTTTGTTGCTTTAACACCTCATCATTGAATTGCTTTTCCACCTCTTTTGGTGGTTTGAAGGTATTCTTCGTGCCTTTGACAAGTCTAACCAACCCCTCAATCCCTACAGAGAGAATCACATCCTCTCCCATGTTCTTGAGTCGCATGGTGAACTCTGAGTCATCAATCTTATTAGATAGAAACTCAGCTACAGGATTGGCTAACTCAGGGGTTTCTTGCATTATCTCCGCAAGAGTATCCTCATAAGGGTCTTGAACAACCAAGGCTGCTGAAGCACTTTCTAACGCAAATACGCCAGACCTCTTTAAGCCCCCCTCGTTCTTCTTTAACGCCTTGTTAACCCCCTTACCGACTTTACGCTTAAGGGAGTCCTTGCCTGCCTCTTTAGCCATAGCTAACCCTGCACCCCTAGTGAGCATGGTTACCTTGCCTGCACCTATTAAACCTACCCCAAACTGGGTCAGGTCTTCGGCTATCTTCCCTGCTGTTGTAACAGGTTTGGGAAGGAACTGAATGATTTCCCCTCGGTAATCATCATCATCAATAATATCCCAATCTTGCCCTACTAATTCCCCTGCCTTCTCTAGGGTTCCATCTACTATACCTGCTCCAAACTGTAGTGTTTCATCCACAGCATCTAAAGCACCGTGACCAATCCCAGTAACTACGTCACCAATATTGCCCATAATACCTGTTGGTTCTTCTTCGTCTTCTTCTGCTAACTTACGCTCGTATGCTGAGTAGTCGTTCTGACTGTTCTTCTCATCTTCATAGTCTGCGAGCATCTGTTCTGCTGTTAGTCCACCAGAAAGTTCCTCTTCCATTACTACGCTCCCTTGGCTGCTTTCTTCATGTTAATCCACTTGCCCATTGCAGCTAAGTAGTTACCTTTCTTGTTATTTAATAGGAAATCCTCTATAGAATCTTTGCTGTTAGTTACAGCATGCAATTCCTCTGTTGTCATTCCCAACGCACTAGCAAATTTAGGACCTAGAACTCCCCGGTCAACCAAGTCCTTAAAGGTTGATGGTAATACTTGCATCTCACCTAATGCGCCTGTCTTGCTACGCTTAGATTTGGACGTACCGTAGTAAGTCTCCCCTGCATATATTTCTCGCATGTCATTGACAATATCCAAGACCTCGTAACCGTTCTCAGCAATCTCCGTGTCAAACGCTTTAACGCCTAGTACATTAATGACATCCTTCATTTCTGAGATATGCTCAAGGGCTCCCTCTGGTTCTTTTCCTTGCATGAGTGCAGCTTCACGCTCCTCAATATTAGCTATATAACCTGCTTGCTCCTCAGGTGGTCCAGCGTTATATTGGCTTGCGATGGTGGCAGTATTTGAGTGTGATTTATGTCCTCTCTGTGACTGTGTGGTAGTTGCGTTTGCGGTACTCATGACGCTATTAAGCGCACCTTCGGCTATGTTAGCTACCGTTGTCTGTATACGACTGTCTGCCTTTTTCTGTGCCTTGGTTTGCTGTGCTGCTGAGAGCGGTGGTATGCTCCCCTTAATAGTTCCCATCAGCTGCTTAACTAAGGGGTTGAGTTGGTCTAAGTTCTCTTTTCTCAAGGGTATATCATGTATCTCTGCTGTAGTCTTATATCTCTCAGACTTTAGGAGTTGGTCTTGGGCTTGAGAAACCAAATCACCAAACCCTCTGCCTGCTGCCTGCCGGGCTTTAATCTTATCTAATATTTTCCTGTACTCAATATCGTGACCATTCCCTTCGCTTAATCCCTTCGCATGATTCTTGTTTCTCTTAACCCATGTGTCTGTGGCAGTTGCCACTTTGGTTTTAGCAGTCTGCACTTCTTCCTTAGCCGTTTTCACAGCGTTGAAGTCCTTGAACTTATCGTTCATGAATGATTCAACTCTTGCATCTATGGCTACTACAGCTTTTTGTTTCTCTTCCTTGCTCTTGGTATTATCGTGGGCAAGAGCTGCGATTTCTCTATTGCGATTTCTCTCAGCCTCCACAAACCACCCCACTCTTACATCTTTAGGAACACCCAGTAGTAATGCCGCATCTGATGCGAATGGCATTGCCATTGTGGTGCCTTGCTTGGCGGTCCACTTCTCTTTTGTTGCCAAGAATACTTCGTTGCTACCTGTCTTAATCTCTACCATAGAGTCATAGGTTGCATCAAAGGTATTCAGCATTGCTTGGGTAGGGTTAAGGCTCATTAACTTCTCCCTTCCCTCGTCCTTTGTGCCACTTAATAAATCAGGCATTCGTTCTCGGTAAGTGTCGTTGTCTAAAGCCCCACTTTTGATTCCGTTGACGAAATCTACGAAATCTTTTCTTTCTTTGGTGGGGTCACCCTCCCATGCTTTAGCCTGTGCTAGAAATTGCTCACCGCCAGGACCTGTTAAAGCCTGCACATTAGTCATACTCTCAGACTTATCCTTCAAGAAATCTTGAAGCCCCCGAAAGAGTTCTATATCTGCCTTCTGTCTTTTGTAAGCGACTCGTTGGTCCTTCTCTATAACTAAGGCATCTGCTTTCGCTGCTACTGTCTCTTTCCATTGGGTATACCCGGTGGTGTCTTTGAAAAGTACATTTGAGCCTGTATGTGTGTTACCTACTATTTCAAGGAATTTATCAGGGTCACCTACTCCACTAAGGACTGATTCCTTATATAACGATTCAGCCTCACTCTGTACCATGCCCCAAAATTCCTTACGTTCTTTAAGTGTAAAGCCTACGTTAGTGACTCTCTCTAGTACGAGTTGGTCTATCTGGTGCCCTTTCTGTGCTAGTGTTAATGTGCCATCCCTATGTATACTTCTAAGTGTAGACCCAAACGCTATTTTGTAGTCTCCGACTACCTGTGCGCCCCTAGCTTCAGCTAACTGAGCGTTAGAACGTGCGTGAATCTGGCTAATACCCTTAGCGAAAATCGTATAGTTTTTAGGACGTATATTTGCTAACCCATTGGTTGCGGTGTATTCGCTTAAGTGTTCAGCACTCCACTTCTGAAAATCAAACCGTCCGTTCTCATCTAAAAATTCAGGTTCTTTTGAGAGTCTTGCTTTCTGTAAGTTCTCACTCCAAGACGCTTGGTACTTTTCAATATGTTCTGCCGCTACCATTCGCTCCATGCCAATGTTGAAAAAAGGAGAATGCCAAGGACCAACATCCCCATTTTTAACTGCATCTCTCCATATTTTCTTTTGGGATTCGCTTCCATTTAACCATTCCTCTTGGGCTTCTTGCTGCCCAATATCAGAGAGTTCCCCTATAGCCTTGGGAACAGTAGAAGTGATTACTCTTCTCAAGTTCTCTACGCTCTCTGCTTGTCTTCTTAAATTGTTACCTACGGAGCGGTCACCTCGGATACTCCCTTGGTAGGCATCAAGTGCCTTCTCTACTGCCTGTGGGTCTTGCTCAAGGTTCTTGAGGGAGTCTAGGGTTATCCTAGACAGTTTCATTGTACTTATACTCATCTTTAAGCCCCCATCCCAGCAGTCTTCATACCACCGTACATGCTGATGCCACTACTAGCAGAACTAATTGCTGCGCTTGCCAAGTCAATACCCAAGGTGCTAGAAGGAGCCTTGCCTGCTCTGGTTTGCCACATACGAGCAGACTGCTTACGGAATGTACTTTCCCCTCTGGCTTTTAAGTTTCGGGCGTTGTTCTGTAAGTTCCAGATGTTGGATGTTTGGTTGTTTGCATCTGCCATATAAATATGACGGTCTTGTTGGTCAAATACTGCACTAGCTACACTTCCGTTAGCCCCCTGAGCGAGGGCTTTCCCTCGTAACTCCTCAGCCTGTACGGTGGACTCTAATTGTTTCTTTGAGAACTCTCGTTCTGCTGCCTCTCTCTCTCTAATATCAGACTGATGACTCGCATCTCTGTCTGCCTGTGCCTGTCTCCACGCTTCATTCTGCGCTTGCACCTTGCCGTTATAATCGGCTTTGGCCGCTTTGTTCTTCATGACTGACTGGACTGCGCCCATTGCCATTGAAGCAACACTCAGCCCAATTGCTACTGCTGCTATTCCACACATCTTATTTTATCCTCACAAATTCGTAGAAAGGTTCATTACTAAATTTCACTTTACGGATGAACGTAAACCCTAAGTGCGTTAACCATCTAAGTGCAACTGCGTTCTCCGCATGCACATAGTTGAGCAACATCGGATATTTTCTTAAGTTACGTTCAACCCAGTGTGTCGCTGCCCTGATAAAAGTAATGGTCACTCTTGGGTTAGTGACTAACTGCTGTGAACCTAATAACCAAGGGGAGCCTGCTAGGTCATCCAATGACGCAACACCACACATCCCCACGACCTCCCCCTTGTAACAAATGGAGGTTGTGTAATCCCCATGTAAGAACCCATTCATTAATGCTTCATAGGGCGTATGTCCGTGACTTGCCATTACTTCCTTTTTATCCGATTCCCTCATGACCTTAGCTAATCGCTTACAGTCTTTCTTTGTTGCCTTGCGGCTATATGCCCTAAATGTTGTCATTATTAAACTGCCCTTGCGTGTTTGCTATATGTTGCTGTCCACTCTGCTGTCTGGAATGTACAGGGAAAGGGGGAGTTGTTCTCTATGGTTGCCCTCAATGTCCTTGAGTCTCCCCAAACAGGTACTTTAAATTTACCTGAGTCAATGGACACACCCGATAAGCGAGTATTAGAACTCCCCAAGGTAGGTGCAAATGTTTTACTGTATGGCTGTCGTGTGCTATTAAGCGAGTCCGTAGGGTATAGCCATATATCAAATGACGCTGTGCGGTCATACTCTATGGATAATGTCTTGAGGGTTAGCTTAGTAGGAACTATGGGTCTGCCTTCACTCCTAAGGAGGAACTCAGCGAACCTATACTCAAAGGGGTAAGTGAACCCTGTATAGAGGGTATCCCCTGCTTGCAAGTACAGCTGCTTCAAAGAAGGTGCTAAGTTAGTTCCTAGATTCTGTCCTTTCTGGTTATAATAAGAAGGTGTCTCTGTAGCCCCATAAGGTAACGCTGATACTGGGTTGTTCGCATCTATTTTGCATCGTCTATCCAATAACAGACCATGCCCATAGTCCATAGTGCCATTCTCTTCATCAAGAGATAAGTTTATGGTTTCAATACATGGACCCGTAGGTCTATTTACAATCAGGATTAACTTGGAGTTACTAAATTCAGCACTCAATATCTCCGCACCTAAATCCCACTTGTGCCATGCCGATTGTTTCTTTTCCTTATTTGCCCAGAAGTAGTTATAAACGTACAACTCGTTAGGTTTCCCTGATGCTCTTAGCACCAACATATCTTCTGTGGATGAAGCAGATATAGACTGTACTCCCCCTTCGATAAACTCAGGTACATGACTTGTTACATTCTCAGCGTCATTAGCATCTGAATCATCTGCTACATAATATTCCCTTAGCCCCCCGAAATCTCCCCGGGTAGTTGCAAAGAATACGAATGTTGAAGACCCTACTGGTTTACAACGCAAGTCAGCTTCAAAGCGTGTAGATACCTCTACAGCAACCGTGTCATGGGCTAATACCTGTCCACTATCTAATGTGAACTGGGTGGTATCAGAGAACAACATTAAGGCTGCATTAAATGGTACTGCGTACTTCAGTTCGTTTGTCTTACTGGTACTAACGGAAATGTCAATTACTGCGGCATCTGAGAGTACCAATGTGGTGGTATGAAAGAAGTTCCAGAACGACCCAACCTCAGAAAGAATTACATTCTCACCAGACAGTAATCCCAACCTGTTCCGATAAAAGAATAAGTCATTTAGGGTCTGTCCTATGAACGATGGGAATGGGTTGGTATCTTCATCACCTACCTTACGGTCATCCCACTCTAATTCTTTGAAGTGGAAGGAACCATCTGGTTCTTTGACAAGTGCATGTGGCATAGTTGCATTATCAATCTGATATTCTATGTCATCTGCCGTTGTCTCTTTCCATACAGGCTTACCGTTACCCTCAGGGTCTTCCAACTGAACGTAGTAATCATCCTGTTGTTTCTCGTTGTTCCCCACTACTCTTATTTTGAAACCTAGTGGTCCCTCGGCAGGTAGTTTCTTGAAGTCTGCCTCTTGACCCTTATAGTGGAACATGTGCGTTCCACCTCGGTCATCAATGGCATCAAGTTTGAAGTCTACGGTGTCAGAATATACCCTTATGGTATTACCTTCCATACTCTTGTTGACTCCAGATGGGAGACTCAAAGAACCATAGAGGTTTTCTATGATGTTAGTTGTCTGAACGTCTGGCTCATGGGCTACATCACTAGAATCCCTAGTGGTGTAAGTTGTGGTGTAAGCTGTAGTTCCCACCGTGACCACAACTTTATATTCGGTTTTGTAGTCACCATTCTTGACATACACCAGACCCTCGTAGGGTCTTGATGCCGTCTTAGCGGTGCCCTTAGCAACCGTTGTGTTCTTGTTGATAATGTAGGTCTGGTCTGCAATCGTAGTTGCTACCAACTCCTGACTAGGGTTGGATAGACCTGTGAGATATGCTGTGGCAGTCGCAGTCAGGGCCTCTAGCACGACAGCTTCACCCTCAGAATCGTACACGTTGATTGTTGAGTCGTTGATGACTACGGTGTAAAACTCCCCTAACCCATAATCTAAGGTGTGTACAAAACTGTTTAGGGCTAGGCTAGACCCTGCTATCTTAGCTTTATGTACCGTAGGTGGTCTTTTCTTCAAGCCTTTAACTACGGAACTCACCCCATTAAGTTGATGCTCTGCTTGGGTCGCTAGTTTAAAAGCAGAGGGTTGTTGTGATATTCCGTTAATTAGATTTGGTACGGAGGAGGATACATAGGTCATCTAACATTTCCTCCTGTTCTGTTTATTATTTGGTAGGTATCGAATGAATCAAATATGGAAAAGTCATTAACTTCTGCATCCATATCACGCAGTTCTATGAGTGCGTTATGTTC
>ENA-OSET01005925-OSET01005925.1-sediment-metagenome-genome-assembly--contig:-NODE-5925-length-10145-cov-8.235499_pt1 | contig 10145 bp, 6 predicted proteins | sample MGYA00237882_ERZ534229 | MGnify/ENA primary metagenome ERZ534229 (study PRJEB26408, sample SAMN06266212) | sediment metagenome | isolation source: Hudson Canyon methane seep mesocosm | place: USA:Hudson...
CTGGATAAAGTCGAAGGCCATAAATTGATGGTGCCACGTGGCGATCGCTCTGGCAGCATTATTGAACCTTTATTAACCGATCAATGGTACGTAAAAGTTGCCCCTTTAGCTGAACCTGCAATTGAAGCTGTGAAAAGCGGTGAAATTCAATTTGTACCGGATAACTGGAAAAACACCTATTACGACTGGATGAATAATATCCAAGATTGGTGCATTTCTCGTCAAATCTGGTGGGGACATCGAATCCCTGCTTGGTATGATGAGCAAGATAATATTTATGTCGGTCGCTCAGAAGCTGAAGTGCGCGAAAAACACAATTTAGCAGCTGATTATCCATTGCGCCAAGATGAAGATGTTTTAGATACCTGGTTCTCCTCTGCCTTATGGCCTTTTTCCACTTTAGGCTGGCCAGAAAAAACGCCAGAATTAGCCCAACATTATCCAACCAGCGTTTTAGTCACTGGCTTTGATATTATTTTCTTCTGGGTTGCCCGCATGATTATGATGGGGCAAAAATTTATGGGCGAAGTGCCGTTTAAAAAGATTTACATTCATGGCCTAGTGCGCGATGCACAAGGTCAAAAAATGTCTAAATCAAAAGGAAATGTCTTAGATCCAATTGATTTAATTGATGGTATTAGCCTAGAAGATTTAGTCGCTAAACGAACAGGCGGCATGATGCAGCCGCATTTAGCCGAGAAAATCGAAAAAGCGACGCGCAAAGAATTCCCAGAAGGTATTCCTTCTTATGGAACTGACGCGCTACGTTTTACTTTTGCCTCGTTAGCCTCAACAGGCCGTGATATTCGTTTAGATAGTGATCGCCTATATGGTTACCGTAATTTCTGTAATAAATTATGGAATGCGGCGCGCTTTGTTCTAATGAATACTGAAGAGCAAGATTGTGGTGTCAACGGCGGTGAACTTGAATACAGCGAAGCAGATAAATGGATTGTGTCGCGCTTAAACCAAGTGATTGCCTCTACGACGGATGCCATCGATAACTATCGTTTTGATCATGCTGCGCAAGAAATCTATGAGTTCACTTGGAATGAGTATTGCGATTGGTATTTAGAACTGTCTAAAATTTCTCTGCAATCCGACAATGAAGCGCTACAGCGCGGCACACGTCAAACGCTATTAACAGTATTAGAAACTGTTTTACGTCTTGCACATCCCATCATGCCGTTTATCACCGAAGAAATTTGGCAACGTGTTGCGCCATTAGCGGGCATTCAAGCAGAAACCATTATGTTGCAGCCTTACCCCGTATCAGACGACACACAAATTGATGCAGAAGCAGTAGATGCGATTGAATGGACTAAGCAATTCATCTTAGGTGTGCGACGCATCCGTGGTGAAATGAATATTGCACCTGGCAAGCCTTTACCCGTGTTATTAGAAAATGTCACTGAAACCGATGAAAACCACTTGGCACAAGCGGCAATCTATTTACAGAAATTAGGTCGAATCGAATCCATTAAATGTTTAAAAGCAGATGAAGTAGCACCTGAATCGGCTATTTCTCTGGTTAATGAATTACGTATTTTGATTCCAATGGCAGGTTTGATTGATAAAGAGGCAGAAATTACACGCTTAGAAAAAGAAATTCTAAAATTAGAAAAAGATTTACCGCGTATCGAAGGGAAATTAAATAATCCAGGTTTTGTTAATAAAGCACCCGAAGCCGTGCTTAACAAAGAGAAAGAGAAACTTGCGGCATTGCGTTCATCACTAACTAATTTTAATGAGCAATTAGTTAAAATTCGCGCGCTTTAATGAATCCTATCTTAAGTATCCATTAATGAACCCAGAACCTACAAGTCTAGCTGGCTGGACGCAAAGACTGTATGAGGAAGAGATGCCCATCTTTTCTAATACCTCATGTCAAATCCAGTCAGTTTTAGCAGACAATAGAAAAGGCGCTATGGATCTTGCATCGGTTATTATGCGAGATCCAAATTTGACCGCCAAACTGCTAAAAATGAGCAATAGCTCGTATTACAACCCGTCCAACCAAAAAATGGTAACGGTTTCACGTTCTATTGTCATTTTAGGCTCTATCGTGATAAGTGAGATCACCCTCGCCTGTTCATTTTTTGAAGCCATTTTATCGCACAAAAACAAACATAAAGCCAACGAGGAAATAGCCAATGCAATCCACGCGGCCGTACAAGCGAGATCACTGGCTATTTTAAGCAATGACAATTCCCCTGAAGAAGTCTTTATTGCAGCATTACTGCATAATCTTGGGGGTATTGCTTTTTGGTGTTTCAGCGGCAAGCAAGGTGAATCGATATTAGCCCTAATACAAGCAGGAAAAACCAAAAAAGAAGCAGAACGTGAGGTACTCGGTTTTCACTTGAGCAGCCTGAGCATTGAACTCTGCCGGTCATTCCAGTTAAGTGGCTTAATAAAAGAGTCGATCAATAATATCAGCAATGATAGGACTAAATTAGTTACGCTAAGTCATGAAATCAGTCTGGCAAGCAAACAAGGCTGGAAATCAGAGAGCATGAATCAATGCCTAACTGAATTAACACAAATCAGCTCACTACCAATTAAAACATTAAAAGAAACACTGCAAAAAAACACCACAATAGCCGTTAAAATTGCCCAACAATTTGGCGCTCATGATGCGTCTAATTTTATCCAAAGAAATGTTCACCACAAGGAAAAGAGCACGTTAGAAAGCTCAAAAAAATCTGTACCAACAATTAATGAAAAACAGCTACAATTTCAGATATTACAAGATATTAGTAATTTACTCTGCGATAAAATTGAGCTAAATTTATTATTTGAAACAGTCGTTGAGGGAATTCATCGCAGCCTAGGCATGGATAGAAGCTGCTTTATGCTTGCAACGCCAAGCAAAGATAAACTTAATGAAAATTTTTCATTTGGCTGGAATAAAGAGGATATTGATCAAAAAATATCATTTACCTTATCTCCTAATCCAGCCAATTTATTTTATTATGCTAGCCAATCAAATCAAGCTTTATGGGCAACCCCCGCTGAGCATAAAAGATATTACACGCCGCATATTATTAATACACTAGGCAATATTGAGTGCTTTCTACTCCCGCTGTATACCGAAAAGAAATTTATTGGGGTCATTTATTCTGACCGAGCCATAAGCCATAACGCTCTGACTCAAGATGATTTCAACACTGCCAAGCATTTTGCCCAACAAGCTACATTAGGTCTAAATCTATACCGTATAAACAAATGACTACACAATATTCCAGTTTGCATGTTTGCCTTGTTGAGCCATCAACAACCCAACAGCATATTATTAAAAACTACCTGCTACAGTCGGGCATTAATGAAATTACCTGCTGTAACTCAGGTGCAGAGCTATTTTCTAGCCTAGGTGAAGCACAGCCAGATTTAATTATTAGTGCCATGTATTTGCCCGATATGACCGGCAGCGAACTGGTTTATAAATTACGTGAAGATGATGAGTACGATATGGCTTTCATGCTTATTTCCAGCGAAACCAACTTATCTAGTTTAGAGCCAATTCGCCAAGCAGGTGCGATCGCAATTTTACCTAAACCCTTTACTGCGGAAGAATTACAGATCGCCTTATCGGCAACAGTTGATTACCTCAACCCAGAAAAAGCGATATTAAATCACCTTGATATTGAAGATGTTTCTGTTTTACTCGTTGATGATAGCCCTCTTGCTCTAAAATACATTAGCAAAATTCTTAATAATATTGGCATTGAGAACATTACCCAAGTAAAGGATGGCAGTGAAGCTATTCCTCTACTGCAAGAATGCTATTTTGACTTAATTATTACCGACTATAATATGCCTGACGTCGACGGTTTACAGCTAACCTCGTTTATACGCGGGCAAAGCGAACAAAAAACCATCCCAATTATCATGATTACCAGTGAGCAAGACAGTCAACGTTTAGCCGCTATTCAACATGCTGGGGTCTCGGCTATTTTAGATAAACCCTTTGAACCAGCGTCGATACGTAACTTTATCATTAATTTACTTAATTAATTATGCATGAATTACTTGGCTAACAGGCCAGTTTCATCTATATTTATTCACACAGCTAATAAAAAATCAATAATTTATGGTAGCAAGTTCATCAGATATGCACTTTAGTGGCCTACTAAAATGCATTATAAAAGAAGGCCTACTGACTGAAGCCGATGCGCAAGCCCATAGCGACGCAGCAAAAAAAAGCAAAACCCCACTTATTAGTTACCTAGTCAATAATAAACATATTAGTGCTACAGCAATTGCCACTCATGCTGCCACTGAATTTGGCCTGCCTTTTTTTGACTTATCCGCTGTAGATAAATCGATTTTACCGTCAGGCTTAGTCAGCGAGAAATTAATTCGCAAACACCACGCTTTACCGCTTTTTAAAAGGGGTAATCGTCTCTTTATCGCGTTATCTGATCCAACAAACTTCCAGGCTCTAGACGATATTAAGTTTCATACTCGCCTAAACACCGAAACCATCTTAGTTGAAGAAGATAAGCTTGTTACAGCGATAGACTCGTTCTTAGAAGCCGCCGATACGTCCATGACAGATTTATTGGACTCAGACTTAGATAATATTGAATTATCGGGAGGCGACGAGCAACCTAAGGATGAATCCACTAGCGATATTGATGACGCGCCTATCGTGCGCTTTGTAAATAAAATCCTCCTAGATGCCATAAAAAAAGGCGCATCAGATATTCATTTAGAGCCTTACGAAAAAACCTTCCGCATTCGCTTTAGAAGTGATGGCATGTTATCTGAAGTGGCCAGTCCGCCATCAAATATTGCCAATCGTATTGTTTCGCGCATTAAAGTTATGTCCAAAATGGATATTGCTGAACGCCGAGTACCGCAAGATGGTCGTATTAAAATGACGCTTTCTCGTAATAAAGCAATCGATTTTCGTGTCAATACCTGCCCAACTCTATTCGGTGAAAAAGTAGTATTACGTATTTTAGATCCAACCAGTGCACAACTGGGTATTGAAAAGCTCGGATTTGAACCTGAGCAACAAAAACTGTTCCTTGATGCCATTCAAAAGCCCTACGGTATGATTCTGGTAACAGGTCCTACTGGTAGCGGTAAAACCGTTTCACTTTATACCGGCCTGAACATTCTTAATACGGTAGAGCGCAATATTTCTACGGCAGAAGATCCCGTCGAGATCACGGTAGAAGGCATTAACCAGGTAAATATGAACGTGAAAGCAGGGTTGACTTTTGCCACTGCATTAAGGGCTTTCTTACGCCAAGATCCTGACATCATCATGGTCGGGGAGATTCGTGACCTTGAAACCGCAGAGATTTCCGTAAAAGCAGCTCAAACAGGTCATATGGTATTATCCACACTACATACCAACGATGCCCCGCAAACATTGAATCGCCTATTACAAATGGGGATTCCTGCCTTTAATATCGTGTCTTCGGTACTCCTTATCATGGCGCAGCGATTAGCAAGGCGCTTATGTGAACATTGCAAAACAGATGCAGAGTATCCCGAAAAAACCCTATTAGAAGCCGGCTTTCAAAAAGAAGAGTTAGGCACGTTCACCGTATTTAAAGCCGTCGGTTGTGATAACTGCAATGATGGCTATAAAGGCCGAGTCGGGATTTATCAAGTTATGCCTATTACAGAAGCAATGCGTGCGCGTATTTTAGAAGGCTGTAATGCTATGCAACTTGGCGAACAAGCAAAAAAAGATGGCGTAAATGATTTAAGAAGATCTGGTTTAATAAAGATCAAGCAAGGTATTACCTCTTTGGAAGAAATTGACCGAGTAACAAGGGAATAATTATGGCCGAAAGCAAAGAACAAATAGACTTTATCTGGAAAGGCAAAGACAAAAATGGCAAAGTTATTAATGGTGAAATAGCGACCATTAGTGAAGCTGTTGCGCGCGCTGAATTACGCCGGCAAAGTATACGAGTTATTTCTGTTAGAAAAAAACCTAAGCCTCTATTTTCCAAAGCCAAAGCGCAAATCACCACAAAAGACATTGCCATCTTTGCCCGGCAACTTGCTACCATGCTCGAGTCAGGTGTTCCTTTGGTGCAATCTTTTGATATTGTAGGAAAAGGTCACGACAACCCAGCTATGTCAGAAATGCTACTCGCGATAAAATCTGATATTGAAGGGGGAGACACACTAGCTCAGGCTTTAAGTAAGCGCCCTATTTATTTTGATGAATTATTTTGTAATCTTGTTGACGCTGGTGAGCAAGCTGGGGTACTAGAAGGCTTACTAGATAAAATTGCTACTTATAAAGAAAAATCTGAATCGATTAAAGCCAAAGTAAAAAAAGCTTTAACCTACCCTATCGCCGTAGTCGTTGTCGCTTTTATTGTTACTGCTATTTTACTGATCTTCGTTGTCCCTGTATTTAAAGACTTATTCGATAGCTTTGGCGCCGACTTACCCAGTTTCACATTATGGGTTATGGGCTTATCAGATTGGATGGTTGCCTATTGGTACTATGTTGTTGGCACTATTGTCGCCGCAGTTTATACCTTCGGTTATTTTAAAAAGCGATCTAAAAAGTTCAACTACTTTCTCGACCGAACTATGCTTAAACTACCAATTGTTGGTATGATTTTACATAAATCAGCCATTGCCCGCTTTGCCAGAACATTATCTACCATGTCTGCCGCGGGTGTACCTTTAGTTGATGCATTAGAGTCCGTAGCTGGCGCTACAGGTAATATCGTGTATTACAATGCCGTGATGCAAATGCGAGAAGATGTCTCTACAGGGCAAAGCATGCAATACTCAATGCTCCAAACCAAGCTATTCCCACATATGGTAGTACAAATGCTGGCTATTGGTGAAGAGTCAGGCTCTATCGACAAAATGTTAGACAAAGTAGCTGATTTTTATGAGGAAGAAGTTGACAACCTCGTAGACAACTTAAGCAGCCTAATGGAGCCTTTCATCATGGCTATTTTAGGTGTATTGGTCGGCGGGTTAATCGTAGCGATGTACTTACCTATATTCAAGCTCGGTGCGGCAGTGGGTTAAAACTAAAGTCCCCTTATTTTTCGTTTCAAAAGAAATATTCATAAACAAATCAAATAATTGATTTAAAAACAATAGATTGTAAAGGCCGTCAAAATAAGACGGCCTTTTTTGTTTCAATTTGATGAAATCGAGGTTATTAACATTGGCCGCCGTACCTTGCCAAAAGGACAATACGCGGAATCATGTGGAACACACTAAATATCTAATGCGGTTTGATTTTTGGAGAAGGTATTGCTTTAGTACGACTCCCCAGCTACTTTCGGGTTTAGCTCTAACTCAGCCTTTTCAACAAAATACTGCGGCAATTGGTCTTTAATCGTAGGCGCTAATTCTTTAAACTCATTAACCTGCTTAACTAAATTTCCCTTACCGCTAACTAACTGCCCCTCCGCTTTAGTGTAAGAATCTTGGGCGTTATCTAAGCCTTTTTTTATTCCCTCAAAACTGCTTAAAAATGTTTTTAATTTTTTATAAACACCCTCTGCTTTTTTTACTAATTCTGCCGTATGTTTATTTTGATCTTCATAATGCCAAAGTTGGCGCACAATATTTAAACTGGTGAGCAAAGTAGTAGGCGTAGCGACTAATACATTTTTCTCAATGGCCTTCTGAAATATTGATTCATCTGCTTTCATTGCTTCAACAAAGGCAGATTCAATTGGAACAAACATAAAGACCATTTCTGGTGAATTGATGCCATTGAGCTTATAGTAATTTCTATCAGACAACTCCTGAATTCGATCAGAAAAAGCCTGTACATGTGCCTTAATTGCTTGCTTTCTCTCTAGCTCATCTTCACTGTTAACATAGCGTGTATAGGCGCTTAATGAGACTTTTGCATCAATAATTAGATGCTTATCCTGTGGTAAATAAATGACGGCATCAGGTCGCCCTCTATTTCCTTCTTCATAATTAAAACTATCCTCACGTTTATAATCTTTACCCAATATAAGCCCTGATCGATCGAGTACATTTTCCAGTATCAACTCACCCCAGTTTCCCTGAGTTTTTCTTTGCCCTTGTAAAGCTGTTGCCAGATTATGTGCTTCTTGCGTCATTGTCTGGTGCATCTCCTGCAAATGCTTAAGTTCCGTTTTCATTTCCGTTTGTTGTTTTGTCCCTTCCTGATGTAAATTTTCAACCTTTCCTTTAAAGTCATTAATTTGTAGTTTAAAAGGGTCAAGCATTGCATCGAGCGATTTTTTATTTAATTCACTAAACTCAACGCCTTTAGACTTAAGAATTTCATTGGCTAAATTCTGAAACTCAGTTTTCATGATGCCTTTTTGCTCGTCGATTTGAGCGATTTGCGCCTTAAAATGCAGATCTTTTTGATGAAGGGTCGTTTTTTGAGTAGCCAACTCTTCTGATAATTTATTACGTTCAATTTCTACAGCCTCTGTGGCAGTTTTCTGTTCCTCTGATTGGCGTTCCAATTTCGTAATTTGCGCCTGCAATTTTTCATCGCTCTTAATTCCTGCGATCACATTAGCCCCTGCAGTAGCAAGCTCTCTATTTAATTGCACAAGCTGTTTTTGTAACGCTTTAACACTACCTTGTTCAAGTTCAATAATTTTTTCAGAGTTATTACAGCTCTCTGTTAATGTGTTAACCTCCCCGTGTAAGACGGCTAGTTCAGTAATCTGACGATTAATCTGGCTACTTGATTCTTTAAAGTTAGATTCAATTTCTTGATGCTCTTGATTTAGCTTTTCTAATTCAACCTCCCTCTGCTCAATTAATAGCGCCTGTTTAGAAAGTATCGAAGCTGATTTTAAACGACTGATAAAAAAACCAATCATTACCCCCATTAATAAGGTACTACTGGCAATAATAATAGACTCTATTGGCATGATATTGTTTCTCCAAATATAAATTTAAGTATAAAGCCAGCTTCCTGACCTCTTGTTGTATTTTTCAAAGTAAGGTATGGGGTTTTGAAACAAAGGGGTGCCCGTGCACACCCCAATTGATGACGAAGACTAAAAACTGACAAAACTACACACTAAATTTTAATGCTCACCTAACCTTCTACTTCGCATGATTACTGAAACGAATTGCATTATTTTCCTAATTGATAAGTCGTTGCTCAAAATAACTTAACATTTCAAGTCGTCCGTATGAAGCTTGTGCAATACGAAAAATTCGGTGCGCTGTTTATCCCGTATTACGTACCTCCATACGGGCTACGGGATTGATTCGTGCTAAATTAATTCACTATGATAGGAAAACTTAAGGGCGCTATTAAAACAGTTATGATGACTTACTATAGACATGAAAATCTTTACTATTCCTTTAATAAAATAAAGCTACACAAACATTAAATCCTCAGTTTGCACTTGAACGCCTAAACAAACCCTATCCTGATCGGGGCTTAACCGATAAAACATCACCTTATCTTCCTGTAAATCCATTAACTGACTTAATTCAGCTTTTAATTGATCAAATTGCTTAGGCAAAACCTCAACTTCAAAAATTGAAAACTGAATAGGTACTCCCCAATCTCTTACTAACCTATGTATGCGCCGTAAGCGTTTAGCATTACAAATATCGTAACAAACTAAATACTTAGTGCTGCGACTGCTCATATTGACACACAATATTGGCAGTATGGCGTGCATAACGACGTAATAAACGCCTAAAAATGGGAGCTTTTTGACGGAACTCCTCATAAAAACGCTGCTTTCCTGCGCTATGCAATAAACAACCAGAATCATTAATAGAAAAATCCTCTACCCGCATAATGCCAAGATGAAACAAACGATAAACCCACATATCAATTAACGGCCTAAGTGGTTCCATTAAATCGCAAGCTAACGACTCGCGGTGATAATAAGGCTCATGCAAACACCCTAAAGAAGAATCCAGTCCTGCTGTTTTAATCGCATTAATAGATTCTTGATAACACAAGGTATAGCTTAAAGATAAACATACATTTACGGGGTCTTTCGGTGGACGACGGTGGCGTCCCGTAAAGTTAAGGGTGGCAGGAAACACTTGAATAAAGGCCTTAAAAAAAATGGCACCCGCTGCACCCTCAACGCCACGTAGACTCTCTAAATTTTGCGGGCGATCATCACCAGAAAATCCCAGTCCAATCTCTGTAAGGCTATTAATCG
>ENA-OSET01005926-OSET01005926.1-sediment-metagenome-genome-assembly--contig:-NODE-5926-length-10141-cov-7.995330_pt1 | contig 10141 bp, 10 predicted proteins | sample MGYA00237882_ERZ534229 | MGnify/ENA primary metagenome ERZ534229 (study PRJEB26408, sample SAMN06266212) | sediment metagenome | isolation source: Hudson Canyon methane seep mesocosm | place...
AAATTACTATTTTGCGAAAAACCTTGTGCCTGAAGCTCTTGCATCATGGCCAATCTAACCGATGTATAAGGCTCCGCCGTCAAAGAATCCACAATCAGCAGATTTGCAGAAAAAACTTTTGCTTGAGGTAAGAAAAGGGACAAGCAAACAAACAGTGAAAGTAAACATGTTTTCATGATTGGCATCACTTGGTTGTATTCGTAGTAAGTACAATAAAGAGTAGTGCTGATTGACTGAAAATCAATTATTTCATGCTGTGTACATACCCCATTGATCTCGAACTCTTGTAACTTAGGCAGGCCAGCGCAGTACAAAACAGGTGCCACCGAGAGTGCTGTCACTCACCTCAATAGTTTCGCAATGTAGCGCTGAAACGGAAAAAGGGTCGAAGGGATTTATTCAGTATACATCCAATTAACGGGTCAAAATATAAGACCTGATAATCATATAGAAGCGCTATACTGGAATACAATGGTCAGGTTTGTAGAAATAAATAAACGCTCCGAGGGGCTGAAAAATCATTAACGAGACTGAGTAATGAAAACCTATCTGGCAATATTGTTGTTATGCGTCGCAAGTTTTTCATCACATGGAGCCAAGAAAACCATAGAGTGGGCTATTACCTCTTTTCCGCCAGGTTATATCTTAAATGGGTCTGAGAAAGGTAAGGGCTATGGTGACTTACTAGATGCATTTATGATTAAGGCACTCACCCAGTACAATCATAAAATTGTAGAATACCCTAACTGGGAGAGGCAGACCAAAGTACTTGAAGGTGGTCCCTTGGTGTGTAACTCATTGTTCTTTTATCAAGCCCCCGAAAACAGAGGAAAGATAAACGGCCATTACAGCATATCAGCACCTAATGCCGTTTTTTTTCTACATGATGTAGTGGTACGTAAAAGCCAACGCCATAAGTATGGTGCTAAGGTTTCGTTTAGAACGTTGCTTAATAACAAGCAATTCATATTTGGATATAATAGACCCTACGGTACTATTTATAACCAAATTCTGGGGGAATATTTAGGCGTTCCAAGCAACTTGGATTTTGGGTCTATCGACTCAAGAGATAGACTAGCCTACTTGAACGGAGCTGATAACATTTATATCCGTGTTGGGGGTAACCTGATTGGAGGAATGATCAATATGCTTCGGGCTGGCAGAGTGGATTATATTCTTGAATACGATTTTATGATGAAGTTCCAAAGTAAGTTTCTGGAATTTGATGATGAATTGGTGAGTATTCCTGTTGAGGAGGTTTATAACAAGACCAGTCGAGGGGCCTATGCTTGCTCTGATACACCGGATGGCAGAAAGGCTATTGCGGCTATAAACGATATTTTAAAGCACGCCAGACCCACGGAAGCTTATAAAAGGGCTTTGAATTATTTAGTGTCTGAGAATAAAGATGTGCGTTATTGGAAGGAATATCAAAAAATACTTAACATTTATCAATAACTAACCCACTAACACACCTGAGAAAAAATAATCCCTCCGTTGATCGCCTGATTGCCGTAGGGCAACGCGCTTTAGATGCAGGCCTTACCCCCATCTACGACCTCCTCCCTACATGGGATGCGCTTGACTTACCTTACTTTCAAACGGCATTTGGTCTGAACTGGGCCATCAGCGAAGAAGATTACAATCAACTTCGCAATTTACACCAGTCACGCATTGCTTCTGAACTCCCACAAGCAATACAAATCGATATGTGGAAAGGCTTTAAACATCGCGGAGATGGTATTCACCCAACAGACTTAACCACCAAGCGAGCAGCCATGCGTATTGCTATTGAAATGCTATGGTTTAACGCTACAGCTGAATAAGCCGTTAACTTATTGTGAGCAAGCACGGCAATAGGGTCGTTGCTTGCTAGTCTCGTTTGTACAAAGATTCAATAGTACTAGATTCTATTGTGTTTGCATTGATCATATAACCCGCTAAAGCCCCAGAAGCATCTTCTGATATTGCTAGCTTTTCTACGGAGAGTGCGTGCACAGTAAAGCGGTAGTGGTGTATTCCATGACCTGAAGGGGGACAGGCACCACCGAAGCCTCGGCTACCGTAATCATTTTTTATTTGTGTACTCCCCAGAGGTGCAAGATTTTTTTTTGTACTGCCTACTCCAGCTACTATCTCCGTAACAGTTTTAGGAATGTTCACTATTTGCCAATGCCACCAACCACTACCTGTGGGCGCATCGGGGTCATAGGCAGTAATAGCAAAACTTTTTGTGCCTTCAGGAGCACCTGACCATTTAAGATGTGGTGATAAATCTCCGCCTGAACAACCAAAACCATTGAATTCCTGCGTTTTAGCCATAAATTCTCCCTGAGCAATATCCTGACTAAATAATTCAAGAGAGCCCGCAAGAACGGGTGTAGAAAGACCTATAGATAAAACTGAAAGAAGTGTAAGCGACTTAAGCATAATGATAATTCTCATTTGTATAATAATTAGTGAGTGCTATTTTAGTCTTCTACTCTTTCACTTATAGCCTCAAAACAGTCATACATTCGCCCTAATCCGTCATTAGGGTTTTTCTGAGCTCTGATGGTGTTAGACCAAACCGCCTTTTAAAGCGATCTGTAAATCGCGATTGCGAGTGATAACCACATTTTTCTGCAATAATACCAATGGGAGAAAGTGTTGTTTGCAATAAATGTAAACCCAACCCTAGTTTTACCTGATCCTTAATATCTTGTATCGTTGTGCCTTCTAACTTTAGCTTTCGCCGTAACGTTGACTCGCTCATTGCTAGCTGTTCACAAATATTTTCCATCGTTAACTCTTCAGAAGGTTGCTCGATGAAAATAGTATGAAGTTTGTGTCCAATTTTAGGATTGGCAGCCATAGATAAAATTTCTTTGTGACCCATGTGACACATTAACTGTATTATTTCTTTCCTTCGTAAAGGCCACAGCTCTTGAGGCGCCCAAAGAGACCACTCGATAAATTGTTGTAAACATTTTTCCAGAGTGAGCGTTATTTCCCCCAAACAAAAATCCTGTTTATTGACTGAACTTATTTGAAGGCCATCAAAATCTTGATAGTCAAATTCAATCAGCAAAGCAAAATACTCTTTTTCTTTTGGTATGTTGCGTATGTTTATAGCAGGACTATCAGACAAAAAAATAAAATTACCCGTAGTGCAGATTATTTCACCATCCTTGCCTAGTTCTTTATCCCCACCAAGAACAGCAATTAGCAATGGTTTTACCACAGGAACATTCAGCAGACTCTGTTCTTTTATTGAGGAGTACACAGAAAACGGGAGTGGACGCTTATCTTCCAGTGTGTTTTTAATTGTATTGATCAGGTTTTTCATAATTACTCTAAGTTAAAAGCCCAAGCAAAAGAACCAGACTAGGCCTCTCTTTGCTCTGGAATGATGATTCACATAAAATGCGCTTTATTTTTATTAGGCGCTCCTACATTGTTTCCAAACTTTTTTAGAAATTGTTGCCGCTCGTGCTTTGGTTTCGCTGGCATAAAGTTATCTTGATGTGAGACGAAAAGGCATTTCACTTCTAGGTCACAAAAAGCACTTATTGGTGGCACGAGGTACAGTGGGGGCTCTAGCTCTGGTGAGTATTGCCTGCAGCTTTATGGGTTTATTATTTATTGCGCGCCCAGAAATTGTATTTGGAGAAGAACCTAATTTATGGGTCGCCCTAGGAGGAGGATTTATTCTAATTGGTGCGCTTATAAATGCATTTTGGAAGCGTTAATATCTAAAGGGGGCTAGCCCCCTCATGGCAGCTATTAAGCCAATGCTGCGCAATTACGGCCATTGGCTTTCGCCTTGTATAAGGCACTATCTGCCTTCTTAAGAGCCGTTTCAATATTGGTTTCCTCAACTTGAACGCTAGCAACGCCAACACTAACCGTTATACGAATTTCTTCATTTCCCACTCTACAAACACTATCACTGACCCGGCAACGAATCCGCTCAACAATAGCACAAGCAGTATCGCCCTCACTCCCCACCAGTAATACGGCAAACTCTTCGCCACCAAGACGACCAAAGACATCCTGACTACGTAACTCCTGCTGGCAAATATCGGCAAAATGCCGTAACACTTTATCACCCACGGCATGGCCATAGGTATCATTAACGACTTTGAAAAAATCGATATCCAACATCAATACCGACAATGGCGTATCATCTCGGTGTACATTGAGGAGCGTATTATCACAATAAGCAAAAAAACCACGGCGGTTTAAAACACCAGTTAAAGTATCAGTGACGGCCATCTGTTGAAGCTCATCGCCTTTTTTAATTTGCTCATCCAACACCTGCATCTGCTGACGCAGCACAAAAGAGTGTTGCATCTGCGACTGCTCTAATATAACCATGCGGGTCATACCCCGCCTTAAGGATTCATAGGCATTCACAACGGGGCCAATTTCATTGTTTTTAAACGTCCCTGGTAACAATATTTGCCGGTTACCGTTGGCTAATTCACGAAGGCTTTTGGCAATACGCTCAATAGGTCGTACAATGCTGGTACCCAACAATACCGATAACAACCCTGTTAAAACGATTACCACTGCCATTGTGATCGAAGTAGCTATTAACGTAGTCATTACCTGTGATTGTTTGCTATCAGCCATCGTTTTAAGCTGTAAGGCCAGCTGCTGTTCAAATTGATACAACATATCAATTTTTGCTGTCGTTAACTGCCACCAAAAAGTACCGTCTCTTTGCAACGCAAGATTCTGCTTTAAGCTTGTAAAGGCATCCGCCCGACTGTCATTAATTTTTTGCAAGGGCATATCCGCTAACAGCTGCTGCCAGCTCACCAATTGATCAGCTGGCATATAGGCATTAATGGTTTGCTCTAGCCCTTGTTGCTTTACTGCATAATGTAATAAGTTCTGATATAAAAGGTCATCAAAATAACCTTGGCTAAAACCAGCCGCACCAAATGCCCGCTCCATGCCCGCCGCCTCGCCATATTGCATTAATGTAAGTAGTACGATGGTCAGCTGAGAAATATCATGGCTCTCTTGTGCTGAAAAAGAGGTAGATGGGATATTCAGTAACTGAGATATGAGAGTGGCAAATCGACTATTTGATTGCAATACATCGATCTCAGCAGTATCTAGTTGTTCCCGTAAACTGATAATTTCATGTTCAATGCCGGCATATGTAACCTCGCTCAGAGGTTGTGTACCTAATCGCAGTTTTCTTAATTTTATATCACTGAGTGAACGTTGAAGTTGCAATGGATCTGAAACTTTTTGCCCCTTACTGCTAATCAGACCGGAGGATAAACCCCGCTCCTTTTGAAGTTCGTGCACTAAATTCTGCACCAACAATGTGGAGTCGATCCAACGAGATACCTGATCCATGGACCTTACATCACGTAAAGCGTCGCTGAGTATGACTGTAGCAAAGCCAATCATAGCTAATAGTGGTAAGATGGTGACTAGAATTAAGCGGGAACGAATACGAAAAAACTCAAGACAACTGATAATTTTATAGTTAAGTCGATTAAGCCAACCTGCCCCAGACTGCCACTTCCTCAGATGAACGACCTGCGCTAAATCGATATCGTCATCAATAATATGGTCAATAATACGATTATTTATTTCTTTAGTAATATCAGCAACCTGCAATAGCGACTCGGCCATATCAAGCTGCAACTGTGAATCAAAAAATTTCGTTAATAAAGCCTGATGCTGCGCAATATGCTTTTCTGTGCTCTCACAGCGATAGGTCGCCATAATGCGCTCTTCTTCAGAAAAATGCTGCTTAACCAAAATGCCAAGATTCGCAAAAGATACTCTAATGGTTTCTATACTCTGCCTAGAAGCCACCATATCATTCAACAGGTTGGCCTGCTCAATAATACGTTTATGATCCTCATCTATCTCCTCTAACCCAACACTTAAGCTATCATCCCACTGTAAATACTGCATTTATTTGACTGTCTCTGATATAACGTAAACTGTGAAGTTTTTTTATAGTGTAGCGCTTTTTCTTTCAGTTATTATAAACTTTAGTAGTATAGACTTTATATCGAAAAGAGTAATACAAATTAAGGTTAAAAGCTTGGGGTCAGACTCGATTGCTCTATAGCTCAACGCTGTAGGTAAGACAGATTAACAAACTACTTTCATGCAATGCTAAAAGAGTATGCAAACAATAAAGCAATCGAGTCTGACCCTAAGCTTAATAAAGCAATCGAGTCTGACCCTAAGCTTATGACCCTAAGCTTACCGAACGAGTTAAAATTTAATCCCTCCGTCCCTTTTTTCACATACATTATAGCGGTTGGGTGTCTATTTACTGCCTGACCCGTTAACATTCCGATCGCTAAATCAGCCTAAAATCTCATCAAAAAATCATACAAGGAAAGTGCTATTTCTATGAAAAAAATCGTTGCCAGTCTCATATTATTTTATTCATTCAGTTTTCCCGTTTGGGCAAACTCGTGTATTCCTGAATTATCTGCTCAAGAACAGCAAACCCTTAGACTACTATCAGATACGAGTACGATAGGTGATATTTATGATGTACAGTATCGCATGAGTCAAATCTCAGAAATTTTAGGTGAAAGTGCTGACCCAAGGGGAACATTTCCTGTTGTCTATTCCGTTTAGACTAAAGTAGAGCACTGGGGTCATAGGGCAGTTGATGGTAAAAATGGCTCCACAACGACAGAATATAGGAAATATAAAATACAAAAAGGGTTGTTATAGCAACCCTAGTTCTCGATACCCGATAACAGTATCGCTCAATGCCTCTTTCAGGCTCTTCTCTGGCGTGAATTCAAACTGGTCATGTCCTTTTTTAACATCACATACCCAGTGGCCACCTGTACCCTCTCTCGCCTTATCTCTAGAAAGTACCATAGGTTTATTGGTAATTGATGACAGTACTTCGGATAGCGCGCCCACCAGTTTTAAAACAGGCCCTGGAATTCGTATTATCCAGGGTTTTGAACGCCCCATCGCTTCAGCAATCCACTCCCCCAGTTGCTCCCAGCTAATTGAATCGTGATAACCCGCAAAATAGAGGCCTTTACCGTCATGGTTATCAACCGATGTCAGCCTTTCTCCTTTGGTCACAATTTCGACCATTAGGCGAACAAGGTCGTTCACATACACCAATGTGAACTGGGTGTTTTTACCCACCGCAGCATGTATACCCGTTTTTACACTTTTAAATATCGGCATGGTGGCGGTATCACCCGCACCAAACACGAGAGGTGGTCTCACTACAGAGATAGGAACCCTATCTGCAAATTTACGGAGCTGGTTTTCGGATTCACGTTTACTCTCACCGTATTGCGAAACCGGTTGAGTCGGGCTGGCTTCTGTGGGTTTTTCGCCATTTTTTCGTGGCCCTGCAGCTGCTAGAGATGACACTGATAAGACCACAGGGGGTCTCTTCTGCTGACAAGCAGCTTCCAGGACATTAGCCGTACCCTTTGCATTTACCTCATCATACGTTTCTTTTGCCGAGCTGTAGATTTGCCCTGCCAGGTGATAAACACTATCGACGCGATTCATGGCGCTTCGCAAGCTGACTTTGTCACTCAAATCCCCAAAAACTAGCTCAACCCCCAACGTTTTAAGGTAAGTGGTGTCACTGGTTAACCGAACAAAACAACGAACCTGATACCCTTGCTCCAACAAGTAGGGAACAAGCGTTTTACCAATAAACCCTGATGCGCCGGTAACTAACACTTTATCCATTACAAACTCCTTCGTTTTTTTCTAACCAAGTTATAATTTCCGGCCATGTTTCATATTTTGCATTTTTGCCCATGATTAAATCATCATGGCCATAATCGTGCGCATGACCGAATGTCTTTCCAAAAATAAGATGTTGAGTGCCAAATCTCTTTGCGGCAACGGGCGGACACTGCTTATCTGCCGCACCCGCTAAAGATAATATCGGGAACAGGTAGCCCCGATCTTTGAGTAGAGTTGAGTAGCAAGATCCATCTGGTGCAAGTAGCCCTTTTCCGTTAATTGACCCAGCCAGATCAAACAATACCTTCGAACTCACTGGGTGTAAGGTAACTGCCGCCATCTTGCGATACAGGTTTAAGTTAACGTTTGGCGGGTTCACTAATACCGAATCTATTAGTTTTTCCGAGTACTTAGCTCCCCATGAGGAGAAAAGAGACGGCCAGTGAACAGGGATCGCGGGTAATAGGTTGCCCAGTGCTTTAAACTTAATCAATGAGTGAAATATTGAATCTGTTCCACTGTAATCTAGGGATGAACCGATAGTAATGGCACTTTGTATTCTGGGATCTTGAACCGCAGCGCGACTGTATAACAGTACGCCTCCCATACTATGCCCAATATAGTGAAGCTTCGGCTTGCCCGTTTGTTGCAGAATATGGTCAATGGCGGCGGGTAAATCTTTATGGCAATAATCGTTAAAACCCCAGCCCCAACGTTTATCACTAAAGGCTCGAGGCTTCTGGCTCTTGCCATGACCTCTAAGATCGAGGGCATAAACATCATATCCCTGATTTGCCAAATGCAACGCCAGTGAAGCCTGCTTATCAACATCAAAAGCTAAACGGTTAGCACCTAAACCATGGCATAAAAGCACTGGATATTTTTTATTCGGTTTTTTTGTATAACTCGATAGCGCAAGCGTCCAACCATCAGAAGTATCAATAAACTCTACTTTCTGACTACTTTCTTTTACGTTCCAACGGTCCAACCGGCGTTGTTCGCTTTTTCGAATATACTGACTATCAAGGGTACTCGACATAAACCACCAAAACCATTAATGACCACAAGTCAGTAATGTAACTGACCAGTGGTCACATGTAAATACCTTGGTGAATGAGCTAGAGGTAAAGATTGATCAATCTAAAATTATGTGTTCCATTTTTGTCTACCAAATCTGGCATTGTCATGTGTGTGCAATATTTAAACACTTATTTTAAAGCCTTTATATATAGGGCTTAACAGACAATTTAAAGAGGTTACCCAGAAAGTTATCCACAGTTTGTGTGCGCAACTAATGCTGCTAATGTGATCAATACGATTAATAAATCAACAACCAATATTAATTATCAAAGGGCATTGGGGTCAGGTCTTGCATTTTTATTGCTTAATAGAGAACCACAATTGCTCTTCTTTTATAGGTGTACCTATAGGAAGTGTCGGGTTATCCAAATAATACTTATGGCGCTTATCCAGTCTTGCCCGATTAATAAGATTTGAGTGGTATTGCTGAAACAATGCATCAAAACTACCATCCTCAAGTGCTGCTCGTAGCCCCTTTTCCAGAGCGACGGATAGCTGAGTGTTGCCAGGTGTAACAAAATAATAAAGCGCCGCTGGATAAATCAACACTTTAGTAGGCTCTACAACAATCCCATTTGCTTTATGGCTCTCTGCTTCTGCCCATATTTCTACAATCGAACGAGGAAAAAGATCAACTCTGGAACGAGAAATCATGGCAAACATAGAGTTGTAACTAGGTATCCCCAGCACGTTAAAACCGTTAGCCCGAAGTATTTGGGTATCTGGCCAGTCATGCCCCTGAACCAATTGAAAGCTACGCAGCTTGGAAATAGACATTTCATCTTGAAAATGCCCCAACTCTTGTTTATTCACCAAAAATAGCCGCCAACCAATAAGGCCTTTATAAATTGGTATTCTCACTGGCAGAAGCTTAAATTCTCGCTCTGTTGACGTCATAGACCAAACAACATCAACATCAACGCCATGGTTAAGCTGAACCAACGCCCGACCTTGTGGCATAACCTGTGAAGTAGGAATTAGCTCATACTCACCACTTACCTTTGAAAAGGCTAGCCTGAGCAGCTGCAACGGGTACTCTACTCGTTGATCAAGAAGGGTTTCCGGGCGCGGGTAGCGAACAACTTTATCCTCTGCTAATACAATCGAGGATAAAGCAGTTACCAAAGCGATCACAGCTAATAGGTAAAATTTAGTATTCAAAGGTCCCTCTTGAGTATGCAACCACGAAAAAACGCCAAAAGCAGCGGACCAAAAAATTGAAGCTTTTTTGTGTCCGCAAGCTTGCTTGATTAACTTTCTTTTTCAATTATCAGTTTACGATGCGGGAACGGTATCTCAATACCTTCTGCATCCAGTGCCTTTTTAACTAGCTCGGGTACCGAGTACAAAA
>ENA-OSET01005927-OSET01005927.1-sediment-metagenome-genome-assembly--contig:-NODE-5927-length-10141-cov-3.084459_pt1 | contig 10141 bp, 8 predicted proteins | sample MGYA00237882_ERZ534229 | MGnify/ENA primary metagenome ERZ534229 (study PRJEB26408, sample SAMN06266212) | sediment metagenome | isolation source: Hudson Canyon methane seep mesocosm | place: USA:Hudson...
CGGCGCTGTTGTCGAAGACGGCGTCATCGTCATCCGGCTCAGAGTCCGTTGCATCCACCACAGAGTTGCGGTCACAGAAGTCATCTTCAGCGAAGCGCGCTGCGTCACTGTCCTCAGAGTAAACGGTGCTGGAACCGTCGTCGTCGCCGCTGGAATCGCCGTCGTCGTGAGCCGGTGCGACGCCAGAAGGGGCCGCCGAGGCCGACAAGGACGCCGCCGGCGCAGCGGCGGAATCCGGCGGAGCAACAGGAGAAGGGAGCATGTCGATGGCGGCACGCGGGAAGAACCAATCAAACGCATGAGAACTTTGGTAGCTCTGATGGCCCAAAAGGATCGACGCGCATTGCTGCAGCGAGGCTTCTTTGCTGCAGTTGAGACGGTTGGCGATGCGCTGCAGGTGCCGGATCTGCACGCGCTGCGCCTCAGAGACGCCAGATTCCTCATCGCGTTTACGGTCCGATTTCTGCTTGTCCTTCCTCTTGTCAGACACCCCGTGGCGCAAATCGATGTCGTGCAGGCGCTGCGCGACGTCGATGGCGTGCTTGAAGGCGACGAGCCCCTTCTCCTGCTGCAGCGAGTCCTTGCTAAAAATAGTTGCTCAAATAGTACAACTTAAAAAAGACAATAACATAGCTGAAAACAAAGCACTTAATATTGTTTATATGGGTATGGGTGAACCACTTTACAACACAGATAACGTTCGTGATGCAATGTTAATCGCTATGGACAATGAAGGAATTGCCTTATCCCGGCGCAGAATTACATTATCCACATCTGGTGTTGTTCCCGAAATTATACGAACAGGTTCTGAAATTGGATGCATGTTGGCAATTTCATTTCATGCAACAACTGATGAAGTTAGAGATGTACTCGTCCCCATAAATAGAAAGCATAAGATAGCTGAATTATTAGAGGCTTGTCGAAATTATCCAAAACTTTCCAATTCAGAACGAATTACTTTTGAATATGTAATGTTGAAAAACATTAATGACACAGACGATGATGCAAGACGATTAGTTAATCTAATCTCTGGCATACCTGCAAAAATAAATTTAATTCCTTTTAACCCATGGCCTGGATCTGGATATGAACGATCAGATTGGAAACGTATTGAAGCTTTTGGAGACATTGTTAATAAAGCTGGTTACGCAAGTCCTATACGTCGGCCTCGAGGCGAAGACATAATGGCAGCATGTGGCCAATTAAAAAGTGAATCCCAGAGGGTACGTAAATCAGCCAAACAAATGGCTGACGAAGTTAAAGGGCAATAATGTGAAACTAACTAATGTTTTTCTGTTAATAGCTTTTGTTCTTTCTGGATGCTTCAATTCTTCACCTGTTTATAAAAACTTACCAAATTACGATGGGCCAAAGATTACTAAAATTGTAGTAGACAAATCCCAAAGAAAATTATTTTTATTTAATAACGATAAAATTATTCGAAAATTTAAAGTAAGTTTAGGTTTTAATCCAAAAGCACATAAATCAGAACAAGGGGATGGGCGAACACCGGAAGGTTTATACTTCATAGATCGTAAAAATTATAATAGTAAATACTTTTTAAGTCTTGGAATTAGTTATCCAAATACACAAGATAAGAAATATGCAAAAAGGCTGGGTATAGACCCTGGTGGAGATATTTTTATCCATGGCGGGCCAAGATATAATGGTGAGTTTGGAAAAAAAGATTGGACTGCTGGGTGTATTTCAGTATCTGATAAAAATATCAAAGTAATTTATTCAATGGTTAAAACAGGAACACCAATTTTAATTAAACCTTAAAGCTTAATTTCCTATTAATTGTACCCACCAAATCTTACCATTTGTATCTTGATGCCATGCAATGCCCATTTTAGTAGCTTTTGGATCTAATATAATTGATGCAGATAATGGAATGTTCATCCATACATCTAATGTATTGAAATCATCCTCAAATGTTTCTGAAACATTTTCCCCTATAAAGTGCCCACTATACCCGTACGTTACCAATCTATCCAAAGGTGATGAACCATCTGATCCAAAATGCCATGGTCTGTTCTGAGCTGACATATCAGATGCATGTGATTTGGCTGCACGTATTAGAGATGCGTTTAGGCTCAAATTAGATAATCCACGTGCCTGACGAACTGCATTTACTGAGTCTAGATGTCTATATTGAACTTTATCAACACCTATACGCCCCATTTGAATAATGACGGTTCCATCTCCAGGCCGGTTTTTCACTGAAGGTGTTTCACACGCAGTCAAGACTATAAGTAGTGCAGTAGTCACTAATACTTTCCACATGCGTTCTCTCCATTCATATTGAATAAAATTATTCACAATTAATTCACATTTATCTTTATTTATAGTTAGTATTTTTTACCAGAAATTTAAATTTGATAACATCAAATTATTCATTTACTAGTAGTTACATATTATGAACGCACTATTATACTGGAAATACTGTAATGTCGAAATATTTTACACGCCGAGCATTTACTGCAACTGCTTTGAGTACTTTAACTGTTGGTTCAAGATCCATTGCGCAAGAAGGCTGGAATCCAGATTTAAACAACCCCGCGTTAGGTTTTGATACACGTCAAGATCAAAGCTCTCGGCTTTCTGGTGAAGCAAATTCTGTAAGGCGAAATACTTCAGCATTCAGAGGACGCAGTGACTGGAAAAACTACTTTTCAAACACAAAGAATGGTGTGATTTTAGTTGATACACAAAGTAGGGCCTTGCATTTTTGGTCTGAAAAGCAGGATATTTATAAACTTTACCCTGTTGCAGTGCCATCTTCAGATGATCTTACTCGCCTTGGCAGAACATCAATTACAAGGAAGCGTGTGGGGCCAGATTGGAGACCTACACCTTCAATGTTAAAAAGCAATCCAGATTGGCCATCTTACATTGGACCTGGACCAGGTAATCCTTTGGGATCTCATGCTTTATATTTATCATGGACATATTATAGAATTCACGGAACACATGATAATCGTAAAATTGGTCGCAGATCTTCAAACGGATGTATTGGATTGTATAATGCACAAATAGCAGAACTCTTTGACCTAACAAAAGTAGGCACTCAAGTTTTATTTATTTAACAATTTACAAAAGAGATTGTAACCCTGCTTTATAATCTGGAAACTTTAATTCTACACCTAATTCTTTTTTAATGAGCTCATTGCTTACTCTTTTATTTTCAGCATAAAAGCTTCGCGCCATAGGTGACATTTCTGCTTTATCATAATCTATTGCAATAGGAATCGGCATATCTAACAATTCAGCAGCATAAGAAATTACATCTTCTGGTGGTGCTGGGTTATCATCACAAACATTATAAATAGCCCCTTGCCTTGGGTATCTTATCGAGGCCAGTAGCACTTGAGCAATATCATCAACATGAATTCTACTAAATAGTTGTCCTTCTTTGATAATACGGCGAGCAGTACCATTTCGAACTTTAGAAAATGGCCCACGCCCTGGTCCATAGATTCCAGCCAATCGAAATATATGTAAATTTATATTTAATTTAGACCAAGAAAGTTCAGCTTCTTCTCTTAATTTCCCTCTTGTTGTGTTCGGCTTTAGTGGTGAATTTTCATCTACCCAACCCCCATTATGGTTTCCATAAACGCCAGTTGTGGAAAGATACCCAACCCAATCAAAAGTATTTTTTGATAATATTTCATTATATTGATTCAGCACAGGATCACCTTGACTATTAGGTGAGACAGATGTGAGAATATGTGTGGCTTTTTGAATATATGGGGTAAGATCAGTACCAGGCCAGATTATTGAATTTACACCACCATCATTCAATTTTTTAGCTTTTTCAACACTACGGGTAGTTCCGTAAACAATCCAACCATCTTTAATTAACTGCGCACCCAATACAGAAGCTGAGAACCCATGGCCTATACTTAACAAAACTTTACCCATTTGTAGATCCTTTGAGTTTTGCAATTGCCCAGTCAGCTGCATCTTTGACAACAGGATCTAAATCAAGTTGTAATTTTTTGGCGCTATCTATTAATTCCACATTACCAGAATTGCCAATTGCATATAGTACATTTCTAACAAAACGGTTCCTACCAATTCTTTTAATTGGGCTTTTTGAGAATAATTTTCGAAATGAATTATCATCTAAAGTAACTAATTCTGATAATTTGGGAGCTTTTAATTCTGTTCTCGCATGATATCCAATTTCATTCGCTTCTTTGGCAAATTTATTCCACGGGCACACTGCTAGACAATCATCACAACCATAAATCCGATTTCCCAGCTGATCTCTTAAACTTAAATCAACAGGACCTGCATGTTCAATTGTTAAGTATGATATACACTTTCTAGCATCTAATTCATATGGCGCTGGAAATGCAGACGTAGGGCATATATCTAAGCATGCACTACAAGAGCCACAGTGATCTTCTTCACCAGTATCTTTTGGTAAATCCAAAGTTGTAAAAATTGCACCCAAGAAAAACCAACTGCCCAAATCACGTGAAACTAAATTAGTATGTTTACCTTGCCATCCCAAGCCCGCAGCAGCACCTAGTGGTTTTTCCATAACTGGAGCTGTATCAACAAAAACTTTAATTTGGGTACTATTCTCTTGCTGAATCAACCACCGACCAAGTTTTTTAAGCTTTTTTTTAACTACTTCATGATAATCTTTATTTTGGGCGTATACTGATATTGCACCGCGATTTCTATGATTTAAAATATGCAAAGGATCGTGATTTGGAGAATAGTTATCTGCTAACATTATAATAGATTTAGCATCGGGCCAAAGGGAAGCAGGATTACCTCTCCATTCAATTCTCTCAGCCATCCAGCTCATGCTGCCATGGTGATTTTTTTTTAAAAAACTATTTAATTTAGAGGCTGCTCTTGGAATATCTGAAGGTGCACATATGCGCATCATAGAGAATCCAATCTCATGAGATTTCTCCAATAATAAGTTTTTTAAATTTTCATTCAAAAATCAAGATCCGAATAATGTTGCGGTTGAGGAAAACCAGAAATTTGGTCCACCAATAAACTTCTAAATGCAGGTCTGCATTTTATTTTTGCATACCAATCTTTAACAACTGAAGATCTATTCCAATCAACATCAGAAATATAATCTATGCATGAAATTTGTGCTGCCGCTGAAAAATCAGCCATACTCATTGTATTCCCAGCAAGCCAACGTCTATTATCTAATAAATCAGCCATGTAATCTAAGTGAAACTTAATTCGTTTTGCACCTTTTTTGACATTTTTACTGTCTGGGTAACCAGTTCCCTTAATTTTTTTCATTATACGTTCACCCAATAAATTCAAGGTTACCTCTTTATAGAATGAATCATCAAACCAGTTAACAATCCTTCTTACTTCAGCTCTTTCTTCAACATTATTTGGCATTAATGGATAGTCTGGATATTTTTCCTCAAGATATTCACATATAGAATTACTTTCACAAAACGTATAATTGTTAATTCTTAGGATAGGTACACGCCCAGCAGGGTTTAACCTTAAAAATTCTGGGCTTGGATCCCAGTATCGTTCTTCTATTAATTCTACTTCAATTTTTTTTTCTGCAAGAACCAAACGAACTTTTCGTGAGAACGGTGATAAAGGAAAATGGTATAAACGATGCATCATTATATTCACTTTTAAATAATTAAATACTTAGTGCCAAGAATAAATTAAAACTGCAACCGTCTTAAAAGCAAGATGCTCGTCCATCCTTTAAAATAGTTTCTGCACCAGACATAATTCCCTTAGTTTTTTTGCGAACAAAATTACTTGGCTTACTTGCTGATCTATTCTTAGGATTAGGTAAAATCGCCATGAGTCTTGCAGCCTGTAATGAAGTAATATTGTTTATATCAATCTTAAAATAATTTTGTGCGGCTGCACTCACGCCAAAGACACCTTCGTCAAATTCTGCAACATTAAGATAAACTTCTAAAATACGTTTTTTACTCCATATTAATTCAATTAAAACTGTAAACCCAACCTCTAAACCTTTTCTTAAATAATTACGTCCATGCCAAAGAAAAACATTTTTTGCTACCTGCTGGCTAATAGTAGAAGCACCCCTATTTGCACCAGATCTAATAACTGCAAAAATTGCATCAATATCGAACCCATGATGTGTGCAAAAATTTGCGTCTTCTGCTGCAACAGCTGAGCGAGAAACCACTTTTGGAAGTTTCTCAATATCAACCCATTCTTGTTCAATTTTGCCAAGACGCTTAATTTCACTATTTATATAAAAACTTTTACTTGGATTATAAAAATTAAATATAATTACAAAGCATATAGGTAACAGTAATAAAACACCAAAAAGGCTCCATATATGCTTCAAGGAAAACTGATATATTTGAAAGATAGTTGCTTTAATCAAAATTCTTACTTTCATTTACTCAATGATTACAACATTAAGTAAATGAAAGCTAATTCCAAAAAAATTGATGTGTATCTAAAATTCTATGCTAATTTTTTATCGTTTTCCTGAGTTAACGGAAATGGAATATGATTTAACATTTCTTTTGGGCAGATTTGCACAAAATTATTTAACTCTTCGTCCCATCTATTTAGTATTCGCGCTGCTTTTGGACTTTTAGTCTCCATTAAATGCTCTTCTATTAATGATTTCAGCTGCTCTTCCCAATGCGATACACTAACAGGAAGTGTTACAATACTTTCCATATTTGCACGTGCTTTAAACTGGCCCTTGGGATCATACACATAAGCCATACCTCCTGTCATACCTGCACCAAAGTTTGCCCCAGTTTCACCAAGTATTACAGTAATGCCACCTGTCATATATTCACAACCATTTGAACCACAACCCTCAACTACAACTGAAGCGCCTGAGTTACGTACACAAAACCTCTCACCAGCACGACCATTAGCAAATAATTTGCCTGCAGTAGCTCCATATAAAACAGTATTCCCAATAATAGTATTATCTGATGGAATAAGTGGACTTGCTAATGGTGGTCGAACAACAATTTTACCACCTGAAAGCCCTTTTCCTACATAATCATTTGCATCGCCAGATACCTCTAGTTTCAATCCAGGCGCTGCGAAAGCACCCAAAGACTGCCCTGCTGATCCAGTTAATCTTATAGTCAGATGATCTTCTAATAAATCATTCCTCATACCAAATTTCTTTACAATTTTTGATGAAACGCGTGTTCCAATTGTTCGAGTAGTATTTTGAACTGCATATGATAATTGCATTTTTTCACCATGTTTAAAAAATGGCTCTGCATCCTTTAAAATAGCCGCATCTAATGTATCAGGCACAGATTGCCTTGGCCTATCACGATCAAGTTTAATATCTGAAGCTCCATCAACGGTTACAAGCATTGGATTCAAATCCAAATCATCCAAATAATCATTACCACGGCTTACTTGAGCCAACATATCTGCTCGACCTATAGCTTCATCCATAGATCTCAAGCCAAGGCTTGCAAGTACTTCCCTGACTTCTTGTGCATAAAACGTAATTAAGTTTACAACTTTATCTGCAGTTCCTGTAAATTTCTTTCGTAATTCTTCATCTTGAACACATACACCAACTGGACATGTATTGGACTGACATTGACGGACCATTATACAGCCCATTGCTATTAGGGCAGCTGTGCCAATACCATATTCTTCAGCGCCTAGCATTGCTGCCATTACAATATCACGCCCTGTACGTAACCCACCATCGGTACGTAGTATCACACGATCTCGCAAATTATTCATTGCCAATACTTGGTGTGCTTCAGATAAACCCATCTCCCACGGTAGTCCTGCGTATTTAATTGAAGTTGCAGGAGATGCACCGGTACCGCCATTGTGACCAGATATTAAGATTACATCTGCCATAGCCTTTGCAACACCTGCTGCAATTGTACCAACTCCAGAAGATGCTACTAACTTTACAGTTACTTTTGCTCTAGGGTTAATTTGTTTTAGGTCATAAATAAGTTGAGCTAAATCTTCAATTGAGTAAATATCATGGTGGGGTGGAGGTGAAATTAATGTCACTCCTTTTGTTGAATGCCTTAAGCGAGCAATTAATTCAGTGACCTTTATACCAGGCAGCTGACCGCCTTCGCCAGGTTTAGCACCTTGCGCAACTTTTATTTCTAATTCTTCACATTGATTTAAATACTCTGCAGTTACACCAAAACGGCCAGAGGCAACTTGTTTAATTTTAGCTGAAGGGTTATCTCCATTTGCCTCTGGATGAAAATGTGCTGGGTCTTCTCCACCTTCACCACTATCTGACTTCGCACCAATTCTATTCATTGCCACATTGAGTGTCTTATGAGCCTCTGGGCTTAATGCACCTAAAGACATTCCAGGTGTCACAAATCTTTTACGAATTGAGGTTATACTTTCCACCTCATCAACAGGTATTGCTTTGGTAACAGGTTTAAAATCCATTAAATCCCGCAAAGCAATTGGTGGTGCCGATTGTAATTTTGCACTGTATTGCTTCCAAATATCATATGAAGCTCTATCACATGCTGTTTGCAACATGTGCATTGTTTGGGCTTCCCATGCATGCTTTTCACCAGATCTTCGTGCTTTGTAAAACCCCCCAATTGGAAGAATATCCGTCCCTAGCAACCATCCTTTTGCATGAACATCAACTATTTTTCGTTGTATTCCTATTAAACCAATCCCAGAAATACGACTAGTCATTCCGGGGAAAAATTCTGCTACTAGTGCTCGGGAAAGGCCAACAGCTTCAAAGTTTAGTCCACCTCTATATGATGAAATTACCGAAATTCCCATCTTTGCCATTATTTTTAAAAGGCCTTGATTTATAGCCTCTTTATACCTCGCCATAGCAACTTCAAGTGTACAATCTAAGAGACCTCTATCAACCCTATCAGCCAAGCTATCTTGTGCCAAATAAGCATTAACAGTTGTTGCACCAGAACCGATTAATACAGCAAAATAATGAGGGTCTATACACTCAGCAGATTGTACATTTAACGAGCAAAAAGTTCTTAAACCAACTTTTGTTAGCCCAGAATGAACCGCGCTAGTAGCTAAAATCATTGGCATTGGTATTCGCGTTTCGGATTGTTCTTTGTCCGTCAAAACAATTTGACCAGCTCCAGACCTAACAGCATCCTCAGCTTCTTCTCTGATACGCTGCAATCCATTTTGTAATCCATTTTCATCACCGTTTAGGAATGTACAATCAATCGAAGTAACACTTGATCCAAATCTTTCAACCATTGCTGAAAATTGACTATTAGTAACAAAAGGTGATTTTAGAGATAATACTTCTGTTAGTGAATTATTGTCATCTAAAACGTTTCCTAAATTACCAAATCTAGTTTTTAAACTCATAACTCCAAATTCACGAAGACTATCGATTGGTGGATTTGTAACTTGACTAAAATTTTGACGGAAAAAATGGCTCAAAGGACGGTACATTTCTGACAATACAGCAGACGGAGTATCGTCACCCATTGAAGCTAAAGTTTCTTTTCCATCTTCAGCCATTGGATGAAGTATCATTTCTAATTCTTCAACAGAATAACCAGCTGCAACTTGTCGTGAGCGAAGTGCATCACCTGAAAAATTTATTATTTCTTTTTTGCTGGAAGTGATATCGTCTAAATCTATGACTGACTTAATGAACGTTTTAAAGTCACGGCTCTGAGATAATTCATCCTTCATTTCTTCATCATGCAGCAATCGTCCTTCCGGCATATTTACTGCGATTAATTGGCCAGGGCCTAAAGCTCCTTTTTCCCTAACATTTAATTCATCAATGGGCACCATCCCAGCTTCAGATCCCGCAATTAATATATTGTCACCAGTAATCACATATCTCATTGGGCGTAGCCCACTACGGTCTAATCCAGCACAAACCCATTTACCATCCGTCATAGCTAAAGCTGCTGGACCATCCCAAGGCTCCATTACTGAATTACAGTACTCGTACATTGCCTTCCATTCATCTTTGACATTAATGGAATTTACAGCTTCTGGAACAAGCATTGTTTTTGCCATTGGAGCAGATCTACCTGCGCGAACTATAGTTTCAAACACTGCATCTAAAGCAGCTGAGTCAGACGATCCTGATGGAACTATTGGTTTTATATCCTCACCACATTCACCAAAATTTCTAGAAATCATT
>ENA-OSET01005928-OSET01005928.1-sediment-metagenome-genome-assembly--contig:-NODE-5928-length-10139-cov-12.148579_pt1 | contig 10139 bp, 6 predicted proteins | sample MGYA00237882_ERZ534229 | MGnify/ENA primary metagenome ERZ534229 (study PRJEB26408, sample SAMN06266212) | sediment metagenome | isolation source: Hudson Canyon methane seep mesocosm | place...
ATTATCTTAAAAAGAACATCTAAGTTACCAGCATAATTCATACCATTATACAAAACCACATAAATCACAACTTACTACAAACCATCCACCCTTAAACCCTGCTCTGCTCTATTATGGTAAAGGAAATATTTCTTTTACAAACCACTCAAACAGAATAAACCACAACCCCATTCTTACCACTGTCTTTAGCCTCATACATAGCACTATCCGCGCCCATCATTAGCATATCAATAGTGTTAACCGTATCAGGATAAATGGCCACTCCAATACTACTGGTGATATTTAAAGTGTTTTCCTGCCAGCTCATCGGCTCGGCAATTTTATGGTTAATTCTATTCGCTGTTTCTATCGCGGCCTCTGGATGCTGTAAATCAGGTAATAGAATAATAAACTCATCACCGCCATATCTGGCTACTGTATCCATATCTCTAACACAGTGTAAAATCCGTTCTGCGGTGGTTTTTAACACATAATCCCCTGCTGCATGGGAATGCTGGTCATTAATGGGCTTAAAATTATCTAAATCTATAAATAACAGTGCCAATTTTTTATTGTTTCGTTTGGTATTGGCAACAGCAGTTTCAATCTGAGCATGTAATAAGGTTCTATTCGCTAAACCTGTTAACGGGTCATGTGTGGCAAGATATTCGGCTTTATCATTAGCTTGCTGGCGCAAAATCACTTGTTGTTCAAGCTCAGCCTTCTGTAGCTCTAGCAAACTTATTGCCTGAGCTAGTTCTTGCTGCTGCTCCCAGAGTTGAACAAAAATGCGGACTTTGGCAAGCAAGATCTTATCTTGAATGGGCTTTTCAATATAGTCGACTGCCCCTGTCTCGTAGCCCATAACCCGATGAAGTTCATCGCTATAAGCCGCTGTAACAAAAATAATAGGGACAAATTGAGTTTCCTCATGCTCCTTTAATAATTTTGCCACTTCATAGCCATTCATTTCAGGCATTTGAATATCTAAAATAATCAGCGCAAAATCATATTTTAATGTTTGACGTAACGCTTGGTTGCCACTATTTGCAGAAATAATATTAAAAGCATCGTGGCGTAACAGTTTTTCAAGCGCGGATAAGTTTTCTTGCTTATCATCAATAATTAAGATATTTGCTTTTAAATCAGCCATATTTCATACCGGGAGTTTTTAAATGCTATAGGTAAGCGATATAATACACTACACACATTCTCCAGACAGTATTTTGGATAACTAACTAAAACTAATTAACTCATACTTACAATGAATTACAGTAATCGATTGTTCCTTGCCTTTGGTATATTAGTTTTAACGACCATAGCCTCCTCCATACGCTTATATATGCTTGAGTACAGCTCTCAAGCCATGCTCCTATCTATTGTCCAGCTTTTTTTTATTGCTGTTGCTTTTTTGCTTATTGTTAGCACCCTTAAAAAGCTAAGCAGAACGATCAATAAACTGGCTGACAATGCAAAACTACTGAGCAAAGGTCAAGTGTTAATAGAAGAAGAAGAAGAAGAAGAAGAAGAAGAAGAAGGCCTACGCTCTTTAGCAGATAGTATCTATTTAATTAATGAAAGTAATTTAGATATCAGCAAACAGGCTAATATGATTGTACAGGGCGATTATCGTGCAAATATATCGCCTCGCTCAGAAAATGATGCACTGGGAATTGCGTTACAAAGTATGACCCAACCGCTCCGCGAAGCATCCGAAGTGGCGCAAGCAGTGGCTAGGGGTGATTTAAGCCGTCAGGTTGAAGCCAAAGGTAAAGGTGATTTGCTAGCGACTTCCATGAACAGCATGACACAAACCTTACTGGATCAAAAGACTAAAGTTGAACAACAAAGCTGGCTACAAGACAGTGTTGTAGAACTAGCGGATGTATTGCGCCAGGAGCTTAGCACGGAAGAACTTGCTAAAGAATTGATTACAACTTGTTGTAAATTGATGGGCGCACAAATTGGCACCCTGTATTTAATCAATTCTGAACAGAAAGAGCCACTACTACAACTGGTTGCAAGCTATGCTTACAGTAACCGAAAGAACCTGTCTAATCAGTTTAAAGTAGGCGAAGGTGTGGTGGGGCAAGCCGCATTGGAAAGACAAGCCATTATTCTTCGTGATATACCTGAAGATTATATTGAAATTCAATCCGGTCTGGGCAATGCACAGCCACATACGATTATTGTTAGCCCCTTTGTTTATCAGACAGAACTGCAAGGGGTGCTTGAAATTGGTTTTAATAAAGAAATAACAGCCATTCAACAAAGCTTTCTACAAAGAACAGAAGAAGCCATTGCATCTGCTTTTGCATCGGTTGAAAGCAAAAAAGAATTATCAAATTCATTACAACAATCTCAAACATTAGCTGAAGAATTACAAACACAACAACAAGAGCTGGAAATTCAGACCGAAGAATTACAACGCAGTAATGAAGAAATGCAGACTAAAACGGAACAATTAGCGGTCTCAGAACAGAGTAGTCGTGATAAAGCCGTACAACTGGAACAAAGTAATCGCTTTCAATCTGAATTTTTAGCCAATATGTCGCATGAATTGCGTACCCCGTTAAACAGCCTTTTGATACTTTCAAAACTACTGGCATCTAACAGTGAAGGTAACTTAACTGCTGATCAGATTGATTCAATGGTCACCATTGAAAGTAGCGGTCAGCATTTACTAAAACTGATTAATGAAATTCTGGATTTATCCAAAGTGGAAGCCGGTAAAACAGAAATCTTTCCCTCCTCTATCCAGTTCTCAGAATTAACACAGTTACTGCATCAACGCTTTTCGCCACTGGCGACTGAAAAACAGTTAGATTTAACGATTCAATACAGTAAGGACTTACCAAAAAACTGGATATCTGATAAACAAAAAGTAGAACAAATCCTTACTAATTTACTAGGCAATGCCATTAAGTTTACCGAACAAGGTAAGGTAAGTTTATCTATAAGCCATCAAATAGAACACAATACGGCAACACCGCAAACGCTGATTCGTTTTGATATAAGCGATAGCGGCATAGGCTTATCAGAAGAACAACAAACACAGATTTTTACTGCCTTTAAACAAGCGGATAGTGGCAGTAGTCGTAAATACGGCGGAACCGGCTTAGGATTATCCATTTCACAAGCTTATGCACTGCTGTTAGGGGGAGATATTCAATGCAGTAGCCAGCCAGGTCAAGGCAGTATTTTTACCTTACTGTTGCCATTACAATTCGATATGCCAGAAAAAATAGCTAAAAACGCTATAACAACTGACTCAGCACCTTCTATAATAGTTAATCAGCCGATTAACCCTGCACCTTTTCATGATGATCGTGAAGATATTAGTGTAGGTGAGTTGATCATTTTGGTGTTAGAAGATGATACCAGTTTTGCACGCATTCTCTATCAGCAAGCACATGAAAAAGGCTATAAATGTATTGTCTGTGGTGATGCTGAATCTGCTTTGCAACTGGCAGAGCAATATCAAGTCGCAGGTATTTTGTTGGATTTTGGCCTACCAGGAATGGATGGTAAAGAATTTCTTATGCGTATAAAGAGTATGCCAAGTATTCGTTATATACCGGTTCATGTTATATCGGCATTAGATAATGATGGTAGCAGAAATAAAGACATTGTTGGCTATTTAACCAAGCCGGTAAGCAGAGAACAAATAGCTCAGGCAATAGATAAGATATCCCTGCTTGAAGGCACCCAGTTACATCATGTGTTAGTGATTGAAGATGATATCGGCACACAAAAAGCCTTATCAAAATTATTAAGCAGTCAATATACTCAGGTTAAAAGTGCAGTGACCGCTGCGGATGCAATAAAGCAGTTAAAGAACCAGCATTTTGATTGTGTTGTACTGGATATTGGCTTGCCAGATATGAATGGCTTTGAATTACTGGAAAACCTTGAGCAAGACACAAGCATCACTCTGCCCCCTGTGATTATCCATACCGGTAAAGTGCTTTCAACAGCGGAAGAAAGTCAACTCAAACACTATTCAGACAGTATTATTATTAAATCGGAACATTCATCAGAACGATTAAAACAAGAAACAGAATTATTTTTACATCAAGTCCAATCACATAAAAAACCCGAAAAGCCAGTCGCTATTTTACCTGAACTAATAGATAAAACTGTTTTGATTGTTGATGATGATATGCGCAACAGTTTTGCTTTATCTAAAGCCTTGCGTCATGTGGGTATTAAGGTAGAAATTGCCAGCAGTGGTCAGGATGCATTAACGCAATTATCCAGTGAACAAGCTATTGATTTAGTCTTAATGGATATTATGATGCCGGAAATGAATGGCTATGAAACCATGCAAAAAATTCGTGCTCAGCAACAGTTTCAATCATTACCGATTATCGCTATCACGGCCAAAGCCATGCAAGATGATAAACAGAAGTGTTTAGATGCAGGGGCTAATGATTATTTAACCAAACCGATTGATATCGACAAATTATTAACCATGATGAAAATTTGGTTACAGGCTTAAACACGTTCAAATAAGTAGAAAGATGAGTGAACCTTATAAACATCAGGAATTGCAATTGTTTATTCAGGCAATGAAGCAGCGGTTTGGATATGATTTTAGCCAATACCAGCCTGACTCATTGCTTAGACGTGTAGAAACCTTAGCTAAAAAACAACAATGCCAACATATTTCTGAGCTTATTCCGCTTATCTATCATCAACAAAACTTTTTGCAACAGGCGATTACCCAAATTTCAGTGGGCCATACTGAGTTTTTTCGAGACCCTGAGGTTTATAAAGCGTTAACAGCGCATGTATTAGCTAAACTGACAAGCTATCCCAGCATAAAAGTCTGGTCTGCGGGTTGTTCAACAGGCGAGGAAGCCTATTCATTAGCGATACTATTTGAAGATGCGGGGCTATTAGATAAAACTACGATATACGCGACTGATATAAACCCGGTATCAATTGAGCAGGCTAAAAAAGGATTAATCCACCCTCGCTCAGTGAAACAGGATTGCATCAATTACCATCAGGCGGGGGGCTTATCTTCATTCAGTGATTATTTTTCAGAGTCTAACCAGCAATTTCATTTAGATGATAAACTGAAGCATAAAGTGAGCTTTAATACCCATAACTTGGAAAGTGACGCGGTGTTTTGTGAAACGCAATTAGTGGTATGCAGAAATGTATTGATTTATTTTGAACCGGAACTACAAGCTAAAGTATTCAAACTTTTTATCGACTCGCTGGCCAGACATTGTTTTTTGTTACTAGGCCAGAAAGATTGTCTTTATTCTAAAGTGCTACTGGATTCATTTGTTGAGGTTGATAAACAAGCTCGACTTTATAGAAAGAAATAGATAAGCAGAATTTTAATGGAATTATTAAAACCAAAAATCCTAATCGTAGATGATTTACCCGAAAACCTAAAAGCACTGGGAAAATTATTACAGCGAGTAGATGCAGAAGTCATGAGGGCAGATTCTGGAAATAAGGCCTTACAATTGTCTTTAAAACATCATTTTGCGTTGGCATTGGTTGATATACAAATGCCGGATATGGACGGTTATGAAACGGTTGATTTGATGCTGGAACAAGGCTGCAATAAAGACTGTCCAATTATTTTTGTTACCGCAGCCTATCAAGATGAGCTACATCGCATCAAAGGGTATATGACGGGGGCAGTAGACTACATTGAAAAACCTGTAGATGATGTTATTTTGCTGAGTAAAGTGAGTATCTTTCTCAAGCTATACAATCAACAAGTCGCATTAAAACAGCAATATGAGCGTTTAAACAAAGAAGTGGCTTTGCGTGCAACCATGGATAACCACTTAAAGAATCTATCTGTGGCTATAGAGCAAAGTCCTGTTGCGGTGCTTATTACGGATAAAAAAGGCACCATTGAGTTTGTAAATCACAGCTTTGAAGAAATATCAGGTTATACAAACGAAGAGTGTCTGGGTAAAAATTCCAGTCTTTTACAATCAGGACAAACGCCACAAGGGACTTATGATTCACTTTGGGAAACCATTAATAAAGGTGAAACCTGGCAAGGTGAGTTCCATAATAAAAAGAAAAATGGCGACTTTTTTTGGGAACATGCCATTATTTCAGCGGTAAAAGATGAAAACAATGAAATTGAACATTTTATCGGCGTTAAAGAAGATATTACCCAGCGTAAACATTATCAATATGAGTTGTTACAACAACAAAATTATGATGATGTAACGTCCTTACCTAATCGTATACTGGCACTTGATAGAATGTCCCAAGCGGCTGCCTATACAGAGAGAACTAAGCAAAACACCAGTATTTTATTTATTGATGTTGATAATTTTAAAAACATTAATAAAACCTTGGGGCATGCGATTGGCAACAAAGTATTAGTAGAAATTGCAACACGGCTAACGGATTGTATCCGTAGAGATGATACTTTGGCGCGTATGGGGGGTGATGAGTTTTTAATAATTTTGCCTGGGTTGGACAAAGCAGAAATGATTGAAGGTTTTTGTCAAAAAGTGCTTAGTCAGTTTCAACAGCCACTTATTATTGAACAACAAGAAATTTATACCAGTTTGAGTATTGGTATTACACAAACACCGGCGGATGGAACAGATTCAATGCAGCTATTACAGAATGCAGAATCAGCCATGTATCAGGCTAAGACAGAGGGACGTAACACTTTTCGCTTCTTTACGCACAGTATGAATGAAGAGGCTAACCATCATATGAACATGGAGCGCCGTTTACGCCATGCTTTGGAAAATAATGCACTGGAAGTTTATTATCAACCACTGTTAAATTGTAAAACACAGCAACTCATAGGTGCTGAAGCCTTATTGCGTTGGCATGATAAAGAGCTAGGTGTTGTTTCACCCGAAGATTTTATTCCGCTTGCAGAGCTATGTGGGTTAATTGATGAAATAGGGCGGTGGGTGTTATCCACTGCAACCGCACAAGCGCAACAATGGCTAAAATACAACCCTGATTTTCGGATAGCGGTTAATTTTTCTGCACAGCAGTTTTTTCGCCAGGAGATTAGTCAGGAAATTGCCAGCGTACTAAACAAAAATAATTTACCCTGCATTAATTTAGAAGCAGAAATTACTGAACGCTTATTGATGCATGAAGGTTCTGATGCATTGCTACACTTATTAGAGATAGCTGACTTAGGCGTGAGCTTGTCGATTGATGACTTTGGCACGGGCTACTCCTCATTAAGCTATCTTAAACGTTTCCCTATTAGCACTGTTAAAATTGACAAGTCATTTATTAACGATATTACCACTGACCCAGAAGATGCTATTTTAACTAAAACCATTATTAATATGGCACATAGTTTGAGTATGAATGTGATCGCTGAAGGCGTGGAAACACTAGAGCAGTTAGAGTTTTTACAACAGCATAAATGCGATATGGTGCAAGGCTATTATTTTAGTAAGCCTGTACCCGCTAAAGAGTTTGAAGTGTTTTTTAGCCGGTTTAAGTGAGTTGGTATGGATATTTAGGTTTATTTAAATTTTAATAATCATTCTTATGCGCCTATTAAACACGATTATAGGTCAAAACCGAATTTTCTCAATCTCACCTAAATCCACTTCCTCATTGACTCTATTATAAAGCTGAGTCGTCCGAGTAGATTCATGTGCCGCTATTTGAACAGCCATTTCAATGGCACCAACACCTAAGTAACATGCAAAACATTTCTGGTCAGAACATCTTGAGCAATGGCAATCATCTGGGCTGTCCCAAGCCGCTTATTGTCGAAAGCATGATTTGTGTCAGCAAAAATTTAGCTATCGAAAACGACAGGCTGATATTTTTTGTGGGGATAAACCAGACGTCTCAACAGGATTTGCACGTGTTGAAGTTAACCCTTTGGTTTCTTCACCTTCTGGTGCGGGGCTGTCGTTACGGTTTAATGAGACGATATGTATCGAAGGTATTACGGCTGATAACGTGATGCTTGTTCAACCTTTACTTTCCTTATTACGATGACTGGTGTTTTGCGACCATCTGCTGGGCTAACAGAGGTGTATTTGTATCGGCAGCCCATTGATTTCCGTAAATCTCACCGAGGCCTTTCTGCCATTGTTGAGTGTGAGTTAGGGCATAATCCTTTTGCTGGGCATTTGTATGCGTTTACCAATAAGCGGCGAAATAAGATCAAATGCCTATTCTGGGAAAAAAATGGCTTTGTGCTTTATTATAAGGCGCTGGTAGAAGAACAATTTAAGTGGCCGAAAGGTGAAGAGGAGGTGGCGATACTTTCTGGTCAGCAATTAAATTGGTTATTGGATGGTTTGGACATTGATGTCATAAAGGGGCATAAAACGTTGCATTATGAGTCGGTTTTTTAACACATTTTTACTGTTTTTTTATCCTATTTTGAGCCTGAAAATGCTATAATAAAGACATGAATTTAGCCAGTATTTCAATTGAAAAACAACAAGATAAGGAGCCGTTTTCGCTGTCTGAAAGCACTGCTTTGTTGCTTGAAAAAGAACAGGCTATTGATGAGCTTAACCGTGTTGTCGATTCTAAATCTGAAGTCATTTCTAAACAGAAAAAGCATATTGCTATTTTAGAAGAAGCCTTACGTTTATCTAAAATAAAACGCTTTGCACCTTCCAGTGAGCAATCTCAGCAAATGTCTTTGTTTGACGAAGCTGAAAACGAGGTCGATTCTGATAGCGATGAAGCATTAGATCAAACGCTTGTCTGTGATGAAGAAGAAAGCATTGAAGACGAGCAACCTGCCTCATCGACTGAAAAAAAGAAAAAACCAGGTCGTAAACCTTTTTCAGATAAGTTACCTCGTGAACAAATCTTTCTTCATTTAAGTGATGAAGAAAAACAAGGTGCAATCGATACCTTCTTTACCAAAGTCAAAGAAGAGTTGGATATTATTCCTGCTAAAGTACGTGTTCTTGAGTATATGCAAGAAAAAGCAGTCTTTGTTGAATCGGTAGAGGGTGAAAACAAGCGCAAGCTTAAATCAGCACAACTGCCAAAGCATCCTATTGGCAAAGCCATGGGTAGTATCAGTCTGATGTGTTTTGTACTGATTGCAAAATATGCCGATGGCTTGCCTTTATATCGACAAGAAAGCATCTTATCTCGTTACGGCGGTGACATATCCAGAGCCACTTTAGCCAACTGGGTTATTGCATTGGCCAAACAACTGCAACCCTTGATGAACTTGATGCGAGAACACCAGCACACGGGCTCTGTGATTATGGCAGATGAAACACGGGTTCAGGTGTTAAAAGAACCCGACAAGCCTGTGACTTCAGATAAATTTATGTGGGTCACGCTGGGCGGACCGCCTGGCGAGAAAAGCATCCTGTTTGAATACGATCCTTCCCGTAGCGGAGAGGTGCCTTTGCGCCTGCTCGATGGCTATACAGGCTATCTGCAAACGGATGGTTATTCTGGCTACAATACCGTGTGCAACAAAAACGGCAATATCCAACTGGGCTGCTGGGATCATGCACGCCGTAAATTTAAAGATGCTCAAAACGCACAACCAAAACCAAAAAAGGGCAAGACTAAGAAAATATCAAAAGCAGATAGAATGCTTAGCCATATCAACCAGCTCTATATAATAGAACGGCAAATCAAAACCTTATCCATTGATGAAAAGTATCAGCAACGCCAACAAAGAAGCGTGCCTGTGCTGAATAAAATCAAAACCTATTTGGAAGACAATCAGCATAAAGTCCCCAAAGATAGTTTAACGGGAAAAGCGATGACTTATCTGGGTAACCAATGGGAAAAACTGACGGTCTATTGTAGTAACGGCGAACTCAATATCAGCAATATCCTTGCTGAAAACGCGATACGTCCTTTTGTTATTGGCAGAAAAGCTTGGTTGTTTTCAGATACCCCCGCAGGTGCTCGTGCCAGTGCCACACATTACAGTTTGATTGAATCCGCAAAAGCGAATGGTTTGGAACCTTATGAATATATGAAACAGGTTCTCACCGCTTTACCCTATGCTGAATCTGTGGAAGATATTGAAGCGTTGTTGCCTTGGAATATTAATAAAAAACAAGAGACCAAATAAGGCAAGTACCTGCTTCAATAATCGCTTACCTTCAAAACTTAGAGACCAATGATCGGCTAGTTCTTTTCCATCCCAAAAATGTTTCATAGGTACGCTCTTTTTAACC
>ENA-OSET01005930-OSET01005930.1-sediment-metagenome-genome-assembly--contig:-NODE-5930-length-10138-cov-21.640195_pt1 | contig 10138 bp, 8 predicted proteins | sample MGYA00237882_ERZ534229 | MGnify/ENA primary metagenome ERZ534229 (study PRJEB26408, sample SAMN06266212) | sediment metagenome | isolation source: Hudson Canyon methane seep mesocosm | place...
TTTTGAGGAAGCGTTTTTTGAAACCAAAAAGATCATTCACGTTCCGGTAAGGAATAAATAGCTCGCAAATTAAAAAATGATAAAAGCCTCCTAAACTCTACTTATACTAGTCGTTTCAGGATTTATATGAATTTTGGTATTGCGTTGATCCTTTGTTGATTTTTAGTTCAACATAGCATCTTGTAATATATAAGAGACTTGTGATACGCAAATCCACCTTAAAAAGCATAGCCAAGTCCTAGCCCAACACCTAGAATTCCCGCTTTTCCACGTAATACAATCCCGCCTTCAGGTTTTTGAAAGCGATATCCTAGGTCTACAAAGGGTACAATAATACCATCATTGTGAAAAATACCAGCACCTGTCTCAAAATGATGATTCCCTTCTCCAGTAAGTAAAGTTAAAGCTCCAATGCTCGTTTCACCTCCAACCATTTTACCAGTACCAAAGGCTAAAGCATTCATACTTCCATAAGCACCTCTAACATATAAATGAATCCTTTCAGACCGAGAACTTGCAATGTGCGCCTCAAGATTAACAAAAACTGAATTAATAATAACAAAAGTCCCAGCGTCAATATATAGATTGAATCTACTGATTTCGGACTTAGTTGGGGATTCAGCTATAATATTATAAGAGCCTAAAAATAATGATATAAACAAATACAGTACACTCTTCATAGTATGAATAATATAGTTAGATTCTTGGGTTTTCATCCCTCATTAAGCCTTATACTAACCTAATAAATATGGAACCGTAAAAATAAGAGATTTAAATAATGTTTAGTATTTATCTATTCTCAGAAATAGAAAAATAAACATAAAACGAGATATTAATTTACATATCCGTTGTGGCCACCTTTTCCATCCATAGATCCCCTTAAGAAAACTACTTTACTACTATCATTAGTAGTGTTAAATAAGGTCATATTAATTGAACTATCGGATGTCCAATGGTATTTTGCCTTATTAAACTCATCTTCTTCAACGAAACCTCCCCAGAAACTCATTAATGAGTCTGGTCCTTGATAATACATTTTAACAATATAAACATTTTTACCAAGCTCAAATAGGTCAATATTATTTGTTACTATAACCTGTTTATTAAAGATTGAATCTTTTAGAGCATCATCAGAATTAGTTTCTGTCCTAATATCAATAAAAACCTCCTCGTGTTCATTAGAAGGAGTATAATTGCAAGAACTGCAAATCAGAATAAATAATAATAGTCTTTTCATAATGTAGAAAGGTTTATTTTTTTATTGTATTCAAATCTAACAAAAAAAAACATTCACAATCACCAAATAAATAGCAAATTAAAAAAGTCTAAATCTTGTTTTTTGGACAAAATATTACCGTTAACTCAATAAATCTAAGTGCTTATCAAATACGTTCCTTATATTAGTAGTTTAATAAACTAAAAATAATATAGGCATGAAAAAACGATTATATAGATGCCCTGAACATGGGAAAATTGGAGGAGTATGTCATGGTCTTGCAGAATATTTTGAAACAGACCCTGTATTAATGCGATTAATTATGTTGGCTACTTTTTTTATTTCAGGGCCATTAATCTACATTATTGCATGGCTTATTATTCCTACTAAACAATCGCTTCAATAACAATAAAAAACACTTCAGCTATTTAGCGCTACACTGCCTGCGGTAGGCAGCGCGCAGCGGAAGATATATAAGAAAGGCCACCCTAATAGGGTGGCTTGTTTTGTTAACGTTTTGTTATTTGGAATTATGGGCTAATAATTGGCAAACTTTTGGCCTTAAAAGCTTGTAAAGTATTTCATAGTCCTGGGGGGATTAATAATGGAAGCCACTCGAAAGAGTGGTTTTTTCTTTTAGTAAAACTGGCTAATGTTCTATTATGCCTGAAACTGTAAGGCACTTAGTTTTTTATAGGTGCCATTTTCTAGAATCGAAAGTTCTTCGTGGTTTCCAGATTCTACTATTTGTCCTTTTTCTAAAACAAATATTTTATCCGAATTGCGTACCGTAGCTAATCTATGAGCAATAACTAAAGAAGTTCTGCCTTTCATTAGTTTCTCTAAGGCTTCTTGTACTAGACTTTCAGATTCTGAATCTAAAGCAGAGGTTGCTTCATCTAAGATTAAGATTTTAGGGTCTTTAAGAATGGCTCTTGCTATGGCTATTCTCTGTCTTTGTCCACCTGATAATTGAATACCACGTTCACCAACCAGTGTTTCGTAAGCCTCAGGGAAGTCTGCGATAAACTGATGTGCATTGGCTTGTTCTGCTGCCTTTTGAATCTCTTCTTCACTAGCACCAGGCTTACCGTAGGCGATATTTTCTTTAATAGTTCCACCAAATAAAAGGATGTCTTGTGGGACTATGGCAATTTGTTTTCTTAAGTCAGTTAAGGGAAGCGCTGTGATTTCAGTGTCGTCAATTAAAAGATTACCCGAATAATCTTGATAGAAACGCATCATCAATTGAGTGATGGTCGATTTACCAGCACCCGAGGCTCCAACTAAAGCAATTTGTTCTCCCTGAGCTACAGAAAGGTTAATACCCGAAAGTACTTCCACATCTACGCGATTAGGGTAGCTGAATGAAAGTTCTTTGAAGCTGATACTACCTTTAATGTGATGCGTTATATCACCTTCTGTATGCTCTTCAGGAGTCTCGTCTAAAATTTCCATTAGCTTTTCGGTAGCACCGATTGCCTTTTGAATTTGAGCGTATAAGTCGGCAATACTTCCAATACTTGCTCCAATAAAGATGGTCAACATCAAGAAGGATGTTAAATCACCCATACTCATGTCTCCACTGTGAATCAATCTAGCACCGTACCATATAACGGCCGCAATAGCACCAAAGATTCCAATAATGATAAAAGATGCAAAAGCAGCACGAAGTTTACCTCCTTTGATACCGTATTTTACAATCTCTTCAGTCTTCTGCTTATAACGTAGCGATTCGAAAATTTCGTTGGCAAAAGCTTTCACATTAGTGATACCTTGTAGTGTTTCTTCTACAATAGTGTTGGAACTAGCAATGTGTTCCTGCACTGTTTTAGAGTAAGCTCTGAGCTTACGCCCAATTATTACTGCAACAATAATAATGACCGGAAAAATGGATAGCATAAAGCCTGCAAGTTTGAGAGAGGTAAATCCGAGTAAGATAATCCCTCCCACAACAATGATTAATTGTCTGATAAATTCTGCACTTGTTGTGGTGAAAGTTTCCTGTAAAAGTGAAATATCAGAAGCAATACGACTATTCAATTCACCCACTCTTCGCTTATTAAAGAAAGTCATAGGCAAACGAATAAGGTGTTCGTAAGTCACCTGACGCAATTTTGCGAGAAACTTTTCGGTAACATTTACGAAAAGTACGATTCTGAAATAAGAGAAAATTGCTTGTAAAGTGAATAAACCAAATAATAACAATGCCATATTATTGATGCTCTCCATCGATTCTGTACTGGCATCTACCATTTCTCCGATGAACATTGGAAAGATTAATGAAGCAAAACTTGATAATAAAAGGAACACTAATCCCAGTATATAAGCCGATTTATAGGGCTTTAGGTATATAAATACCCTTAATGCCTTTTTTAAACTCCCTTTATTTAGCTTAATCTTTTCTCTTTTCTTATTTTTGCCTCCGAACATCTGCTGATTTATTAGTCGGTGCAAAAGTAAGTTATTCATTGCAGAAAAAAACCTTTTTGTTGTTTGTGAAACACAAAAAATGATTTTATATTTGCAGCCCTGTTTGAGAACAAGAACATTAAGTTAAAGAGATATGAAAAGAACATTCCAACCTTCGAATAGAAAGCGTAAAAATAAACACGGGTTTATGGATCGCATGGAATCAGTAAATGGCCGCAAAGTGTTGGCTAGAAGAAGAGCTAAAGGTCGTCACAAGATTTCTGTTTCAGATGAAGCTAGACATAAAAGATAATCATCCTTATGGATGAGGATTATAAGGTGTTAACTATTTTTAATAGTTAACACCTTTTTTGTGAAATTTCTATTTGAATTCCCTAATTTAGTCATCCTTACGCTTAAAATTTAAAAGATGCCAAAAAGCAGTTCAATCAATCATATTTTAATCATTGGTAGTGGTCCTATTGTAATTGGTCAGGCCTGCGAATTTGATTATTCTGGTTCTCAAGCTTCTCGTTCGTTAAGAGAAGAGGGGATAACGGTTTCCTTAATTAATTCTAACCCTGCAACCATCATGACAGACCCTGTTATGGCGGATAACATCTACCTTAAACCTTTAACGGTAGAATCTTTAGAGGAAATTTTAGCTTTACATCCTGATATAGATGCTGTGCTACCTACAATGGGTGGGCAAACGGCTTTGAATTTATGTATTGAGGCTGATGATAGAGGTGTTTGGTCTACTAATAATGTTGATATTGTTGGGGTAAATATCGATGCCATTAATATTACTGAAGACCGCGAGCAGTTCAGAAAGTTAATGGAAACGATTGATGTGCCAATGGCGCCTCAACGTATTGCTAAATCTTTCCTTGAAGGAAAAGAAGCGGCACAAGATTACGGTTTTCCATTATGTATCCGTGCTTCATTCACCTTAGGTGGAACAGGAGCTGCTATTGTATATGATAAGGAGGATTTTGAGAAGGCATTGACTCACGGACTTCACAGTTCACCTATCCACGAAGTGATTATTGATAAAGCTTTGTTGGGTTGGAAAGAATACGAATTAGAGTTATTAAGAGATAAGAATGATAATGTAATCATTATCTGTTCTATTGAAAATATGGACCCTATGGGGGTTCACACTGGTGATTCGATTACTGTTGCTCCAGCAATGACTTTATCTGACACTACTTATCAGCGTATGCGTGATATGGCCATCAAAATGATGAGAAATATTGGTGATTTCGCTGGAGGGTGTAACGTGCAGTTTGCTGTTAGCCCAGATGAAAAAGAAGATATTGTTGCCATTGAGATTAACCCACGTGTATCGCGATCTTCAGCTTTAGCTTCTAAAGCAACAGGTTATCCTATTGCGAAAATAGCATCTAAGTTGGCTATTGGATATACTTTAGATGAGTTATTCAATCAGATTACAAAAACATCTTCTGCTTACTTTGAACCAACATTAGATTACGTAATCGTTAAATTCCCTCGCTGGAACTTCGATAAGTTTGACGGTTGTGATAGTACTTTAGGCTTACAAATGAAATCTGTTGGAGAGGTTATGGCTATCGGTCGTTCTTTCCAAGAAGCACTTCAAAAAGCTTGTCAATCTTTAGAGATTAGTCGTAACGGTTTAGGAGCTGATGCCAAATATTGGACAAATCAAGATCAAATTCTTGAGCACTTAAAAAGTCCAAAATGGGATAGAGTATTCCGTATTTACGATGCTATGCGCCTAGGGATTCCTAAAAAGACTATTCAGGATATGACTGGAATCGACAATTGGTTCTTAAGTCAGATGGAAGAAATGGTTGTTCTTGAGCGTGAAATGGAGAAATTCAACATTAGCGATTTACCACGCGAAATGCTGCTAGAGGCAAAGATGAAAGGTTATGCCGATCGTCAGATTGCACATTTAACACGTTGTTGGGAATCTGAAGTTCATACCAAGCGTTTAGACCAAGGCATCAATCGTGTTTATAAATTAGTAGATACATGTGCAGCAGAGTTTGAAGCACAAACGCCATATTATTACTCAACTTTCGAAAACGAAATTGAGATTAACGGAGAACGTTTTACTGAAAATGAAGTAGAGGTTTCAGATCGTAAAAAAGTAATTGTTTTAGGTTCGGGGCCTAACCGTATCGGTCAAGGTATCGAATTTGATTACTGTTGTGTTCACGGTGTTTTAGCAGCCAAAGAAATGGGCTACGAAACCATCATGATCAATTGTAATCCTGAAACAGTTTCTACTGATTTCGATACTGCTGATAAACTTTTCTTTGAGCCTGTTTTCTGGGAGCACATCTTCGATATCATCAAGATGGAAAAGCCAGAAGGTGTAATCGTTCAGTTAGGTGGGCAGACTGCATTGAAGCTAGCTGAAAAGTTAGAGAAATACGGTATTAAAGTTTTAGGAACGAGTTTCGAATCTTTAGATTTAGCTGAAGATAGAGGTCGCTTCTCTGAGCTTTTAGCCGAACAAAATATCCCTTATCCAGAGTTTGGTGTAGTAGAATCTGCTGAAGAAGCTTTAGAACTTTCTAAAGAGTTGAACTTCCCGATTTTAGTTCGTCCATCGTATGTATTAGGTGGCCAAGGGATGAAGATTGTAATTAACGAAACAGAGTTGGAACACCATGTTGTAAACTTGTTAAAAGGTTTACCAGGTAACCGTATTCTTTTAGATCACTATTTAGAGCAAGCTATAGAGGCCGAGGTGGATGCGATTTGTGATGGAGATGATGTTTATATCATTGGTATGATGGAGCATATAGAGCCTTGTGGTATTCACTCTGGAGATTCAAACTCGGTATTACCTCCATTTGATTTGAGCAAGAATGTGAAGGATCAAATGGCTAATATTACTCGTAAAATTGCTTTGGCTACTAAGACAATAGGATTGATAAATATTCAGTTTGCTGTTAAGAATGAAACGGCATACGTAATTGAAGCGAATCCGAGAGCTTCTCGTACAGTACCATTTATTGCAAAAGCATACCAAGAACCATACGTAAACTATGCTACTAAAGTGATGCTAGGAGCTAAGTTGAAAGACTTTACTTTAAATCCAGTTAAAAATGGATACGCCATTAAAGTTCCAGTATTTTCATTCAATAAATTCCCGAATGTAAATAAGGAATTAGGACCTGAGATGAAATCTACTGGAGAGAGTATCTACTTTATCGACGATTTACAAGATCCGTTCTTCAAGAAAGTTTACGGAGAACGTAACTTATACCTTTCTAAATAATCTTAAAAAAGGTTAATATAGTCTTAAAAAGAGCTCGCATTGCGAGCTCTTTTTATTTTTGATTTGTAAATTTGGAGTCTAAACACAGGTTATGCTAGTAGGATTAATTAAGACCATACTTTATATACTCTTTTTCTATTACGGATTTAAAGTCCTAGCAAAATTGCTTGCACCATTTTTAATGCGTTATGCAGCTAAGAAAGTTCAAGAGAAATTTAAAGATCAAATGGGAGGTCAGGCTGGTGGTTTTGATTTTAATCAAAAGCAGCAGAAGCCTAAAAAGGAAGGCGAAGTTCACGTGAAGTCTAAAATAGAATCACAAGAAAAGATTAACACAGAATCGATGGGAGATTACGTCGATTTTGAAGAAGTTGATTAGTTGGTCTATTGACTTTGGTCTTTAGTTGGTGGAATGCAGTTTTGTTTTTCGTCTACCTTCTACCATCTAATAATTCCATCATACACAGTTTATCGTCTACCAACCAAAATACCTATATTAGAGCCATGCAAAAATTGAATTTCAAAGGCGCCGTCCCTCATTTGGTTGCACTGGCCGCATTCCTTATAATCACAGTTTTATATTTTCAGCCTTTATTACAAGGCAAGAAGATCTATCAAGGAGATATCGTTAATTATAAAGGGATGTCTCAAGAGTTAGTTGAACACAGAGCAGAAACTGGAGAAGAAGCTTTGTGGACAAATCGCATGTTTGGAGGTATGCCAGCTTATCAAATTTCTCATCATACACCTTCCAATTTAACGCGTTTAGCTGATAAAGTAATACGTTTTAATTTCCCTAAAGAAGCCTCATATGTGTTGATTGCTTTTATAGGGTTTTACATATTGCTTCTAACTATGGGTATTGCACCACCAATGGCAATTGCTGGAGCTTTAGGTTTTGGATTAACCTCCTATCTATTCATTATTATTGAGGCAGGACATAATACAAAAGCACATGCTATAGGTTATATGGCACCCGTGTTGGCTGGGATTATCATGGCTTATAAAGGGAGGTTGTTGAGAGGAACTGCCATAACAGCTTTATTCTTAGCCTTACAGTTAAGAGCAAATCATCTTCAGATTACTTATTATTTATTAATGATGGTCGTGCTTTATGGAGTGTTTGAATTGATTCAAGCTATTAAAGAGAAAAAGGTACCTTCTTTTATTAAGACAGGCCTTGTTTTAATATTTGCTGCATTGTTAGCAATAGGAGCTAACATTGAAAAAATTTGGACTACCTATGAGTATGGGGAGTACAGTACGCGTAGTCAATCTGAATTAACAATCGATGGAAATCAAGATAATAAAACCACAGGTTTAAATAAGGATTACGCCACCTCTTGGTCGTATGGCATTATGGAAACTTTCAATCTGATGATCCCAAATTTTATGGGAGGAGCTTCTGGGTCTGAATTATCAACTGATTCTGAAACCTATCGCGTCTTAAAACAGAATAGAGTACCGAATGCAAAAAATGTCATTAAAAGAATGCCGACTTATTGGGGAGCACAACCTTTTACTTCAGGCCCGGTATATATTGGAGCTGTGATGTGTTTCTTGTTTGCCTTGGGAGCCTTCTTGGTGAAGGGACGTTTGAAGTGGTGGTTGTTAAGCTGTACCTTATTGTCTTTTGCCTTGGCTTGGGGGAATAATATGATGTGGCTAACAGATATTTTCTTAGACTACGTTCCGGGATACAATAAGTTTAGAACGGTATCGATGATATTAGTTATTGCTGAGCTTACCATCCCATTTTTAGGCTTCTTAGCAATTAAAGAAGTCTTGTCGGAGAAAATAAACAAAGAAGATCTAAAGAATTCTTTGAAATATGCTCTTGGTATTACTGGAGGATTATGTGTTCTTTTTGCCCTTGTAGGGCCTTCAATGTTTGATTTTATTTCTAGAGGAGATGCACAATATCCTGAGTTTTTAGTTTCTGCTTTAGAAATGGATAGAGCAACTTTATTGCGTTCTGACTCAATACGCTCATTAATTTTTATCCTTTTAACAGCAGTAAGTATTTATTTGTATACATCAAAAAAAATAAAGCCTGTTATGTTTGCTGTAACATTGGCGGTATTGGTACTTGCAGATATGATTCCTGTGAACAAACGCTATTTAAATTCTGATGATTTTGTTAAGGCTCGTAAAATGGAACAGCCTTTCCAAATGACCAATGCAGATAAGCAAATCCTTGCCGACAAGGAATTGAATTTTCGGGTATACAATACAACTGAGCGATTAGATGCTGGGGCCAGAACCTCTTACTTCCACAACAATATTGCGGGTTATCACGGTGCGAAGCTAAAACGCTATCAGGAAATAATAGATATGCAAATTGCTAAAGGAAATACTTCCCTTATCAATATGCTGAATACAAAGTATATTCTACGTAAAGGTGCTTCAGGCGAATTGTTGGCAAATCAAAATCTAGCTCGTTTAGGTGCAGCTTGGTTGGTGAAAGAGATTCAGGTTGTTGCAAATGCCGATGAAGAAATGAGTCTTCTTTCTACATTCGATCCGGCTAATGAAGTTCTTGTTGATAAGCGTTTTGTGCAGTCTAATGCTTCTTATTCCGGTACAGGTTCTATACAGTTGAGTTCCTATCAACCTAATCATTTGGTGTATGATGTAAATGCTGATGAAGCTTCTTTTGCTGTGTTCTCTGAAATTTTCTACGATAAAGGATGGAATGCATACGTAGATGGTGTGTTAGAAGAGCATTACAGAGTGAATTATATTTTGCGTGGTATGAATATTCCGAAAGGAGCATATCAAGTTGAATTTAAATTTGAGCCTCAATCTGTTGCTATCGGTTCTTCAATTGCTTTAGTATGTTCGGTGTTAATATATGTATTACTGGCTTTTGTAGCTTTTAAGTCTTTTAGGAGAGCTTGAAGCGCGTATTAATCATATCGTATTATTGGCCTCCAGCAGGTGGTATAAGCGTTATACGCCCCTTAAAACTGGCTAAATACCTGCGTGAATCTGGATGGGAGCCTGTTGTTTGCACGGCACAAAATCCGCATTATCCATTTGAAGATGAAAAGGCCGAGCTCGATGTTCCGAAAGATTTGGAAATCATAAAGGTTCCTATAGTTGAGCCTTACGAGATTTATAAGAGTTTAACGGGGCAGAAACAAAAATCGGCTTTAGCAGATGTTATTCAAAATGCTCCTAAAAGATCATTTCTACACAAGCTTTCTGTTTGGATAAGAGGAAATTTTTTT
>ENA-OSET01005932-OSET01005932.1-sediment-metagenome-genome-assembly--contig:-NODE-5932-length-10128-cov-6.619341_pt1 | contig 10128 bp, 6 predicted proteins | sample MGYA00237882_ERZ534229 | MGnify/ENA primary metagenome ERZ534229 (study PRJEB26408, sample SAMN06266212) | sediment metagenome | isolation source: Hudson Canyon methane seep mesocosm | place: USA:Hudson...
TCCTGCACAACAGATCAAAGCAAGAAGCTCGATGTAGTTGGGCAGATAAATCAAGATATGATAAAAAACCCTTCGGCAGCAGGAGGTACGGGCACGAACTATTATATCTGTGATGATGGTGATGATGCAAATGATGGTTTAAGCGAAGAAACGCCTTGGAAAAGTTTTGATAAAGCAATCGAGCAGTTTAACCGTTTAGATGCAGGGGATGCAGTGCTACTGTGTAGAGGGGGAGAGTTTACGTCGACCTATCAAAAAAAGATCTATAACACAAAATGCTTAGCTGAAAACCCTTGTATTTTTAGTGATTACTACAGCTACAATACGCAAGTTGAAGATAAAAGGCCGCATATTACAAGCACGCATAGTAAGGATATTTTTAGTTTTCAAGATGGGGGGGCGGCTGATCATGATGAAGGTTATTTAGTTGAAAATTTAATACTATCAGGAACTCAAAAAGGGGTGGGGAAAGCTTTCTTTTTTTACAATGATGTGGATGATGTTGTGTTAAATAATATCACTATTGATTCATTTAAAATTGCCGTACAAAGAGGGGGCGGTAATAATGAAAGAATTTCACTTTCACAAGTTGAAGCATCAAATGTTGATTATTGGCTTATGGGTGGAGCAGATGGGGTTGTGAGTAAAGTCGATATAGAGGTAATAGATACACCATTGGAGCCAGTAATTTTAAATCCGGAAATTAAAATAGGGCACTATTTTATTTGTGATGATGGCGATGATAATAATAGCGGTCTTTCACCAAAAACGCCTTTTAGAACATTCTCAAAAGGAATGTCAAAATTTAACGGTTTATCTGCAGGCGGAAGTATTTCCTTTTGTCGTGGTGGAGAGTTTGTCGCTGAGACAGCTGGAAAAATATTCAATCAAAGCTGTAAGGCAGAAAATACTTGTAATGTGCAGGATTATATTAGTGTAACGAAGCCAGCAAGTAACCTACCAGTTATTTATGGCAAAGACATTTTTCAATTGATGGATGGTGGGAATGCTGATCCTGATGGAGGCTATAAAATTAGAAACTTAATATTAAAGTCTTCGGTTCCGGGTGAAGGTACAGGGATTAAGCTTTACAATGATGTTGATGACTTGGTAATAGATAATATTACTACTGATGGATTCTCACGAGGTGTTATTCTTGCGCGTAGCGCAGAGTTAAATGAAGGAGCTAATGGTTCAAATGATAGGATTACTATTAAAAACTCACACATTATTAATAACTCTGTACAAGGATTATATGGTAAATGTAATGATTGTTTAATTACGGGTAATTTATTCAGAAATAATGGTTACAAACAGAAAGTGTACAATCATAATATTTATATTGGTGGCGGCAATAATATGACTATTTCTAATAATATTTTAAGGGAGTCAGCAATTGTTAATGGTAAGTGTGAGGGAGTATCTCTGGTTGTTCATGGTACGGTAAATAATTTAACCATTGAAGATAATTTAATAGAAGAAGTAGATGGTATTGCAGCTGGTGGGTGTTGGGGGATTAGTGTTGACCCTGGTTATTCTCATGAGGAATCATTTACAAATATTATTATAAGAAATAATGATATTTTTAATATGGGGAATGTATCGATAGGCTGCGCATCATGTGTTAATGTTTTAATTGAAGGAAATAGAATATCCGCTGTGGATAGTAAAGGGGGGGCATTTATAAAAATACCTTCAAAACAAGAGGATAGTGTGGTTTCGGAAAATGTCATTATTAATAATAATATAATGATAAGTTCTGATCCTGTGACTAAAGTAGTAGGAATTCATACTACCTTACTGAATGATAAAGTTATACTGGAAGGAAATAGTTTTCATTTTTCTATGAATCAATCAATATGCCAATATACGAATGGTAAAGTGGTTGAAAATTATAGAGAGTGTGTTCTAATTGATTAATATAGTTGAATTCTGAAAAAAAAGGGAGCTTTTTAGCTCCCTTTTTTATTAAAAGTAAAATAGAGAAAGATCTCTTCCTTAAAAGTAAGTCATAAAAAAATATAAATAAATGGGACAAGGAAATATATTGGCATATGGGTTATTAACTTTATGGCCTATTCTAGCGATTAGAGTGTATCAAAAAAAAACAATTCAAGAGGCCACGTTATGGGTGTTATTTGGTGGCTTTATGATACTACCGGTAGGAACATTAATTGATTTTCCATTAATCCCCGCCCTAGGTAAACACTCAATGCCCGTGCTATCAGTAGTAATTGGGTGCTGGTTGATTAAAAAACAAAAAATTAAAATTTTTAGGAATAAAGGACTGGTTCAAGTATTTGTTTTGTTGCTGTTTACAGGTACATTTATTACAGCAGAATTAAATAGTGATAGCATTATTTTTGGTAAAATAGTGTTACATGGACTAACATTGCATGATGCAATTTCCGCTGTTATAGGTGTGTTTATACCAATAATTCCATTTTTCATAGGAAAGCAGTTTTTTAGAAGTTATAACGATCAGCTTTTAATGTTTCGTTTTTTAGTTTTTGCAGGGCTGATATATACCATACCTATGCTATATGAAATACGTATGAGCCCGCAGTTGCATACTATATTCTATGGTTATTTTCCTCATAAATTTAATCAACAAGTGCGCGACGGGGGGTTTAGGCCTGTCGTTTTTATGGGGCATGGCTTATGGGTTGCCTTTTTTACAGCCTGTGTTTTAACTGCCGCAGCTGCTCTATGGTCAATAAATGAAAAAATACGAAAATTTTCGCCAGCCAAAGTATGTTATTACTTAGTTATAGTTTTGGTTTTATGTAAAAGTATGGCCTCTCTTATATATGGTGCTTTTGCATTAATAGCGATAAAAATGTTGTCTTATCAGATGCAAATACGAGTGGCAGTTATGCTAGTTATATTAGCGTTGCTATACCCAGTTATGTCCATTACAAAAACATTCCCCCATGAGAAAGTCACTCAGTTAGCAGCAATATATATGGGAGAAGATAGGGCGCAATCATTACAGTTCCGTTTTGATAATGAGAGAATTTTATTAAATCATGCAAAAGAGCGATTTTTCTTTGGTTGGGGTGGTTGGGGGCGTAACCGTGTTTATGATGAGAAGACAGGAAAAGATTTATCTGTAACAGATGGACGGTGGATTATTACTTTGGGTACTACAGGCTTTATCGGTTTTATTTCTAAATTTGGTTTGTTAGCGATAGCAGTACTTAGAGCAAAAAAAGCCATGAAATTTTTAACTAAAAAAAATGAGAAAATATTACTGTCTGCACAGAGCTTATTGGTAGCTATTATTATGATTGATCAACTCCCTAATGCCTCACTCGCTCCTTGGTTATGGTTGTTGGTGGGAGGGTTGCTCGGTCGTTCGGAGAGTATTATTGTACAAAGTAAGTAATATGTTTATTTGAGCTGATAAGGTTATATAAAGAGAGATATGTGTTTAAAAAAATGAAACAATTATACAATTCACGGATTGTAAATGCAGGTATTTGGTCGCTAGGTGGGCATGGGGTCAGTCAGGTTTTACGATTAGCTAGTAGTTTAATTATGACTCGACTCCTCCTGCCTGAAATGTTTGGTATTATGGTCATAGCTAATATGATTATTACTGGGTTGTCATTGTTTTCAGATCTTGGGCTAGGGCAAAATATTGTACGCAGTAAACGAGGAGATGAGTCTCATTTTCTTAATACTATATGGGCAGTTCAAATTATAAGAGGGGTAATAATTTGGACTATCTCAATAGTGATTGGATTGAGCTTATATTTCTTAAATAAACTCGAAATTATACAGGGCTCAACTGTTTACCATGAACCGATTTTGCCAGCGATTATAATAGCAATATCTTTTTCTGCTGTTATTTTAGGTTTTGAATCAACAAAATTAGCGGTAGCGACTAGAAATTATGAGCAAAAAAAACTTGCACTTATAGGCGTGTTAACTCAGCTTCTTTCAATTGCTGGTATGATTTTTTGGGTTATTTTTATAGAAAGAACTATATGGGCTTTAGTTATTGGTAATTGGGTGGCCTGTATTGTAAAGGTGTTTTTAACACATAAGTTTTTAACTGGATTACCTAACCGGTGGGAGTGGGAAGCAGAAGCTCTAAAAGAAATTTTGCACTTTGGAAAGTGGGTATTTCTTTCATCATTAATTACCTTTACGTTCAAGAATGGAGATAAGATATTATTGGGCGGAATGATTAGTCCTACATTATTGGGTATTTATTCGATTTCTCTTATAATGATTAATGTTTTTCAAACATTAATTTCAAAGCTTATAAATGCAACTATATATCCTAAAATGAGCTCTATTTATCACAAAGAAGAGAAAAGCTTAAAAGATGTGTATTATAAATTTAGACTGGCTATGGATTCATTTATCTTTATTTTAGTCGGTTTTTTAGTAGTGGCAGGAAATTTTATTATTAGTTCACTATATGATGATAGGTATGAAGAAGCAGGAGTAGTACTGCAGATATTAGCTCTAATTTTATTGTCAAGCCGGTATATGGTAACCGAGCGTTATTTGTTAGCAATAGGTAAACCAAGTAACTTAACAATATTAAATATAATTAGAGCTGTTTCCTTGTATATCATAGTTCCTACTGGGTTTTATTTTTACGGTTTCTATGGTGCTCTATGGGGAATTGTTCTTAGCTATTTTTCTAGCATACCAGTGGCGCTATATTTTAAAATAAAATATAATATTTTTGATTTTAAAAAGGAAATTGTAGTAATTCCTTTATTTGTAGTATCTGTAGCATTATCAGTAGCTGTAATGCTATTAATTGATGAAACATATTTTGATTATTGGAAATTATTATGGATACAGTATTAAATGAATCTAAATATCCTGAGCAATGGGGGCTTTCAGGGCTGTCATTACCATGGAAAAATAGATTATATAGAAAAGTCACAAATAAGTTATTTAAGCATCGAATTAGAGGTGAGTTACGAAGTGTTATTTTAGTTGCTCATAACATCATGATGCTAGAAAAGATGAAAGCGGTGGTAGATATGATTAAGGATGACCGTATTCAATGGTTTTGTACTATTGTTACGCCCCCCGATGAATCTAAGGAATTGATTCAAGAAATAAAAAAATATAACTATACTTATATTCATCCATATCAGGCATCTATTCAATTATGGGATCTAATCATGGTAGCTGATCATCATGCTACTTATAACTTTAATGATTCTATTCCTAAAGTACTGATTGATCATGGAGTGGGGGATTCAAAAGTTATTGTTAACTCTAAAGAAAGGTACCATTATGCACGTACTAATGTTTTAGATAAAACAAAAAAGCCTGTATATTCATGTATTTTTGAGTCAAGTGAGCAGCATAAGCAGGAGGTCATAAATGATATTCCGGCATTAAAGGGTTGCATATCTGTTGTTGGTCATATTGAGGTAGATTCAATTTTATCGCTAAATAAATCTCGTTCAGAGTTAAGAAATGAATTTGGCTATAGTGACACTGATATTGTTATATTTATTTGCTCAAGTCATGGAGATGGATCTTTGCTGGATTCAATCGGTCATGAATTAATCGAGGAGGCATTAATGCTTCCTAATAAGTATAAAATCATTTTAGCTTCCCACTTTTTAAATTGGCAAAAAACAAAAAACAATGAGGTGGTACGTGGTAATTCATTTCTTAAATATGAAGGTATGCGAGTGAGGGTATTAAGACCGAAGGATGATTTTAGTAATGGTGTTGTAGTCTCTGATATTTGTTTATCTGATTATACAAGCGCCTCATTATTCTTTACCTTCCTTGAGCGACCAATAATTTTCATACCTTTTCCCGAGGGTGTAGTATCTAAGTTATCTTCAATATGGAAACTATATTGTAAAGCACCTAGAGTAAATAATGTAAAGGATTTGCACTCGATAATTAATGACCTACCAAGCTATCCAAAAGAAATACTTACAAGATATAGTTCGGAGTTAGACTCTTACCCAGGTGAGGCTAAAAAAAGAATTAAAAGTGAGTTATACAGGTTACTCAAGTTGTCATCTCAGGATTAAATTATAGTTATTAATTATGGTAGTAAAAGTGATCTATGAAAAATAATTTATTAATTATTCCATCTGTACCGATATGGAAGCAAGGGGGCGAACTCTATTTCGACAGAAAATTTCATGACGGAATTGTTTTGTATTGTAATAACTGGCAAGGTTCGGTTAGTTTGCTTATGCGGGTCTCTGAAAGCGCTCCCCCTGATTTTGGCTTAATCCAATTAGATAAGACGGTTTTTCCTGCCACAGTATTGGTAATCAAACAAGAAGAGAAGATTACTAGGCACCATTTAAAGCAAGCAAGTGTTGTTTTAGCCTCTGGTGATAATCATAAAAATTTAAATGTATCAAAAATCTGTCAACAGCTAGATATTAAGTGCGTATATATTATTGAAAATATACTGGAAACACGGTTTCAAATTATTAATATGAGTGGCGTTGGTGTTTGGCAGAAAATTAAGTCTTCAGTTTGGACGGTACTTATAGAGCTTAAGCGTCGTAGGGCTTTTAGTGCGGCATCGGGTATTCAAGCAAATGGGGTACCCGCGTATAGTGTATATAAAAAAATAACCTCCCATGCAGTGCTGTATTTTGATTCACGAAATAGTACTGAGATGAGTATTTCGGAAACTGATTTAGTGAAACGCCTAGATTATTTGGATAGGGATAAACCCATTAGATTAGGATTTTCAGGGCGTTTAATTGCGATGAAAGGTGCTGACCATTTGATTGATCTTGCCTTGATTTTACGAAAAAAAAGTATTCCATTTTCGCTGAGTATTTTTGGTGCAGGTGATCTTTCTGAGGAGCTAGAGAAAAAAGTAAAAGAATTTAAATTAGAAGAGTGTGTGTGGCTTCGTGGGAATGTGGATTTTAGTAAAGAATTGGTACCCTTTATTAAAGAGTACCTTGATTTATTTATTTGTTGCCACCGCCAAAGTGATCCTTCTTGTACTTATTTAGAAACTTATGCATGTGGTGTACCTATTTTAGGGTACGCAAATAAGGCGCATCAAGGTATATTGGGTATTGCTAATGTTGGGTGGTCTGTGCCCATGAATGATATTAATGCTTTAGCTAGTAAGGTCGAGATCTTAAGTAAGCATAGAAAAGAATTAAAAGTTAAAGCTAAACGGGCGGTACTATTTGCTACTGAACATACATTTGATCAAACATTTAAGCGAAGGATTGAACAGTGTAGAGTTATAGAGCCCTATAAATAATAGACTGTGCTCTTTTTATTTTTAGGTGGATAAGTTTAGAATTTAATTTAGGTGTGGATTTGGTTATTTCATGCTAGATCGGGTGGCGGTTTGAGTAATTTTTTCTCTTAGTTAGCGTTAATTTCTTATATGCTGTTATTTTAAGTAGAGGTAGTAATGATAATGAAAAATATGGCCAATGGTACAAATCGTTTATTATTGGTAGCAATAATTATATTGTTGCCTGTTTTAATACAAATATTTTATACAGGATTTAATTTTTTTGATTTCTCTAATTTTAAGTGGCTAACATATAAGGGGAATCGTGTTATTTTATTTTTCCTTTGGATGTTAGTTATTCTTGGAGTTACTTCATTTTTTCGATTAAGAGTAACATATTTATCAATCCCTATTTTTTTCTCAATTCTTATCTCAATTTATTCAATAGTGACGCAAGAAAATGTTGAATATGAAGTTTTTGCTGCAATTACTAATACAAGTTATCAAGAAACGATAGAATTTATCTCATCATATGTTATCTTAGGTTTGCTTGTAGCGCTAATTTGTATTTTTATATCTCTATATTTATTTCTATTGAAGCCAGTAAGCCCTTTAGGTGATTTTATTGGCGTTAGAAAAAATGCTATTGTATTACTAATGATAGGGGTTGTTGGTATTGGTTTGATGTATGTATATAGTAGAGATACTTTATATAAAACATACCCGGTTAGTATTCCTTTTTATTTTAAAAAGTATTATAAGGATGTGATTATTTTTAAAAAAGAATTTAATGAAATAGATTATTCTTTTGAGGGAACTCAAGAGTATTCTAATAATAATTCACTGTATATTCTAATCATAGGGGAAAGTGCAAGAAAACAATCCTTTTCTTCGTATGGCTACCATAGAGATACAACACCGTATATGTTGAAAGCTATTAATAGTGGAAAGGTAAAAGCATCAGTATACGATGCTATTTCTTCGGGTATTTCTACTCGGCTATCAGTCCCTTTGTTGTTATCAACAGCGAATGTTATTAACTATGCATCATTAGGTAAGAGTCCGACATTGCCACACTTTTTTAACGACGCAGGCTTTCAAACAATATTGTTGTCTAACCAGCAGGCGAGCGGTAGAAATAATGATATTATTGCTTTAATTAGCAATAAAATGAAAGATTTAACATATTTGAGTGAAAGTGATGATACGCGTGGGTATGATGGTGATTTACTTTCACATATCAAGGTTGAGAGTACCGCAAGCTCTCAGGCTACATTTATGATTGTGCATTTAATGGGGAGTCATTGGAAATATAATCAACGTTACCCAAGTGAATTTTCAATTTTTTCGGGGGCTGGCAGTAGAGTTGATACCTATGATAATTCCATTAGATATACGGATTATATTATTGGGCAGGTTGTTGATTTTATGAAGCAGAGTAATAGGCCAATTCAGTTGTTTTATACTTCTGATCATGGTGAAAATTTGAATGATTCTGGTGATGGGAATTATTTGCATGCCATTAAAGAAATGACAGAATATGAGGTAAAAGTACCTCTTTTCTTTGCCACCAATTTAGCTTTTTATAACAAATATAAAAGTAAAGTAGATAGAATTTTAGGGAATAAAAATATGCTTATTGGTCACGACAATATATCTCACACTATTCTTGGCTTGGCTGGCCTTTATGATGAAAATTATTATAAAAATAAATATGATTTATCGTCACGAGATTTTAGTCAATCAAAAAGGTACAGTATAAATCGGCGTAGTGAAGTTATAAATGTTGATGAATACTTAGGGAAATAAGGCTGATTTTTCTTTCCAAGTAACTTAGTATTGATGCTGTACTTGTAGGGGGCTCCTCGTGGGTACCCGCAAATTACAGTGCTATCAGGTAAAAGTTGTTTATGATTTTTTATGGAATTATATTATGGATAAAAGAGTATGAATCAACCTGATTTTATTATTATTGGGGCAATGAAAAGTGCCACGAGTACTTTGCACTCACAATTAGCTCTCCAATCGGGAATCTTTATGAGTACGCCGAAAGAGCCTAATTATTTTAGTGATGATGATATCTATGCACGAGGTGAAGCATGGTATGAGTCATTATTTTCAGAAGCTAAAAATGGGGATTTATGTGGTGAGTCGAGTACACACTATACAAAGTTGCCAGATTACCCGTTAACAATTGAACGAATGGCCAAACAACTGGTAAATCCTAAATTGATTTATGTCATGCGACATCCTATTGAGCGATTGACTTCACACTATATTCACCAATGGTCTCAGAACAAGTTTAAATGTGACATTAACGATGCAATCGATAGGTATCATGAGCTGACGGCGTATAGTTGTTATGCAAGACAGTTAGAGCCGTATATTGAGCAATATGGTTGTGAAAATATATTAATTGTTTTTACAGAAAATATTAAGGCCGATCCACAGACACAACTAGAAAGAATAGCTGAATTTATTGGTTATACTGGAAATGTTCGCTGGGAAAGTGGACTGTCAGCGCAAAATGTATCGCGGGAAAGGATTAGGCCTTTCCCTGGTTATCAATGGATTCTTGAGTCTAAAATGATGACCTTGTTACGGCGAACTTTAGTACCAAAAAGTATTAGGAACAGAGTGAAAAACAAGCTAACGATGCAGCATCGACCTGTCATTGATGAGCAACATACTAGGATTGTGACAGATTTGTTTAATCAAGATTTAGCTAAGTTGAGTGAGTTGTATAGTCTCGACATTAATTGTGATAACTACCAGGATGTTGTTAGAAAGCATGATTTAAATTTAAATGGGCATGTGGATGTATGACGTGATTTCTGAAACACAGGCTGATTTGAACTTGAGAACACGTCTCGGCGCAGTTATTATTGGTCGAAATGAAGGTC
>ENA-OSET01005937-OSET01005937.1-sediment-metagenome-genome-assembly--contig:-NODE-5937-length-10125-cov-4.756369_pt1 | contig 10125 bp, 15 predicted proteins | sample MGYA00237882_ERZ534229 | MGnify/ENA primary metagenome ERZ534229 (study PRJEB26408, sample SAMN06266212) | sediment metagenome | isolation source: Hudson Canyon methane seep mesocosm | place...
ATCCTGCCTTTGCTTTTACGGGTGATGCTGAGTTTGAAATTTTTGGAGCTGCTGTCGAAGGCAGTTGTCGTATCGAAGCAGATCATCAACATTGGTTATTGGCTAACAGTGGGACATTATTTTGGCAAGGTCGAAATTGGCTGGATGGCGCCATGGTTCTCAGTAATGAAGGCGTACAATTAAGCGGTAAAGCAGATTTTGGACTTGATCTAACACCTACTCGATTACCCGCCAATATTAACATTGCAGGACTGTATTTAAATGCTTCAATTTCTGGCAAGTTTAACCTAAATAGCAATGGTGTGCTTGTATCCTGGGCATTTGATCTGGATTGGCAATTATCAATAAAACTACCCAATGCACATGCAAACCAGGCGCTACCCATTGCAACGCAACATTTTAATGTCAGTGGTTCCAGCACAAATAATAACGACTTAATCGAATTAATCGAATTGATAAATATCACTGACCTGACCTTATTTGACTTAGGCGATATTACCATCCCCGTGCCTACCATTGACCTTGAAAGTGGAGAAGGTATCTATCTACACCAATCACTCTCCATCGATCCTGATGGTACAAATGGATTGAACTTTAGCTTTTATTCTCCTGTTCCTCCCAATTTTGATTATTCATTACCTGCTGATCGAATGGAAGGTGTTGTTCCTTTTTGGAGAATTACATTAAGTCAAAATTTATCAGCCGTAGAATTACCTGTCCCCGTACTCTCTGATGAGCCTGAAAACATTAATGATGATCCATTGTTTAACATCCCATCTTTTGATACAACAAACACAATCATTCCAATGGGACAACTTAAACTGGAAAACCTTAATTTTAAACTCACTCTGGCATGGGAAAACGGGGAGCTAGGTATCTTGCTTAAATTTGGAAATGAGCCAGCAGAATTTATTACTTTTAGCTCTGTTCCTAATTTAACATTAGGTCATATTTTTGATGGGTTAACATTTCCAGTAGGGTTAAATACAAGGGCTAGATGAACTGCCATCAATATAGAAATGAAGTTTGTAATTTATATTAAACTAACGCTAAAATTATCGTAACTACTCAGCGTGATTTAAAAAAATCTTGCTCTAAAGCCCTCTCTTGCTGGAGAGGGTTGGGGTGAGGAGGTCTAAAATAATTCTCTTTTGCAATGTTTTTTTTAATACAAAGAACAAGAAAAAAAGAATATTTTAATATCTCCTCACCCCGCCCTCTCCAGCTGGAGAGGGCTTTAGAAGCAAGAGCTAGTTCGACTTAAACACACTGAGTGGTTACAAATTATCTAACATAAGCCATTAGTCTTCAACCTGATAAAAACAGGATTAGTTTATTAATGGCTTTCAAATTAACTATTTAGGGTAAAAGTCTTTCTCCAAGACCCAAAAGGAAATTATTATGAAAAAAACTTATAAATTACTTCTCGTCACTTTTTTTTGTGTATTGTTAACAGGCTGCCCTCGCTGGTTTGGCCCAAGAACGCCTCATATTCCTAGAGGCCCCAGTTTGCCAGGAATGTTTGTTTCAGATATTAACAATAATGACCCAATAATAATTGACAGAACACGCAATACATCAAATAGCTAGAGGAGCTTCAAGCTACGACAATTCAGAACCCATCCAGACTCAAAATAAATCTGAAAACTTGTAAAACAGATTCCTATCAAATTCCAAAATTTACTAACTAGCCAAATAAAGTACTTTAATTTAGATAAGTTATAACTGACATAATTTTCAGTATTAGCTTACATACAATGCTTTTTGATTGGCGCATAGTAAAAGCAGTTAGTAATTTAAATAAATAAACACCTTAACTCAATTAAGGCATAAAACCATAAGCAGACATTCATATATAGAACTTTATTCAGATCTGTTTATCTTGCAAAAAATGCATGTTAACTCGTTTAGAATTAGTAGCTTTCAGAACTATTACTTAGATGGGGTTGTAGCCAGAGTGAATATAATCAGCTCCGGGACACTAACTTGTTAGCTGTATTAGGTAATTTATTTCAACATGGGAGGAGAAAACATGCACCCTAAGAGTCTATTTACATTAGATGCAAACCGGATGAAGAACGAAATATTATCGGTTAAGCCTAGATGGTATAAGGCGTTATCTTTTGACGGTGAAGTATCCTATGGGTATGACATGTATGTGAATTGTTATAAGGCCTCTTTGGGTATGTTGGTGCTCGGGGATGAAGCTATTAGAGGAGATAAAGAGCTTCTAGTTAATCTAGGGGCAACATCTGTTACACCTTCTGGTGCTACTAAGGTAATTAAAAGCGGAGATGCTAATAGAATAAATCATGGGGCGGTACTTAATGAAAGGTATTGGTGGCCATTTTTTAATGATTGCTGGGTAATGGGAGGTGTTCATGGCAAACATGAGTTTCACCTAGGTTATACTGATTGGCCTGCTGATAGTGAGTTGTGGGACAAGAAAAATTCAAGGCCAAAAATGCTTGGTAGGGAATTGCTAGTTTTATCAATTTCTGGATATTCATTGCGGAAAAGCGGCCTAGGAATGGTGTTTTACAATGCGGATCATATGAAGGCTTTTGGGCTTAGGTTGATAAATATTTATAGCCTAAAAATACCTACCGACGAAACAGCATTTATTAAATATATCAAGGATTCGTTCTAAAAGGGTAGCGGCTATTAGTACAGCTAACAAAGGCAATTAACAGGGACATTTTCCGCAGAGCTATAATAACTAGTAATAACTAGGGTCATAATAACTAGAATAATAACTAGTAATAACTAGGGTCAGATACAAATTAAATAATAACTAGGGTCAGATACAAATTAAACACCTTCTCTTTTCTTGCGCCAGCCGATAGGTCGCCCTACTTTTTTGACCCTGTAAATGATTTTGGCTTTCAGTCTTCTGCCTGTCAATACCTCAATCTCATCCTTGAAACAATCACCACTAATAGCCAGTCCCTTGTTGGTGCTTGACCTGATTTCATTCAACAAATCGCTTTCCACATGATGGACAAACAGGGCGCGGTAGTTTTTCATCCGCTCGCTCTTTGTACCCCCTAACCTCAAATATTCAGGATGTGGTGTACACAAATCAGATTCCTTTCCTAGTGCATTAATCAGGTAGGTAGCTCGACCAAACATACTCACTTGGGTCTTCCACCATCTTTGCCCTTACCGGATTCAATTCGATATATTGATAAACCTCTACCAGATATTTCTCGGACTGAACCAGACACGATTTGTAGCGTCCGTCCCAAAGTGTACCACTTCGCCTATACTGATAATTAAAATACTGCACATACCGACGTCCAACCGATTGCATCATTAGGCTCACCCCTCCATCCTGGAGTATGTGAACATGGTTTGTCATCAACACCCAAGCATGAATATCCACTGCATATTTCTTTGAATACTCCTTCAACCAGCCTAAATAAGCACTAAAACCCTCCAATGCACCAAAACAGGTTTGCCTATTATTACCCCGCTGAATTAGGTGAATTGGTACACCGACTGGTGATATTCTTGGGAGATGAGCCATAATTCTGCATTTTTATTAAGGGTTTATTAATGGAATAAGTTTAACATTTAACTTGTATCTGACCCCAGTTAATTTTGAAATCCTCCTAACGCTATGTAGAGATAAAAATATTAGAAGAGATTTTCTTTTAATGGGTTTTTGTACCATAGAAGAGAAACCTGCATACATTCATGTTGACGGCATTATCACGGCTCCTACTGATAATATTAACGACACTAGTGGTTTTGTTAAAAGTGCTGCTGCAGGTAGTTATTATCCTCTTCCTTTGGACGAGGATAATGATGAGGCATTAGCTAAAGAGATATTACGCATTTTCGATATCTCAAAGTCTAATCCATTAATCGGAACTTTGTTAGTGGCGAGTATTACCCGAGCCCTTTTGATTTATTTTAAAAGTGTTTCGGCAATCCCTTTCTTTATTGGTGAATCAGGTGGGTACAAAACGTCTGTTACTTTAGTTGCCCAATCTGCTTATGGCAAAAATTTAACACGTCCCTTAAGTTGGAAAAATTCACCAAAAAAAGTGAAGAGAGTCGCTAGCCAAGCAGTCGATAGACTCCTCGTTATTAACGATTTCACAGCGGATGATATGACTGAAGAAAGTGCAAACGTTATTGATTCATTGTTTGTAAGCACGGATGATGATTATACCTCCAATATCAATGCCCTTTTAATGATGACGGCTGAGACTATCCCATCATTGGAGCGGTCTTTAAAAGAGAACTGTTTATTTTGTTTGGTAAAAAAGGGAGATATTGACCCTGATGTTTTACGTAAGTACCAAAGTAGAGCTGCTAAAGGTGTTTATGCCAAAGCAATACGTGAGTATATTGAAGCCTCACTAGGAATATATGACCGATTACAAGATGGGGGTGTCGTCGTTGATAGATTTGATGAGTACCAAATAAGTGCTAGCAATGAGCTAGGTGATAAGTTTAGCTATGCGGCCACCTGTAATGCTGCCGACATGATGCTAGGTATTAGCTTATTTATAGAATATTGTTTTGCTAGAAGATATATTACTGAAGGCCAACGTCTTGATATTCATGATACTCAATGGAACAACATTATTTCTTTAATTAAATCTCAAAAAGAAATGGGTTATTCATAACAGCTTAACTGTTCTTTACTGATTGGGTACTCATGTAGATTTGAGTACCCAATCATCTCCCACCTACCCCTCCCCTAGATTCAATCATAGAATATTTCACCTTACGCTAGATATCAGTAATGCGGTTCTTCGTGTTATCGACTCGGTTACGCATCTCAAGTCCTGGCTTAAAGTGTATTGTTACACGCGGCTCTACCTGAACTGTTTCCCCTGTTTTAGGATTACGGCCTTTCCTAGCTTTCATTTGTCTAACGCTGAAACCACCAAAGCCTCGTATCTCAGTACGCTCGCCTCGTTCCAATGCTGAACTCATTTGTTCAAAGAGATTGTTAACGGCAAGACCTACATCAGTAGCAGATAAATATGATGCCTTAGATGCCAGCTTTTCAATAAATTCGGTTTTGGTCACGGATTAGTTTGTTCTTCTAATGTGTTGGAAGGGGTTTATAACTATAGCTGAATATTGCTTAGCATCAAGCAGAATCAAAAATCTCAACATACTAAAACACTTGTTGTTGTATGTTAAGGGATTTAGCTTGAATTGGCATACGGTTGGCTTATAAGAAACAGTCAAAAAATCTGTATATTAAAGGAAGCACGGTCCACTCTCAATTATTTGAAATAATGTCATCAATCAGAACATATCCTTCCATGTTAATAAATCTTATTTCTCTCGCTAAATGGCTCATTTGGCCTCATAGCTATATCGATACGAATAGCTATCCCCTTCAATCTCTTTATCCATTTCCCAATAATCTTTTAAGCAGGTACTGCAGCTAGAGTCTTTAGCCTGTATACATTCGTAGTTTGGGTGTTCTGAGATAGGCAGATGCGCCATGTGTTGCCGATCTGAGGTGAATTGCGTCAGATATTCACTGGATGGTATTTTACGAATCATCATATGGTAATCAGATTCTAATTGTCTGGGGTCAGGAAATGTAGCGAGTTGATAGCTCTGCCAATCAACAGGAAACGGTAGTCGTGTATCAAAATCGAAGATCATGCTCGTGTATGTATCAGAGCGATACTTTAGAACCACATGATAGTCCCATATAACCGCCATACTGTGGCTGCCGAGTTGTTGATTCAATAAGACGATTTGCTTTTTATTATTCGATAAAAATAAGATGTCTAATTGATCTTTATCTACTCCTTGGCTTAGAAATGATTGGCAAAGTTGCCAGATATTTTCTTCACAGAAATAGGGCGTGTAAATATAATCCTGTTTTTGGACTATTTGAACGTCAGTCATTGTTATTTTATATCCCTGTCCTGCATCGTTTGAACCTGCAATATCCAAGTCGTATTAAGTCAACAGATTTAAGCGATCTCAATGCAAGTTTTTTAACTTACTATAACGCTCATTTTTGTCATCTTTCCCTTGTTGTAATTACTTCTTTGATAGCTTGTCGCATCACTTGATTATTGTGATTTTTCACGATAATTTGAGACCGAAATAATGCGTATAACTCTATGCTGAAAATACCCAATATCATGAATACCCCAAACCATTCTATTCCTGCAAAAATCAAAATGGCTCCTATTAAAAAGACCGTTAAATTAATACCTCCTCGCATCCAGTTGTTTAAATAAAAGTGATGTAACCCTGCAACAAAAAACCAGTTTAAAACAGCGTAGGTATCTGGGTCTTTAATTCGTTTTTTAACAAAGCTGAAATAGACTTTTCGCTCATTATCTGACAATTGCCTCACATCCTGTCTTATCAACTCTTCCTCTTGATCTACCGCTTCCTGAGATAACATGTTGTTCACCTTTTATTTTTTACTCAATATATCTGGTACAGGGTCATTTATTTGATGTACGAGGTCAGGATGGTTACAACTACAAATCCGTTTAAATGCTAAAAACCCACCTTGATAAAACCCAAAACGATGAATCGATTCTTTGGCGTATTCAGAACAGGAAGGTATATAGTTGCACTCAACATTTAGCAATTCTTTACCACCACCCTTCAATTGATAATACTCAATGCAACGGATTACAAGTTTTGATAAGCGCTTCATCGACCAAAGGTAATAATTACCGCTTCCCTACTCCAGAAAAGTAGGTATCTTTTCTTTTCAATCACTTGAAAAACAACTTGCCAGCCTTCTGATGCCAACTCATTAATCGTGACTTCCATTTTTTTTGTAGGAATGCCTGATGCTCCAAGAAGGACAGTACCACAACCACCCTCAGCAATATGTTCTACTTTATACTCTTTATAATTCATTTCATTTCCTTTCCTTAAAAGTTTACGGCTGTCTAATTAGTTCAGGTTAAAAAGAAAGTCCATGTGCTCCAGCTATTCCACCACCAATAGCAAACAGACTTAATGAAAACAGTATAATGTGCATTATCTGTAATACCTGAAAAGCTTTGTCGTTATTTTCTATTGCCTGTTTATGAAACCATTTATGAAGAAACAATGGTTCCAGAACGAACAGTACCAGAGTAAATATTGCCCATACAAATGTCATCAAATGTAACCACCAAAATTCTGGATTGGAATATTGGTGCCATGCATCCATAACCTGCAACATATATGCACCTGAAATACCCGCAAGTAGTGTTGTTAGCTTTGCTTGAAAACTAAAGGTTCCTTCGAGGGTTTCAAACAATTGAAGTCGATTTTCAGGACTTTGTGTTTTCCTGATTGAGGGAATAAGAACGGTAGTGACAAAGCCAACTCCACCAATCCATAAAACGACGGCAATAACGTGAACAACTCTTGCGATTACATAGTAGTTATAATTCATATTATTTCTCTTCCGTCTTATCAAATATTTCCAATTTGAAATTAAAGCCTTCATATATTGAAAGCATTTTTCCAAATTCATGCCATTCAATTTCTTTGCCATCGATGACTAGCAAAGGGTTTTCATTAGGTCCATCATTACCGCTAGTAATATAGCCTCTAGCCGTATCTTGGCTTGTCATTATGTATTTGGTTAAATCAGCTGGTTCTATATGTTTTTTGCTTAAAGCTCGTCTTATCCGTTCAAATAGGGTTTTGAATAAATCAAACAGGTCCTCCTCTTCAACATCACCCAGGACAGCGAATTCATAACCTTGTTTGTCATCATTATCGAGATGTTCCTTTGCTTCGACAATCACTTGATAACCAATCAGGCGTGTTTGGAAATGAAATGTATGTTCGGCGTTATCGGTATCTTTTAAAGTGACGGGGCTGAATGTGACATTTTCGAAGTCTATACCTAAGTGTTCTGCTATCATATCGTTGTAGCAATTAAAACAAAGGTATTGAGAGTCTTGTTTTATCTGTAATGACACACCTAGAGATGAGGGCGTTGTGGTTTTACAGGCACTGCATTGCTCAGTACTCATAAAAATTGTGTCGGTAATAATATTCTGTCATTAGTAAATATAAGCTTTAAGTGAAATTTATTGTAGGTTATCAATATCCTGTTTTCTTAGCACACTCATAATTTCTATTACATTCCCTTCAATACGATAATAAATAGTGTCGACACCACATATGCTATGCCTGTATCCTTTGCGGATATGATCTACGGCCTGATATAAATAGGGTTGTTCAGCAATCTTTTCAAAGCGATCAAAGAATGCAAAATAATAGTTATCAGCTTGTGCTTCTCCATGTTGAGTAACGCCATATTGATGGATTCTAATTAGATCATTTTTAGCCTCTTCACTTAGTTTATAACGCCCCATTATGTTGTAACTCTTCCTTGGATTTAGCTAGGATTTCATTGCGAGTTAGATTTGTAAACCCGCTTTGCTCTGCTTTAATTAATTTTTCCCTTATAAAATCAAGTTCATTTTGCTGTGCCCTAGCTTTTCGTATCAAGTCGTTAACAACTTCACTTTTACTGGTATATTCTTCGCTTTCAACTTGAGCATTAAGCCAATTACTATTGGGTGTTGTGAAAGAAATACTTTGTCTTGTCATGGAAAAGCCTCTTTAATATAGGTTTAAGATTCAATATTACACCAAATACGCATCACTTAAAAGTAAATGGAACTAAGGGATTTTATTGACTATATGCCCTATTCTCTCAATTGCTTTGATTCTTCACTCTCATTATCCCTGTTAAGTAGAGTCTACAGCTTGCCGTTTTAAAAAAAACGACTCACCTTATGCTTCTGCATTTTTGTTAGCTTTTGAGTTAACGTAAATGGTATCGATGACAGGTCATAGTGATCATTGATATGGTCTAGCATGCTTAGCCATAATTTAGCGGTCATTTCAGAATCGCATAAGGCTCTATGAAAAGCACCGTCAGAAGGGATTTTTGCATATCTGACTAAGGTGGCGAGTTTATGATCCGCTGCGTCTTGGTAGAGTCTTCTCGACAGCAGCATTGAACAAGCAAATTTTCCTGTGTAATTTTTGGAGACGCGTCTTAATTCTGCATCTAAAAAGCGTTTATCGAATGAGGCATTCGTGTGCAACCAGATTATAGTCACCGATGAATTCAGCAAAGTCGCTCATCACTGCTTTACAGGGTCTTGCATCTTTAAGCATGCATTCGTAATGCCGGTATAGCTTTCGATAAAACTATCAACCGGTCGCCCTGGATTCATTAGCTCTTGAAAGTGGTCTTTAATTTCTCCATCTTCAATTCTGACAGCCCCTATTTCAATGGCTCGGTCACCATAGGCGGGTGAGAGTCCTGTCGTTTCGAAATCCAGTACGACAACGGTATTTGCTTTCGACATAGTGGTATCCCATCCTTCTATTCATTATTGTGAAACCGACTTAATCATTTTTATTATCATCAATAGCCCAGCATTGTATAAATCAACATTCACTTTCTGCTATTCAAGTACTGATCAAGACTATTACGTGCTTCAGCAAGCTTATTTGTGAGATTTCTAACTGAAAGCCCTTGGCACCCTGGATATTTATCTGTTATATAGTCAATTAGTTGGGTTTTATTTTTAAAGCCTTCGAGCTGTTCACTTGGATCTGAAGTAGCTCCATCTATGTATACCAATAAAACCGCTATAATATTTAAATATGTGGTTTCTTTTCTTAAAGTTACTTCTACATTGTCTTCAATTAAATCATCAGCGACATTCCATACCTTTTTTGCTATTCCATATTGTTCAGAAATGGCTTCTAAATCAGATTTTTTAACATAGACATCAGTTTCACTGGAGTCTATGTTAATTTCACTTAAATAGTATTCAAAATCATTTTCAGTCAATTTATTATTTTTTGCCTTACCTTGATAAAGAGATAAATAGTTAATCTCACTTTCTCCATTTTCTTTAAATTCTGCTAAAAAGTCTTCAGCATCTTCCAAATCAACAGATACCCATCCATCTAGAAAAACTTTCTCAGTCTTTATATCTCCCTTTTCATCTGCTGAGTCTTTAATACACCCCTCAACAAATCCCTTAAACTGAAAATAGACATTGTCTAACTCTGAAATGGCACCTTCAAATTCCAAATACTCCAGTGCATCATAAAAATTTATGAAGTCCTCGTTATTAACTT
>ENA-OSET01005938-OSET01005938.1-sediment-metagenome-genome-assembly--contig:-NODE-5938-length-10122-cov-3.278646_pt1 | contig 10122 bp, 9 predicted proteins | sample MGYA00237882_ERZ534229 | MGnify/ENA primary metagenome ERZ534229 (study PRJEB26408, sample SAMN06266212) | sediment metagenome | isolation source: Hudson Canyon methane seep mesocosm | place: USA:Hudson...
GATGGCGGCGGTTGGGCGTCGTATTTCAACTCGATCAAACTGGGGTTGATCACCGCTGTCGTCGGCACCGCAGTGATCTTTTTCGGCGCCTATCTCGTTGAGAAGTCCAACGGCTTTCGGGTGGGGCGCTCGCTGTTCCAGATGATCGCGATGCTGCCGATGGCGATCCCCGGAATGGTACTGGGCCTGGCCTACATCTTCTTCTTCAACAATCCTGCCAATCCGTTGAACTGGATCTATGGCACCATGGCCATTCTGGTGATCTCGGCTGTCACTCACTTTTACACGGTATCGCACCTGACGGCGGTGACGGCTTTGAAACAGATGGACCGCGAGTTTGAATCGGTCTCGGCCTCGTTGAAGCAACCAACCATGAAGCTGTTCAGCCGCGTGACGGTGCCGGTCTGCCTGCCGGCGGTGCTGGATATCTCGATCTATCTGTTCGTCAATGCCATGACCACGGTGTCGGCGGTGGTGTTCCTGTATTCACCCAAAACCTCGCTCGCCTCGATCGCGGTTCTGAACATGGATGACGCAGGCGATATCGCTCCGGCGGCGGCGATGGGGATGATGATCTTTTACACCAACGCAGGCGCGCGCATTATTCACCTGATCCTGTCCAAGGGTGTTCTGGCGCGTACCCAGGCCTGGCGCGCGCGCTAACAAAACCAAAACCCCCCGCCAGAGTATTTGGGTGGGGGGCTTTTACCTTTGCAGACTGCGGGCGCAGTCCATGAAAGAGCGGATGACTTTGACATCCCGGCGCTGGGATAGATGCACCAGCGATTCACTCATGTTGATGTTGTGACCGTCGATTTTTAGCGGCACCAGCCGTACGTCGCTGCCAAACTCTGCCCGCGAGACAAAGCCAATGCCAGCCCCCGAGGCGACAACCTCGCGCACAGCTTCACGTCCCTCAGCTTCGATTGCGGGGCGTAGAGTGATTTTCTGTTTGGCCGCTTCCTGAACTAGTTTTTCGCGGGTCTTTGATCCAATTTCACGAAAGATCAGTGGCAGTTTCGACAGTTCCTTCAAAGTAACCGAGGTCTTCCCCTTTGGTAGCAAGTCCTTGCTGGCAAAGCCGATAATCTCGGTTGCGCCCAGATCCAGCATATCCATGTCCTTACCCGGTGACGGGCTGCCAGCGACACCAATCTCGGCGTTATAGGCCCGCAACTCTTCCAGGATCTCTTCGGTATTGCCGACCCGCAGGCTCAGCGTGACGTTGGGATAGCGCTGACGATAGACGCGCAGGATGTCGGTGACGTGATGTGCGGAATCGGCGACGATGCGCAGGGTTCCGTGAACGGCGGCGCTGGTTTCGGTCAGGTAGTCGTGGATCTGCAATTCAATTTCAAAATACTGTTTGGTTCTCAGGAACAATTGCTCGCCGGCCTCGGTCAATTGAACCCGCTTACGGTCGCGGCTGAACAGCAAGACATCATGTTCCTGTTCCAATTTGCGCACCTGTTCCGAAATTGCCGGCTGGGTCAGGTGCAGCGCTTCTGCCGCGCGTGAGAACCCACCCAGCAGGGCCACATGGTGAAAGGCCTTCAACTGGCTATGGCGCATTTTCCGGTCTCCTGACCTGTATAGGTTCAACTTATAGAATGATCGTTTTTTGCAATTTTACATATAGATGGGAATGTCGCAATGCTTGCTTTGAAACGAGTGTCCGGAGATGAACATGACCAGCCTAGACAATACGCTTCCTGCCCCCCGTTTGGGTGAGCCATATTTGTTGACACCGGGGCCGCTGACGACCTCATACGCCGTCAAAGAGGCGATGCTGCGCGATTGGGGCAGCTGGGATGACGACTTCCGCGCCATGACCGCCGAGCTGCGCACACGACTGCTGGCGATGCTGGGCGAGGGGGGGGATGACTTCGACTGTGTTCCGATGCAGGGCAGTGGCACCTTTTCGGTTGAGGCGATGCTGTGCAGCTTTGTGCCGCGTGACGGCAAAGTACTGGTTCTGGCCAATGGCGCCTACGGTCAGCGCACCGCGCAGACCCTTGCCTATCTTGGCCGTGACCACGTGGTGCTGGACAAAGGCGACTACCTGCCGCCCCGCGGCGTTGAGGTTGCACAGATCCTGGCGGACGACCCGGCCATCACCCATGTTGTGGCAATCCACTGCGAAACCAGCTCGGGCATTCTGAACCCGGTCGAGGAAATCTCCGAAGCGACTTATGCCGCGGGCCGCAAACTGCTGGTTGACAGCATGTCCGCCTTTGGGGCGCTGCCGCTGGAAGTGGCGCAGGTCCGGTACGAGGCACTGGTCTCCTCGGCAAATAAATGCATCGAAGGTGTGCCCGGATTTGGCTTTATCATTGCTCGCAAAAGCGAACTGGAACTGGCCAAGGGCAACAGCAACTCAATGAGCCTGGATGTGCATGCACAATGGGCCACGATGAATAAGACCGGCCAATGGCGGTTCACCCCGCCGACCCATGTGGTCGCAGCCTTTCTGGTCGCACTGCGGGCCCATGAGGCCGAGGGCGGCGTCGCCGGCCGTGGGGCACGATACACCCGCAACCGCGATGTGATGGTGGCCGGAATGCGTGAATTGGGCTTTGAAACCCTGCTCAAGGATCGCTGGTTATCACCGATTATCGTGACCTTTTTCTGCCCGGCAGATCCCAAGTTTGTCTTTGCCGATTTTTACGCCTTGATGAAGGCAAAAGGCTTTATCATATATCCCGGCAAGCTCACCGTGGTGGACAGTTTCCGCGTCGGCTGCATCGGGCAAATGGATGAACATGTCATGCGGCGGGTGACTGCTGCTGCCAAGGAAACTCTGGAGGAGATGGGCGTGAAATCCGCGACCCCACCCTCCCGAGCACTGGAAGAACGCGCCAAGCTGGCGGCCTGAATACACAAAGGAAGACCCATGACAACTCAATCTCCCATCGAAGCCAACGGCCGCAGCTATCCTATGCCGAAAGTCTGCGCCATTGCGATTTGTCTGGACGGCTGTGAGCCCGAGTATCTGGACAAGGCCATCGCTGACGGCCTGATGCCGACGCTGAAGCGGATGCGCGAAACCGGCACCGACCGTCTTGCGCACTCGGTGATCCCGTCATTCACCAACCCCAACAACCTGTCGATCGCCACAGGTCGCCCCCCCGTTGTGCACGGTATCTGCGGCAACTACCTGTACGAGCCGGAAACCGGCGAAGAAGTGATGATGAACGATGTACGCTTTTTGCGTGCTCCCACTGTCTTCAGCAAATTCTACGATGCGGGCGCCCGGGTTGCGATCGTCACCGCCAAGGACAAGCTGCGCGCCCTGCTGGGGGCCGGTCTGAAGTTTGACGAAGATCGCGCCAAGTGCTTCTCGGCTGAGAAATCCGACACCTCGACTCAGGCTGAACATGGCCAGGACGCGGCCAGCAATTGGCTGGATATGGCACAGCCCGAGGTTTATTCGGCAGAACTGTCCGAATTTGTCTTTGCCGCCGGTGTCAAACTGCTGCGCGACTGGAAGCCAGACGTGATGTATTTGACCACCACGGACTATGTGCAGCACAAATATGCGCCGCATCAGGCCGAGGCCAAAGCGTTTTATGAGATGTTCGACAAATACCTGACCGAGTTGGACGCCATGGGCGCAGCGATTGTGGTCACGGCTGATCACGGCATGAAGCCCAAGCACCACGCGGATGGCTCACCTTCGGTGGTCTATGTTCAGGACCTGCTGGACGAATGGCTGGGCGAGGCCGCTGCACGTCTGATCCTGCCAATCACTGACCCCTATGTCGTACACCACGGTGCCTTGGGATCCTTTGCGACCGCTTATCTGCCGGCTGATGCCGACCACGCCGACATCATGGCGAAACTGCGGGCCACTGACGGCATCACCGATGTCCTGACCAACGCCGAGGCCGTTGCCCGGTTTGAGCTGCCAAGTGACCGTATCGGTGACGTGGTTCTGGTCTCGGGTGAAAACATCTGCATCGGAACATCCGAGCATCGCCACGATCTGGCCGCTTTGAACGAACCGCTGCGCAGCCACGGTGGCCTGACCGAGCAGGAAGTGCCGTTCATCGCCAACCGCGTGTTGCCCTTGCCCGAGCGTCCGGTTCTGCGTAACTTTGACGCTTTCTTCTACGCCACCGCTGCTGCGGCCCTATAAGAATGGACGGTGCAATGAGCAAAACAGAAATCCGCAACGAAGGTATGCGCATCGGTGGTGAGATCGTCTTCACCGATGCCGTCATCGAGGTGAAATACCCCTATACGGACGAAGTGATCGGAACTGTGCCTGCGGGCACGGCCGAACACGCGGCCCGCGCCTTTGAAATCGCGGCCAATTATAAATCCAAGCTCAGCCGCTATGAGCGCAGTCAGATCCTGCAACGCGCAGGTGAGCTGATCGGCGAGCGGCGCGAGTATCTGGCCAAATGGCTGGTGCTGGAGCTGGGCATCTGCCACCAGCACGCCATCTACGAGACCAAACGCGCGCAGGATGTCTATCTGTTCGCCGCAGCACAGGCCCTGCAGGACGATGGCCAGATCTTCTCGTGTGATCTGACCCACAATGGCAAAGAGCGTAAAATCTATACCAAACGCGAGCCGGTACGGGCGATTTCTGCGATCACTCCGTTCAACCACCCGCTCAACATGGTCAGCCACAAGATCGCGCCGTCAATTGCCACCAACAATTGCATGGTGTGCAAACCAACCGAGCTGACACCGCTGACGGCGATTGCGCTGGCTGACATTCTGTACGACGCCGGGCTGCCGCCTGAAATGTTCCAGATCGTCACCGGCTTGCCGCAGGATATCGGCGAAGAGATGATGATGAATGATAACATCGACATCATCACCTTCACCGGCGGTGTTCCGGTGGGCAAGCTGATCGCCTCTAAGGCGGGCTATAAACGTCAGGCGCTGGAGCTGGGCGGCAATGACCCGCTGATCATCTGTAACGACCTGACGGACGAAGATCTGGAAAAGGCCGCCACAATTGCTGTGGCCGGTGCCACCGGTAACTCGGGCCAGCGCTGCACCGCGATCAAGCGTATTCTGGTGCAGGAATCTGTTGCCGATAAGTTTGTGCCGCTGGTGCTGGAAAAAGCCAAGGCGATCAAGTTTGGCGATCCGCAAGATCCTGAAACGCAACTGGGCTGTGTGATCCATGCCCAGGCGGCGGAATTGTTTGAGAACCGGGTTTATCAGGCGGAAAAAGAGGGGGCCAAGATCCTCTATCATCCGGGCCGTCAAGGCGCGCTGTTGCCACCGATCGTGGTGGATCACGTGCCCCATGGCAGCGAATTGGTGATGGAAGAGACCTTTGGTCCGATCATTCCAATCGTGCGGGTGCCGGACAATGATGACGCGGTGATGGAGATTTCGAACTCGACTGACTTTGGTCTGTCCTCCGGGGTTTGCACCAACGATCTGAACCGGGCGATATCTTATATCAACGGGTTGGACGTGGGTACTTGCAACATCTGGGAACAGCCCGGCTATCGCATCGAAACCTCGCCATTCGGCGGCATCAAGGACAGCGGTAACGCCGTCAAAGAGGGCGTGACCGAGGCGATGAAGTTCTTCACCAATGTGAAAACCTACTCACTGCCCTGGCCCGGTTGACCTGAAACCTCCCCAACTTCGGGGCCTGTCCGTGGGCCCCGATTTTTTCTGATACCCGTGCGAGGCATTAAGATGACCCAAATCGTTCACACCGAAGGGGAGTCCAATACCTCGGACGCCCGCAAAGCCTGGCTGAAACAGTCCATCGGCCCCAAATCCGCGCCCCTGTTGGCCCGCGATTCAGATGCGTTCCTGCATCAAAGCCTGTCCAGCCCCTGCGTCAGCACCATCGCCAAGGCGGATGGTATCTGGATCGAGGACATGGACGGTCGCCGCTTCATGGATTTCCACGGCAACTCGGTGCATCACATTGGCTATGGTCATCCGCGCTTGGTTCAGGCGATCAAGGACCAGCTGGACGATCTGCCCTTTGCGCCGCGCCGCTTTACCAATGACCCCGCGGTTGAACTGGCCGAGAAGCTGGCCGAAATAGCCCCCGGAGACCTGAGCAAGGTCCTGTTCACCACTGGCGGCTCTGACGCCAATGAAGTGGCGTTGAAAATCGCCCGTGCCGCAACAGGTCGGTTCAAAACCTTGTCGTTCTGGGATGCGTTCCACGGCGCCGGGATGGGCGCGGCTTCGGTTGGCGGCGAAGCCACATTTCGCAGTCACATCGCCGGGCCGCTGCTGGCCGGAACCGAGCATGTGGCGCCGTTCCACCCCACCCGCTGCCCCTATGGTCATAAGACACTGGAAGACAGTGCAATGGCCTGTGCCAATATGCTTGAATACGTGCTGGAACGCGAAGGCGACGTATCAGCCGTGATCGCCGAGGCGATGCGCGCTGTGCCGATTGTTCCGCCTCCGGGGTTCTGGAAGGCCATCCGCGCCGCCTGTGACCGCCACGGCGCACTGTTGATCCTGGACGAAATCCCAACGGGCCTGGGCAAAACCGGCAAGATGTTCTGCTGCGAGCATGATGAAATCGTGCCGGATATCCTGACTGTTGGGAAGGCACTGGGCGGTGGCATCCTGCCCATTGCAGCCTGTATTGTCCGCCCCGAGTTGGACGTCTGTGGCGATTTCGCCATCGGCCACTACACCCACGAGAAAAACCCGGTCACCGCCCGTGCCGCGCTGACTACAATCCAGATCATCCAGGACGAGGGTCTGGTGGATCGCGCCGCCGAGCTGGGGCATTATGCGCTGGAGCGGTTGAACAACCAGTTGGGCGATTGTCCCATCGTGGGCGATATTCGCGGCCGTGGTTTGATGTTCGGCATAGAAATCGTCACCAATCGCACTGACAAGACCGTTGATGTGTCCCGCGCCGAGACGATCTATTATGCGTCATTGGCGGCGGGTCTCAGCTTTAAGATCTCGGCCGGATCAGTTTTGACCCTGTCACCACCGCTGACCATCTCGCGGGATGATCTGGACCGGGCGCTGGATATCGTTGTCAGTGCCATCAAGGATTCGCTGGGGTGAGCAGCACAACTGTCCTCATCGTTCTGGGCGCGGCCTTTTTGCATGCCTTCTGGAATGCTGTGGTCAAAGGGGCAGGTGACCGGACCGTCACATTGGGGTTGATTGCACTGGGGCATGTGGTCCCAGGCCTGATCCTGGTAACGATGTTTCCATCGCCGGGCTGGGATGTATTGCCCTATGTGATTGCGTCAACCGTGATCCACTGGGGGTATTATGTCCTGCTGAATGTGGCCTACCGGCTGGGTGATCTTAGCATGATCTACCCAATCACCCGGGGCATGTCGCCGGTGTTGATCGCGCTGGGGGCGCAGTTTTGGCTGGGTGAGACGCTGCCCGCTCTGGCCTGGGCCGGTGTGCTGATCATTTCAGTCGGCGTGTTGATCCTGACCAAAGGCATTGTGCGCGGTGGCATGTCGCGCACAGGCGTTGTTGCCGCCATGGCGGTGGCGGTGATTGTCGCATCGTATTCCCTGGTCGATGGCGTTGGGGTCCGTCTGGCTGATAATGCCATGAGTTATATCGGTTGGCTCTATGTCTCGGAGCTGGCAGTGGTGGTGTTCGTCTTCGCCACCCGCTGGCAGCGGGTTCGGCAAATGCCGTGGAAAAGCTGTGTGCTGGGCTATCTGGGCGGGGTGCTGTCGGGCACCGCTTATGGACTGGTGCTGTATGCCAATACGCTGGCGCCACTGGGCATGGTCTCAGCCGTGCGTGAAACCTCGGTTATCTTTGCCGCGATGATTGGCGTGATGTGGTTTGGCGAAGGTCCAAAACGCCGCCGCCTGCTGGCGGCGGTGGTGGTGTCGCTGGGCATCATCTGTATCGGATTGACGAAGTAATGCGCTGGCCTACCGGGTCTTAGGGCCAGCCAGCTGGATCAGTGGCTATGCGAAACGGCTGGGTCAGTTGCGGCGGCTCTCACCTGCGCAGAAGGTAGATATCCATGATCCAGCCGTGATCCGCGCGGGCCGCTGCGCGGGTCTCAATGATCTGTTGGGCGACGTCATTTAGCATGCCGGAAACCAGGATCTCTTCGGGCATGCCGGCATAGGCAGACCACCAAATCTGCACATTTTCCGCATCGAGGCTTTGGAAGGAACAATCGCCGTCCAGCATCACCACCAGCGTATCCGCACTGTCGGGCCAGCCGTGATCGCGCAGCTGGCGACCTGTGGTCACGGTGAACGGGGCGCCGATCTCGTTGATGGGAATGGCATGGGAGGCAGTCAGCGCCTGAACCGAAGTAATGCCGGGGATCACCGTCAGAGCAATCTTTTGCTGGCGCTGCAGACGGTCAGCGATGCGCATGGTGCTGTCGTAGAGCGAGGGATCACCCCAGACCAGGAACCCGACCTTGCCGCCCTTTGGCAGATGGGCCGCAATGGTTGCGCTCCAGACCCCGGCGATGGCGTCGTGCCAGTCATCAACACGCTGGCGGTAATCCGGCGTTTTTGGATCGCGGGTGGGCAGGTCGAATTCCACGATTTTGACGTCTTGGTTTTTGATCACCTGATCACAGATCTGACGGCGCAGTCCGGCCAGATCATCTTTGCCCGCGCCCTTGTTGGGGATCAGGATCAGATCCACCGCATTCAGGGCCGCACTGGCCTGCAATGTCAGGTGCTGCGGATTGCCGGTGCCAATTCCAATGAGGGTCAGGTCGATCATGTCTGGTCTCCAGGAACGAGAGGGGGGGGGCGCGCCGTCCCGAGGGGAAGGGCAGGTGCGGCCCGGCGATGCCGGGCCAGCACATTATTTGACTTGGACTGTGACCGATGCCTCGACCGGAACATCATCGACCATCAGTGGGCTGTGGCCATTGCCGTTCAGCGAGACTTTCACTTCGGCATCCCCCTTGGGCAAGTCACCGATATGCAGCCAGTTGCCATAGAGACGGCCCAGTTTGACGCCGTTGATATAGACATGCGCATGGCCTTCGCCATTGATGTCAGCCGTCGAGGCATTCTCGGGGGAGAAGCGGAAATTCTGCGGTATCACCTGCAGGTTCCATCCGGCCATGGGGTCTTTGGTCAGCTTGATTTCCAGACCTGGAGCATCGGCCCCGGCGGGCAGGTTCACGGCACTGGCGTGATCGTGGCTGGTCATCTCGGCCTGCATTTCCATGCTGGTGTGTTGCGATGGGTCGTCGTGGTCGTGACCTTCGAAAGTGACACCGTTACCGGCGGCAATGACAAAACCAGCGCCGCCGCCAAACAGCAGGCCAATTGCAAAAAGTGCGAGTGGGCGGGACATTATGTCTTCCTTTGATAAAAATCCTCCGCCAGGACTGATCCCAGCGGAGGATTTGGAAGTTTGATCAGGCAGCAGTCTCGGCGCGCTCACCTTCGACTTGCCAGAAAAATCCGGCAAAGGTGCCCACCAAGGCCCATGCGGCCAGACCAACGCCAAAGGCGCGGGCGGCAAACAGGGCACCGATCTCGGTTGGGACCGGACCCGAGAAGCTGTCGGGTTCAGGGGCTCCCACCAAATGCGGCGCCATCAGCAGGGCAGCGGCGATCAGGTAGCTGATCTTGTTGCCACCAAAGGCGATCAGCCACATGGCGATACCAGCGGTGACCACGGTTGCGGTCCACCAGACCTGACGGTCGCCAACATCAGCGGCGGCCACGCCCGGAACCTCGGGGGCAAGGGTGAACCCTGGTGCCAAGTGGAAGGTAATGAACCCAGCCAATCCCCAAATCAGGCCTGTACGAGCGTTGATTTCAGCGCCCCGGCCTTCGGCCACAGACATCAGCGCCACCATCACCAGGGCATATCCGGTGTAGGTCAACATGGTGAAGACGACGCTCAACCCGTCACGCATCAGGTCAAACCCCGGCAGTTCGGGATGGGCAGATACAGACGTGCCGCCAAAATGCACCAGCTCACCGGTCTCATAAAGCTCGGCATGGAGCAGAACAGGCTGCAAAAATACCAACTGCAGCAGGGCGGATATCAACCCTGCTGCAGCACCAGCGAACAACGCGCTGATCAAAATGCGGCTATACATTGGTTAGTGGCAGGGAAAGCCAGTTGCGTGACGCACGTCATGTGCGGCGTCATGCAGAGCGGCTGCCTGTACGTGGCCAGTCAGGG
>ENA-OSET01005939-OSET01005939.1-sediment-metagenome-genome-assembly--contig:-NODE-5939-length-10119-cov-3.128660_pt1 | contig 10119 bp, 3 predicted proteins | sample MGYA00237882_ERZ534229 | MGnify/ENA primary metagenome ERZ534229 (study PRJEB26408, sample SAMN06266212) | sediment metagenome | isolation source: Hudson Canyon methane seep mesocosm | place: USA:Hudson...
AAAGCCAGCACAATGCCGCTTGCTGCAAGTTCTATTTCGTTTAGTAATTCATCTACTGAGTCAGCAATAAGCACCACTTTGTGTTGATGAGATGAATGTCGCTTATATACTTGATAACAATGCTGGGCGAGTGTTGTCAATTCCCCGTCTAAACCCTGACCTTCAAGACACTGGTTTTTTATTTGCGTTAAAAGCTGTGACAAGTCTTGCTCTGTCTGAGCAGTCAAAATAAACAATGACAAATCACCACAAGCGATATAACCATTGGCTCGCTGATCTACCAAAGCTTCAGGCCGGTGTTCTTTTAGTATGATATGACAATAAGTGTCGTTACTCTCTCCCGCTACGTCATTTTGGCTTTGGCAACTATAAGCAGCCATATGCGCATTGCCATCACGCTTTGCAAACCAGGGCCGCGCTTCAGTCGGAAAATAAAATGGCGACGCTTTCCAGGCTGATAACACACTTTCATCTGGTTGCTGCCAATCATTCAAGCCGGGTATATAGCGTTGATGAAGTGCTAACACGCATTTCAATAATCCTATTACTTGCGAACAACCACCTGCTTCACCAATGACACTGCGCGCGCAAGTCACTGCCGTGTGTAAAGACTGCACTGCAGCGGTACTTTTATGACCATACGTCGCCAGTAAACCGAGACGTTCTTTCTCCACTAAAGCTTTATCTGCCAAAGCCGACACCTCCAACAGAACAATATCTTCAGTCGTCACCTTCGCTTTTTTTAATGCTGCCTCAGAGGCTTTTTTAACATCGGTATCAATATCATATGCTGTTAACCAAGCATAAATATGCGCCCGCTGCTGTTCAGCAAACGAAGCCGATGCCAGCAATAAACCGGCAATACCTTCCGTAGACTGATAATGTGAAAAAGTCTCATCAAAGCTAATAGAAGCACTTGCCTGATTCTGTTGTAACTGATCTGATCCAAATAAGTTAACGCCAAGCAACGCGATAGGCGCTTGAGTACTAGACAAAAGGGATGATGTTTTGTCTAAGGCTTCCGCTAGACTAGAAACAATAATGCAAGATGCATACGTTTCGCTTAGTGCCTGTATTGCGCTGCTTGTTTGTGCATTTGTTTGCGTCGAAACTTGCTCAACGACTAAAACAACAGCAAGGCTTGATCGAGTCAGCTTATTCGCCTGAATCAATCGTTCACAGCTTTCATTACATAGTTGTTCTAGAGTCAGCCCTAAGCTTGGTGCTAGTGTTGACTCTGTAGCTGGCAGTACGTTCCCTTGGTAAAAAGCCCGCTCTACTCGATCTATAGATGATTGACCTGCAATGTTCGCATCCATGCCAATGATGGCTATTTCTGACATAGCGTTTATATTTCCCTGTGTATGATTGTTATCCATTTTTGTTTTCACGAGAGCCTCTAAATAACTCTTTTAAATTTTCACTCGCCGTCACTTGGGCCGATTTCACCCTAGCTAAAACATTAAAACCCTCTCCCTTAGGATTCGGGCTAATCAAGCTTATATCGGCACAGATTGTGTTGGCCTTTTGTTCGACGACATCGAGTTTTAGGTAAAAGGGCTCTGTCAGGGATACCGGTTCATACTGCAACCAACTTAAGGTCGAGGAAGGTAAACTCCCCATACCCAACATATTGCGAACCCAAACCAACATGGCTTGATAAACCAAATCATCAGCAAAGATATTGCGCTTACCAAGTGGAAATTCACCTTGCTTTTCTCTAGCTGAATCACTTAACTGACACGCCATTAATAAACCGTCTTGATCACAGTGAATAATGTCGCGAATACCTTGTAAGCTTTCACCATGAAACAAGGTGCCGTCTTGGTATAGTGGGAGTGGCTTTTCCATCCTATAACCACCCTGACTTAAGGCTGGCAATGGGTGCTCGTAGTGCAACGTGGCTAATTTTGTTTTCGCCAACAACACCTCCGCCCCATAGTGGAATACCGTCTTACCTCGCGCATTAAGGCTAGAAATCTTAACCTCAAGAGTGAGTACACCTTCCTTTTCAGCGAGCAAATTGAGATCAATGAGATAGTCAGATGCTTCGCTGCCATCAAACACTAAGCCTTTAAAAAGCTTATAGTTTTGTAAACCCCGGTAATGATAACCGGGATAAACAGCTTCGGCAGCATCCGCCATCATTGCGATCGCACAGACTGTCGGTAACACTTGATGTGCACCAATTTTGTGGTCCGCTAAAAATGTATTATTAGTCGTCTGTATTTTTTTTCTCAGACGACTTCTAGTGACTTTTTTTCAGTCGTGCCCTCCTGAGTTTCACTATTTTGTTCCGCAGAAAGATCATTGCCTACCAGTATTTGCGGGCTCCGATTATCGACAGCCGCTAACTCTTTTACTAACAACTCGGCACCCGCATCTAAAGGAATGATGTAAACACCGCGCTGCTTAAACATACGCTTCAACTCAGGAGTGACCATACCGCCATCCCAAGGCCCCCAATTAAAACTTACTACTTGTGTGCTTGGGTTAAGTGCTTTGAAGCGATGCGCCGTTTTATTTAGAATTTCATTGGCGATAGAGTAATCAGCTTGCCCAGGGTTCCCGTAAAAACCAGCACCCGATGAAAACAATACCAAGTGCTTCAGTTGGTCTTGATCTACACACGATAGCAAAGAGCTTAAGCCATCGATTTTGGTTCGATAAACAGCATCAAAATCTGACAGCGTTTTTTGCTCAATAAATTTATCCGCTAATACACCCGCACCATGAATAATGCCCGTTATTTCTCCAAACTCAGCACTAATCGGCTCCACGCCTTGCTGTACACTGGCCGCATCGGTGACATCAGCAGACACATATTCAGCTTGTCCGCCTGCGCGTCTGACTTTCATTAAAGTGTCTGTAATTTCTCTATTGGCTAACACCGGTTTGAGTAACTGGCTGACTTTCATCGGTGTCGGTTTTTCACCTTGCGATTTCAAAGCCTGCATCGCTGATTTTTTCAACTCAGTTTCAGCGTCGATACCTGCCGCCCATTCTGGCTCTACAGCGCTATAAACAGAGCGCCCTAATAATATAAAACGTGATTGATATTGTGTCGCTAAGCGAATAACACAGTGCGCGGTCACCCCTTTTGCGCCGCCGCTAACTAAGAAGACGGAACGATCATTGATACTGTCTCCGCTGACCAATGCATAACTGTCAGTGGTTTCGCCTACGAGCGTTAATCGCCCCTCTTGGTCATACGCCACTTCTTTCAGAGAAGTGTCTGCATCAAACAGCTCATCGCTGACAATCGTTGCAATAGTATCAGCCGCTAAGTTTGATGAAATATCAACAGCACGACAATAAACACTTGGCCACTCATGCGACACGGTTTTAACTAAGCCGTTTAAACCGCCTTGCACTAAGTCAGTTCTTAAGGCTAAATCTGCATCAGCTTGACCTGTGATAGAAAGACCCAGCTTGCCGCCTTGTTTAGTGACCACCATAAAGGAAGGTCTTGCCGTGTCACTTGTAGCAGTGAAAGACGATAAGCCACTGTGTTTCGCCAACAAAAATGCTAGCAATAAACCTTTCTTGGACACTTCTGGATATTCTATGCCAGTAATAGCAGAACTTGGGTGCGAATAAATGATGCTATTCAACGAGCCGAAGTCAGTTAATATAGCTTTCAACGCGTCTTCGTTTAGCGTGTTAAGTTCAGCAACCTTGATCGCCTTGTCAAAACAGCGGCTTGAGTCTGTTTCTACCCAGCCAGGCTTTATCACGCTGATATTCCAGCCAGTAGACAATAGAGTCTCGGATAATTTAAGGGTACTTTCACTGCCATCATCCACCAGCAATACATTCGCACCACTGACATTCTGCTCAATGATATTCACCGAAGGTAGTCGCTTGATGGTGACGATAGAACTAGGTGCAGGCTCAAAGTTTAAGGCATTCGATGTTTGAACTGCGTTTCCTGCCACAGCCGTAAAGGCATTGACAATTTCCGCTAATGTTCTCATTTCAGCCAGTACATCTGGATTCATTTCCGGCAAACCTTCAACAGCATCTTGTACCGCACCCAATATCTCAACGCGCTTGATTGAATCTATGCCTAAATCGGCTTCCATATCCATATCAAGTTCAAGCATCTCAACAGGGTAGCCAGTTTTTTCAGCGACTACACTTAACAACGCTTCTTCAAATTTTGCATCATCAACGGTCACATTGATTGTCTCAGCGACTACCTCATCAAGGACGTTTACCTTAGCCTGGGTGTCATCAACACTGTTTGAACTGGCACTTGAGCTAGGAATAATTACTGGCGCAACAGCAACTTTAGACTGCATATAATCGACAATTTCACCTAAAGTTCTTAACTCGGCTAAATCTTCTGGGTTCAGTTCGGGTAAGTCTGGAATCGTCTCTTGAACCGCACCTAGAATTTCAACACGCTTGATGGAATCAATACCTAAATCCGCTTCCATATCCATAGCCAGTTCAAGCATTTCTGAAGGGTAACCGGTTTTGTCAGCAACAACCTCCATCATCACCGTTTGGATTTTTTCAAGGTCCACTACAGCGACAGGATTAGCAACCGTTGTCACTGCCTGTGAACTGTCTACTCTGACCTTCGATTGCATGTAATCGACAATTTCACCCAAGGTTCTTAACTCGGCTAAATCTTCTGGGTTCAGCTCAGGTAAATCTGGAATTGTCTCTTGAACAGCGCCTAATATTTCGACGCGCTTGATGGAATCAATGCCTAAATCCGCTTCCATATCCATAGCTAGTTCAAGCATTTCTGAGGGGTAACCGGTTTTATCAGCAACAACACTCATCATCACTGTTTGGATTTTTTCAAGATCCACTACAGCGACAGGATTAACAAGCGCTGTCACCGTCTGTGAACTATCTACACTGACCTTCGATTGCATGTAATCGACAATTTCACCCAAGGTTCTTAGCTCGGCTAAATCTTCTGGATTTAGTTCGGGTAAGTCTGGAATCATCTCTTGAACCGCACCTAATATTTCAACTCGCTTGATGGAATCGATACCTAAATCCGCCTCCATATCCATCGCCAGCTCGAGCATTTCTGAAGGGTAACCGGTTTTATCAGCCACGACATCCATCATCACTGTTTGAATTTTTTCAAGATCCACAACAACTGTAGAGACATTTACAGTATTTGGATTTGAGCTTTCAACCGAGTGTAAAACTACACTTTCAACATTAGCATTGCTTGCAACACTAACTTTAGACTGCATGTAATCGACAATTTCACCCAAGGTTCTTAACTCGGCTAAATCTTCTGGATTCAGTTCGGGTAAATCCGGAATCATCTCTTGTACCGCACCTAAAATTTCAACGCGCTTGATTGAATCAATGCCTAAGTCCGCTTCCATATCCATCGCCAGCTCAAGCATTTCTGCTGGGTAACCGGTTTTGTCAGCGACGACATCCAGCATCACTGTTTGAATTTTTTCAACACTAAGACTGCTTTGTACTGTTGTGACTATTTGCTCTTCTGGCGCAGACTGTTGGACAAGGGCTTGCGCCGTATTTGCTGCTCTATTTACGGTGACATCATTTACGGGGACATCGTGTGCAGTATCAATGGAAGCAGTCACGCTTGGTGTAGCCGTAGTACCAGAGGCCTGATAATTATCGGTAACACTGACGATATCCTGCACCGAGGTAGACATAGGCACGGGAGCTTTTGTTAAAGGTGTTTTTTCAGCCGACATTTCAGCTGACATTAATGATGACATCGATTCAGTCTGACTCGTTAGATACTGCTCATGTACTTTCAAGGTATCTGTTTGAAACTGATGGTACATAGCAAGTGTGCGATCTAAGCTTTCGGGTAATTCAGACGCACCAGCCTGAGAGTCTAATACAGACTGGAATGTTTTAGCGTAGTCCTTTGGTCCTTGCGCAAACTGTTCATGGACATTTAATAACTGCTGCTGATGCGCTACAAATTGACTGACACTGCGTTCAATTTTATCTGCTGCATCGACATTGGCAAGTGAGCTACTTACGGTAGTGGAATGCGGTTGATTATCCGGTTGTTGACCCGGCATGGAATGATCAGAAGCATTGACGTAAACCACTTTTTCAACGATCTTTTCTACCACTTTCTCGACAACCCTTTCTACAACTTTGGGTTCAGCAGCGGCAACAGGCATCGCTTTAGCCTGCTTCACGGTCCAACCATCATTTAAGGCTTGCTCAAATTGTTGCTTGGTTTTATCACTCACAAACGAAGCGCCTGATAGTTTCATCGCTAAGGGCGACATTTTGCGTGCTTCAAGCGGGCGTTCAATGGCTGAATAAGGATCGATGTTATCTAACTTCACACCTAATACAGCCATCTGAAGTGATGCCAAACGCAATTGAGTATCTGAAGATTGTTTGGCGTTAGCATTAACCGCAATCGTGGTCACATCATTTTTATCTTGTAAGATATTATCGACTAATTTACTTAAGGTATCTTTCGGGCCAAATTCAATAAAGACTCTACCACCGGCCGCATACAAATTATCTATTTCTTCATTAAAATGCACTGATTCAAGAATATGTTTTTTAAGGTTTTTCTTAATCTCAGCCGCTTTAGTCGAGTGCGCTTTACCGGTGCTATTTGAGTAAACCGGAATATTGGGAGTGGTAAATTTAGCTTTATCAATTGCTTTTGCAAAAGGCTTTTGCGCATGGCCGACCAGTGGGGTATGAAATGCGGCTGAAACAAGCAAGTTAACAACTTTATAGCCTTTCGTTTTCAACGCATCAAACGCAATGTTCACCTGAGCACTTACACCCGCAACCACCACCTGGTTATTAGCGTTATAGTTCGCTATTGAAACATCTTTAATGCCTTTTATATCTTCAGCTACTTTTGCCGGGTCACCGACAACAGCAATCATTTTGCCTGCGTCAAAGCTTTCGGTATCTTTTTCACCAGCGCTGTCGGTAGGTGCAGACATTGCTTCACCGCGTAGTCGCGCCAACATTCTGAAATCATCATCACTGACAACACCCGCTGCCCATAAAGCCGTCAATTCACCAAAACTATGACCCGCGGTGAAATCAGCCTGAAAACCAGCTTGTTGAAATGTTTTATACAAACCCATGCTGAAAGCGCCAATTGCAGGTTGCGCATTTTGTGTTAAACGTAATTCTGCTTCTTGTTGAATTTGCTGCTCTTCGGTAAAAACAGGTAACGGATAAATCTTTTTGGAAAGCTGACCTGCATCTGCCGATAAGAACGCGTTGTCCATTTTGGCTGTTGTTTCCATCACAGACGGAAAGTTACATGCTAACTCACGCCCCATGTTGACATACTGTGAGCCTTGGCCTGAGAACAATGCCACCACTTTGCCGTCAACCTCTAGCCCCGACTTTCGATAATACAGTCCAGTCGGTACACTCCAGCTATCTGAACCCGCTTTTGATTCAAATTGTTTCAGTGCTGTTTTAATCATGCTAATAGCTTCGTCAGCTGTTTTCGCAATGAAACCACAACGCGCTAATGGCGTCTCTGGCGTATGGACTGCACATGATGCAAGCAGATTATTAAACATATATATCTGTTGGTCTGAATCAACCGATAATTTCTGTTGCCACTGCGTCAATTGCTGAATAAGTCCGGCTTCATCATCAGCGGTCAGTAAAATACTTTGCGGCACTAGGTTCAAGCGATACTGGCCTTGTTGAGCAGGCTGATATTCCTCAAGTACCATATGGTAGTTTGTACCACCAAAACCAAAAGAACTCACACCGGCTCGTCTCGGCAAACCATCTTCACGTGGTAACCAAGGTCTTGCTTGGGTATTTAAATACAGCGGGCTATTTTCGATATCGAGCGAGGTATTGGGTTGATCAATGTGTATCGTCGGCGGTAATATTTTATGGTGCAAAGCCAACACTGCTTTTATCATACCTGCAGAGCCAGCCGCGGCTTTAGTGTGGCCTATTTGCGACTTAACCGAGCCTAAAGCGATATGTTGTTTTGCGTCATTATCATGTCCAAAATGTTTTCTTAGACCAGCAAACTCAGCTGCATCGCCTGCTTTGGTTCCCGTACCATGCGCTTCAATTAAACCACATGTTTTTGGATCAAAACCTGCATCATCATAGGCACGCTTTAACGCTTTTGCTTGCCCATCTGGACGTGGTGCGTAGATAGATTTAAAACGACCATCCGACGAGGTACCAATCCCCTTGAGAACGGCATAAATTTTATCACCATCTCGTTCGGCATCCTCCAAACGTTTGAAGGCCATCATGCCTATACCCTCTCCTATCATCATGCCTTTAGAATCATCATCAAAAGGACGAATATCTTCATTAGTGGTAAAAGCAGGCGTTTTGGAAAAGGACATGTACATAAAAGGTGAGTTATCACAACAAACGCCCCCCGATATCATCACTTCTGATCGGTATTCGAGTAAGTCAGATATCGCTAGTTTAATCGCGGCTAATGAACCTGCACAGGCAGCATCTACCACACAATTTGTACCACCAAAATCGAATCGATTAGCAATACGACCGGCAATCACATTACCCAGCATTCCTGGGAATGAATTCTCTTCCCAGCCAATATAGGCCTTTTTGAATTTATCGATAATGACAGAACGGTCATCTTCATCAATACCAGAGGCCTTTAACACTTTTTCAAGTACCGGACCTTGTAGTCGTGCATTCAGCGGTGATATCTGCTTTTGGCCGCCACCGACACCTAAGGTAATACCTACCTTATCACGGTCATAGGAGCTACCTTCACCAATGCCAGCATCGTTTAATACGTCCCTAGCGACGACTAAAGATAATAATTGAGCGATATCCGTTAATTCAAGAATATTGGGCGGAAGGCCAAATTCCATCGGATCAAAATCAAGCTCAGGAAGAAAGCCACCTCGTTTGCAATAGGTTTTATCTGCCGCTTTAGGGTCATCTGAATAATAGTCATCGGCATTCCAACGTGATGCTGGGACATCAATAATAGAATCAACCGATTCCATAATGTTATCCCAATAGTGTTCAAGATTTTTAGCGTTTGCAAAAACAGATGCCATACCCACAATCGCGATGGGACATTCCTGTAGCCTTGAGCTAAATTCTTGGTCTTCGCCTGTAATCGAAGTAGCATCAGTGTTATTTTTTGTGGGTTTTGTATTTTCCATTTTTCGTATTACTCCCCTAGAGATTCGTTTGCATTGTCATCATTACTATCCGAAATTTTTGTGTCTGATTCTGTTGAATCGACAGTTTCGTCAAGCAAGCGAAAACGGCTTAAAAATTCATTAAAATTTCCCGCTAATATGCGGCGTATATGAAAAGGTGATTTGGTAAGAACATGACTCATATAACGATTGGCAGCTTCTTTTTCAGCATCATCATAAATATCGACATACACCCATCCAGAGTCAGGGTCATTAGCGACTAGTAAACGGCGTTTTCCCGCCTCATCCGAAAAATCTGGTAACTGAGTTACGGTTACCTGCACGACTTCACTATCTGCTAAATTATTAGTCAGGTTAAGTACTTCACGCATCGCTTCATGTGAGACTTCTGATAATAAAACTTGTTGATTCTTGGTGTTTTCTATCGATACCTTTACGGGGTTATCTGCATCTAAAGTAAGCCCGGTATCTTGCATATCCGCTAGGCGCGAAACGCCATGCCGTTTAAGGCATCGTTGTAAACCCGCTCGCGAAACATTGGCATTAATAAATTCCTGACAAACCGCTAATAGCTCATCAAGAGATAACAACAAGCGCGTACGTAGCTCAATCACGACATATTCCTGAGCAGGGCTTAATGTGGTATTTAGTTTCTTGGGCGTATGTGACTCATCGTCATGAGAATCACGCTGACGCCATTTTCTAACCGTCGCTTCAGAAATATTTAACAAGCGAGCTAATACAGCCGTCGGAAGGTCTGACTCATGAATAAAAGCCCGCATTTCTGGTGTAGTGGTCGCGTTGGCGTGCTGTTTAGGCATGTACCTGTTGTTCCCTGTTGATATTAGAGGTCGCTATTTATTATTTGAGATTTGTAAGCCATTACATGAGCATACATTTGTACCCCCAAATAATAGACAAGCCAATGTACAGACAGAAATGACCCAGCACAATCACCCGATACTACTTTTTTCAT
>ENA-OSET01005940-OSET01005940.1-sediment-metagenome-genome-assembly--contig:-NODE-5940-length-10115-cov-2.604204_pt1 | contig 10115 bp, 8 predicted proteins | sample MGYA00237882_ERZ534229 | MGnify/ENA primary metagenome ERZ534229 (study PRJEB26408, sample SAMN06266212) | sediment metagenome | isolation source: Hudson Canyon methane seep mesocosm | place: USA:Hudson...
AAACCATCAGCTAATAAACCTGCCTCTACAAAAGTAATATATTTATAATACATAAATTCATCATATGCATTATATTTATCAATTAAAATATTTAATTTTTCAATAAACTTGTTTAACTTTTCAGTTAATGCTCTGTCATTTTTAACTTTATCTGAAATAATTACTGATTTTTTATTTAATGTTTTATTCTTACTATCTACAATCATTAGTTGATCCCATGCCTCATCAACTGCTTCCATCGCGATACTTTCAATAAGGGTTGATCCTGATACCCCAAATATAGATTTATCAGTCTTCCTGTTTAGAAAGATATTAAGTACTTTATCTACAGAAACATCTTGTAATATATCTTGTATAGAACTTAATGCAAACTGATTCTGAACAACTCGATTAATTAATGAATCTAAATAACCTTCTTTTTCTGGCCTTAAAATAAAATTTTTACTAACTTTAATATCATAAAATTCTTTGTAAATAGCCAGGTCATCATAATAACTTTCTATTTTTTCTAACTGAACTTTAGATTTTACATCTAAATTATTTAATGTTTCTAGCGTAGTTTTACTGAATGAATTATCATAATATGACTCAGCATCATCTATTCCATCCGAAAAGTAGTTATATTCATTAGGGTGTAACTTTTTCACCATATCACCTAAAGTTAATATAATTACTTTATTATTGGATTTTATTTTATTTTTAAAAACAATATCACTTACTTTAGATAAAAAGTATATATTATCAATATCATATTCTTCGTAACCTACCTGTTTATTATTATCATATTCAACAGACTTATATAAACTCCCATTCGGATAATAATAATCCCATTCATCATCTTTATCTCCATCAGAATAGTATTCAACATGTTCTTTTTCTCCATTCCTAAAGTAATAAACCCAATCACCATCTTTATTAACTGAGTTAAATATGATTCCATCATCAAAAACATACTCACCTTCTTCTTTTATTAGGCCATTAGTATAATACTCTCTATAATCACCATCTAGGTAATCATCAGTATATTCAGCTTCTTTAAGCAATACGCCGTCAATTGAATACCATTTCCATGTCCCATTTTTATCCGACAGAGTACCGGTCTCACCTAAAACTTTATCATTTCCATTTTTGTATTTTTCTACATAATCATAACCACCGCACCCTGAAATAGATACTAACAAAAATAGTATCAAAATATTTAATATGATTTTACAATTCATTTTTAAAATACCCTATCATTAACTCTTCATTTTCATGAGTAATTCCATCCGCTTCAATTACTTCTTGAGCTACTCTAATAATTTCATCTTTAATCACACTATACTTAATATCCTTATTTGACCTACTTATTTCTTTTGTTATTTTTTTAAAATTAGCGATATTAAATTCATCAATATTACTATGAAAATATTCAATTCTATCATTAACAAAATCAGTATCATACCCCCAATTATTATGAAAATAATCACCATCATACCCATCAATATTCCATGCATGTCCACCATCATCACTATATCCAACATAAATTATAGGTCGATTTACATTTAATTCTCCTTGAAGAAGTGATCGAAATTGTGAAGTACTGTAACTACTTGGATAAACATCATTTAAATTATTTTTAAATAAAAAAATTAACCTTGGTTTAGATTTGCAAGGTGGCTCATACTTATTATTGGAAATTGATAACACACCTGTTATTCCGTTTCACGAACGGAAATCGATTAGCTCATCAATAACTTTTGAAAAAGACAGTATCGATGTTCAAAAGATGAAAGATATACTAAGTACTATGAGTGAAAAACTTAGCTATTATCTGCGTAACGGAAACAAGTTAACTAGCTGTATTTCTGTTACTTTACGTTATTCCGATTTTCAAACAACTAGCCGTCAGTGTAAAATTCCACACACGAGTTGCGACCACATTCTTATGAAAAAAACCTTAGAATTATTTCAACAGCTCTACACACGAAGAGTCCTCGTTCGATTGGTTGGTGTACGATTTAGTCATTTAACAGAAGGAGGGCATCAAATCAACCTGTTCGAAGACAGCGAAGAAATGATAAAACTCTACCAAGCTATGGATAAAATCCGAAATAAATATGGCCAACACGCTATAAAAAGAGGCATAACAATGAACACGAGAGGAATAGGACAAGCTCCAAACCCATTTAATGGACAACCTCAATTTGTTCCTGCTCATAGACGACTTTAATTGAGTAAAAAGATGAACACAAGAAGACTAAAAGAGGGTTATTCAACACTCATAATTCTAAATTCATAACTAGCTCTTGTATCTAAACTGCCACTCCTATTATAGTTTTAAATACGGAACACTTTCCGTAGAAAAACTTTTAGAAAAAGTGACGGATGATGAGGGCGACCTCTCAGAAGCAATAGCAGTTGCAGATGAGATGTTAGAAGCAGAAGAATTCGATGATGCCGCAGAGACATTTGAAGCCATATTAGGTGAAGATCCAAATAGTTCACTTGCATTTGTTGGATTATTTAAATCAAAAATGGGTGCAAAAAAAATTAGTGAAGCAAAAAAAATGCTGGAAGAAATACCAGACACATTAAGAAATAAGCCTGAAATACTTGCTCTTCAAGCGCAAATAGAACTGACAAACCAAGCTGAAGGTATTGGGGAACTTAATGATTTACGCAAACTACTATCTACTGATGTTAATAATCATCAAGTGCGCTTTGACCTTGCTTTAGCTCTATTTACAAAAGGGGAAACGAGTGAGGCAATACAAGAGTTGCTGACAATATTTAGGGTAGATCAAGACTGGAATGATGATGCTGCTCGTCAACAATTATTTAAGTTTTTTGACATATTAGGTGGTGAAGATCCCATTACACTAAGTGGCCGCCGTCAACTTGCTTCAATGCTATTTGCCTGATGCAAGATTTGATCTAAATATGCTTTATGTATAAATTAAATTCACTCCCAGAAACTATTTCATTGTTTCCACTTGGTAATGCATTGTTATTACCCCACTCTCGTCTACCTTTAAATATATTTGAGCCAAGATACCTATCCCTCTTAGATGACACTATGAAATCAGACCACAGACTGATTGGTATGGTGCAACCATTATCACCAAATCCAAAAAATGGTGACTTGCGGGTACACAAAATTGGCTGTGCGGGACGTTTAACTTCTTTCTCTGAAACTGGGGACGGTAGGTATATGGTCACGTTAACAGGTATATGTAGGTTTAGAGTTACAAATCTCATTGATGGATTTCTTTCATATCCAACTGCTAATATTAATTGGGATAGTTTTGGTGGAGATCTAAAAACCCCAAATGAAAACCAAAATATAAATAGAGAGAAATTCTTTGACGTTTTAGAGCGCTATTTTAAAATAATGGAGCTTTCTACAGATTGGGATGGTCTTAAAGATGCTGATGATATGTTATTGATAAATTCTTTAGCCATGCTGTGCCCATTTGAGCCTGAAGAAAAACAAGCCTTATTAGAAGCACCCTCCCTTGATACAAGGCGCGAAACTTTAGTAACATTGATGGAGTTTGCACTTAGGGACGAAAACAGCACTATGGACAAAATACAATGATCCAAATTGATCCAAAAATGTTAGAAATACTGGTTTGTCCTATTACATTTGGATCACTTATTTATAATGCTGAGACACAAGAGCTTATATCAAATAGTGCAAAATTAGCTTACCCTATTCGTAATGGAATACCAGTTATGCTACCCGATGAAGCTAGAAAAATTGATTAAATAATCTGACCTTGCAATAGCTTTGGTAAGTCTCCTGATAGACCTGCAGCATGGCGCATAAAACTTCTGCGTAATTGAGGTGTAGCATTTACACCACCTAAACCAATATCTCTTATTGAACGTAAAAATGTATTATCATTAGAAAACAATTTATTAATGCTATCTGTTACTACTGCCATCGCAGATGTATCAAAACGTCTCCACTTCTGATATCTTTCTAAGACATCTTTTGAAGAAAAGTTTTCTCCTCGCCTTTTTGCAAACGCTAAAACTTCCGTTAATGCAGCAATATCTTTTAACCCAAGATTTAAGCCCTGCCCAGCAAGAGGATGAATTCCATGAGCAGAGTCACCAACAAGGACAGTACAGTTAGAAATAAAACTTTCCGCTATAGATAGGCCTAGAGGATAACTAAAACGGTCACCAACCAAACTTATTGGCCCTAAAAAATTTCCAATTACAGGTGAAAGGGCTGATAAGTAATCCTGATCACACATTATATTTATATTTTCAGCTTTATCCTTCGTTTCAGTCCAAACTATTGAGGATTTATTGCCTGGCAGAGGCAAAATTGCTAAGGGCCCCGATGGTGTAAAAAACTGATGAGCTACGCCATTGTGTGGCTTTTCGTGAGATATAGCACACACTAAAGCTGATTGATTATAATCCCAGCCAATATGAGAAATATTTGACCATTTAGCTATATTTGAATTTCGTCCATCACACCCTATTAGTAAACGTGATCGTAAAATTCGACCATCTGATAAGTTTAAACTCACCCCTGTATCGTCAACAGATTTTGAAATAACTTCTGTATTATAGATATATTCAATCTGTTTTGATTTTTTTATATTGGCTTTTAATGCTTCGCGAATATGACGGTCTTCAATTAAATGCCCCATTGGGCCTTCTTCGAGTTCTTGATGATCAAAGTGTAAAAACCAATCTGAAGCACCCTCACCAGCTCGCCCATCGCTAACCTTTATATCAAGAATTGGCTCAGCATTTTTTTCAATATAATTCCAAATTCCAAGTGCTTTTAGCATTCGAATAGATGCGTGAGACAATGCATATGCTCTTCCATCAAAAACATGTGTCTTTGATAATTGATCTGATTGGCGATCAATAACGGTTACATCAAAGCCAATACTTGATAAAGCAATAGCCATTGCACTACCAATAAGCCCACCTCCAACAACTAAAATTTCTGTATCAAAATCCATATTATGATTATCTATGAATTAACTGGATTGTCCACGCTACAAACCGTCGCTAAAGTAAAAAAATAGGAGATAATAATGACACAATTATGGCTGAAAATGACTGCTTGTGATTTAGGGCGTGGAATTGATAATGGCTCCATTTCTCCATTAGCGTTAGTAAAAACCTATATAAATGCTATAAAAAAACATCCCCTTCAAAACGAAATATATACTAATGTATCTTCACTAAGGGCATTAGAAGAAGCTGAACAAGCAGAAGTAAGGGCAAAAAATAATACACGTTTAAGTTTGCTAGATGGCGTTCCAATATCATGGAAAGATTTATTTGATAGTAAAGATATAAATACCGAAGCTGGTACTTTATTATTATCTGGCAGAGTTCCACAATCCGATGCTGTTGTCTTACAGCACGCCACTAAAGCAGGATTGGTATGTTTGGGCAAAACCCATATGTCAGAACTCGCATTTTCAGGTCTAGGTTTAAACCCTATGACAAAAACAACACCCTGTATAAACAATTTAGATGCAGTATCGGGTGGTTCATCTTCTGGAGCTGCAGGATCAGTAGCATTCAACCTAGCCTCAATCGGAATAGGATCTGATACAGGTGGTTCAGTAAGAGTTCCAGCAGCATGGAACGATTTGGTTGGACTTAAGACAACCAGTGGAGATATTTCCCTTGAAGGTGTCGTACCTTTGTGCCCAAAATTTGATACTATTGGACCCCTTTGCAGAAACGTTGAAGACGCAAGTGTCATTTATTCAATATTGAAAAATAAAGATTACACACCAATTAAAAGCCCAAAATCCTTACAACTAATGCGGCTAGAAGGTATTACTGAAGACGGCATTGAGAATTTACCACTCATGGCTTTTAATGACGCCTGTGCTAAAATTTCTGGAAAAGACATTAAAATTACTAAAGATAGATTTCCAATTCTTGAAAAACTTTTGTCATTGTCTGCTATTATTTATACATTTGAAGCATACCAAGTCTGGGGCAAAGTATTAGAAAAAGAGGGTGAAAAAATGTACCCTGAAATTTTAAATCGTTTTATGGCAGGTAAAAATTACTCCCAGAATGAATATAAAGATGCATGGACTATTGTTAATAATATTAGAACAGAGTGGATAAATTTTACGCAAGAATTTGATGCAGTAATTTTACCTACATCTCCAATCCTGCCACCTAATAAATCAAAATTGTTAAGTGATAGCTCATATTATAAACGTGCAAACCTATTAGCATTAAGAAACACACGAATTGGTAATATGCTTGGACTGTGTTCAATAACACTACCAACATCCCAACCCTCTTGTGGGTTTACGATTATGGGTGCACCATTTTCTGAATTAAATCTACTAAGTATTGCAGCCAAAATTGAAAGCGATATGGCTTGATAATAAATTTGGACTAACTGTTAAAATAAAGTATAGTGAATAAAAAGGGCGTTAGACCCTATTAAAACGAGGCAATAATGGATTTACCCGAGCGGTTTTCAAACCTGCCAGCTTATGCATTCCCGCGTTTACGCGCACTGCTAGATAGTCATCCAGCGGGGGGTGAAGTGTTGCATATGTCTATAGGAGAGCCAAAACATGAATTTCCAAATTTTGTAAAAGATATTTTAATAAAAAGTATTAACGATTTTAATCGTTACCCAAGTAATGATGGTTCCCCTGAATTATTAGATGCAATTTCCAAATGGGTTAATAAAAGATACGGGGTTATTATAAATCCTGAGACACAAATTTTATCGCTAAATGGAACAAGAGAAGGGCTATTTAATGCTCAAATTGCATTATCCCCAGAGACCAAAAACGGCAAACCGACAAAAGTTTTAATACCTAACCCTTTTTACCAAGTATATGCAGTTGGAGCAGCTACAGTTTCTGCTGAACCTGTATTTGTACCAGCATATGCTGAAAACAATTTTATGCCTAATTATTCAGAACTTCCAAAAGAGGTTTTAGACCAAACTACAATATTATTTCTATGCTCCCCAGCCAATCCGCAAGGAACTATGGCGACATATGAATATTGGGTTGAACTTATGCAACTTGCTGAAAAACATGATTTTAAAATTTTTGCAGATGAGTGTTATTCAGAAATTTATCGTGACGCTGCACCTGTTGGAGCTTTACAGGTTGCTCATGCGATTGGTGCTGACCCTGAAAGACTTGTAGTTTTTCATTCATTATCTAAAAGATCTAACTTACCAGGTTTGCGTTCAGGTTTTGCAGCTAGTGGGCCTAAAAATATTAAAGAGATGAAACAACTTCGAAATTACTCTGGTGCACCAAATCCAACGCCACTACAAACAGTTGCCACTGCAGTTTGGTCGGATGAAAACCATGTTATTGAAAACCGTAAATTATACCAAGAAAAATACCAAATAGCAGATAATATATTTAAAAATGTAAAAGGCTATAATTCACCACAAGCAGGATTTTTTCTATGGCTGCCAGTTAAAAATGGTGAGCAAGCAACGCTCAAATTATGGAAAGAATCTGGTATTAGGGTGCTGCCTGGCTCTTATTTAAGCAGAGATGTCTCAAATAAAAACCCAGGTGAAAACTACATTCGTGTAGCAATGGTTGCACCATTCGAAGAAACTAAACGTGGACTACAGACAATTAAGGATAATTTATATACGTTATGAGCATGGCAAATAGCACACGCCCTCGGGGGCCTATATTAGAAACACAACTAAAAACTCAAATTCGAAATCGATTGATGGAACTGTTGGGTTTAGTTTTAATATTTTGTGCTTTTATAACATCTACAGCACTTTACAGCTACTCACCCAATGATCCAAATTTTTTAAATTCAACATCAGGTGATGTTCAAAATATAATGGGATTTTATGGTGCATCATACGCGATGACTTTAATGTTTGCTATCGGATGGGCGTCTTGGGCATGTAGCTTAGCAATGATTATATGGGGTTTTCGATTATTATTACACCGAGGTCACCAACTAATATTAAAACGTGGCGTCTTTTTACCAATATTTTTAGCATTTACTGCTGTTTTTATGGCAACAAATGTACCACCTGCAAATTGGCCAAATAGCTACAATCTAGGTGGTTTTTCAGGTGACGCAATTTTTGAGGTTCTTGTGGATTTCAATCCAATTGATTTAGCAATTTGGGTAAAATCAGTATCCTTATTTTTAGGTATCAGTTCCTTCTGTATTGGGCTTTTTTCATTAGGCTTTAGTCTTCCAGAAATAAAATCGATTTTAAGCCGAAGCTTACAGGGTGTTATATTTACTGTTCTAATTTTATGGAAAATCATAAAAAAATTAATACCACATTCAAAAAATAAAAGTGCTCTAGTACAAACAGATAATGACCAATTGGACTCAAGCTATAATATTGGAATACAAAGATATGATAATATTGAAGACGATACAGAAGTATTAGACATTCCCAAAAATGGTGGTTTGAAATCCTTATTACCATCTTTTACAAAATTTAATAAAAACGAAAAAAATAATTCAAACACAGAAATACTTGATGATATTTCTCCAGATTCTGCCAGTACAGATAATCCAGATCGTGTTACACGAAGAATTCAAGAAGCCGTCCATAGAAAGAATCTCAAGAACAACAGAGATGCTCCCATGGTTGATATTGAACCTATTGATGAGCCATCAGTGCCAACGCCACCGGATGCAAACTTTTATGATGATGCAAACGAGCGCTCAATGGAGTTACCACTAGAAACAAAGCGAAAAGAACCAACATTACTTCGCCCATCAAGCGCAAAATCTGTGGTCGAACATCCTTCAAAAAAACCCATCCCTCAAAGCAAAAAAGCAAAATCAGAAGCCCAGCCAACGTTATTTTCTGAGAATATGGCAAATTATGAACAACCAGCCCTAGATTTACTGGAAAGTCCAAAAACTGTTATAAGACAGCAATTGTCTGATGAAGCATTAGAAGAAAATGCGCGCATGTTAGAAAATGTATTGGATGATTATGGCGTTAAGGGTGAAATTATTTCAGTCAGACCTGGGCCAGTTGTGACTATGTATGAATTAGAACCAGCTCCTGGCCTCAAGGCCAGTAGAGTTATTGGCCTAGCTGATGATATAGCTAGATCAATGTCAGCACTAGCAGCTCGAGTATCAACAGTGCCAGGCCGAACAGTTATTGGTATTGAATTACCAAACGATCATAGAGAAACTGTATTACTTAGAGAGATTTTATCAGCGCGTGATTATGGTGATGGGAAACACGGTTTACCACTCGCCCTTGGAAAAAATATAGGTGGTATTCCTGAGGTAGCTGATTTAGCGAAAATGCCTCATTTACTAATTGCCGGTACAACAGGATCTGGTAAATCTGTAGCCATCAATACAATGCTATTATCATTGTTATATAAATTATCACCTGATGAATGCAGGATGATTATGATAGACCCTAAGATGTTAGAACTTTCTGTTTATGATGGAATTCCTCATCTTCTATCACCTGTCGTTACAGATCCTAGAAAAGCTGTTGTTGCCTTAAAGTGGGTAGTTGGCGAGATGGAAGAACGTTACAGGAAGATGTCCAAAATGGGTGTCCGTAATATTTCAGGGTATAATAGTCGTGTAGCAGATGCTCTTGCTAAAAATGAAGATTTTGAACGTACAGTACAAACTGGGTTTGACGACAATACTGGTGAAGCAATTTTTGAAACTGAAACATTTAAACCAGAAAAATTACCTTTTATTGTAGTTGTTGTCGATGAAATGGCTGACTTAATGATGGTTGCAGGGAAAGAAATCGAAGCTTGCATACAAAGATTAGCACAAATGGCTAGAGCATCAGGAATACATTTGATAATGGCCACTCAGCGACCATCAGTAGATGTTATTACAGGTACAATTAAAGCCAATTTTCCAACTCGAATTTCATTTCAAGTTACATCAAAAATTGATAGCCGTACGATCCTAGGAGAAATGGGTGCTGAGCAATTACTTGGAATGGGTGATATGTTATATATGGCGGGTGGTGGAAAAATTACACGAATACATGCACCATTTGTATCAGATGAAGAAGTAGAGTTAATAGTTAACCACTTGAAAAAATTTGGCCCACCAGAATACGTGAGTGGGGTCGTAAAGGGGCCTGATGAGGAAAAAGCATC
>ENA-OSET01005942-OSET01005942.1-sediment-metagenome-genome-assembly--contig:-NODE-5942-length-10111-cov-58.026510_pt1 | contig 10111 bp, 5 predicted proteins | sample MGYA00237882_ERZ534229 | MGnify/ENA primary metagenome ERZ534229 (study PRJEB26408, sample SAMN06266212) | sediment metagenome | isolation source: Hudson Canyon methane seep mesocosm | place...
CTATAAAAATCAAACCTTCTAACATCCATCACAACACTTTGCATTGTTATAGATAATTTGATACAAAAGACTTATAAAGAAAACTTCTAACTAAGCGTCATATTTTATTCACCGTGATAAAGGACTCGCCACATGAAGACATCGGATTTATTTATTAAGGCGCTGGAAAATGAAGGGGTCGAATATATTTTCGGTATCCCTGGTGAAGAAAACCTCGATTTTCTCGATTCACTGCAGCATTCCTCCATCAAACTTGTTTTAACTAGACATGAGCAAGGCGCTGGCTTTATGGCGGCAACTTATGGTCGTTTAACAGGTAAGCCCGGTGTTTGTTTAGCCACGCTTGGTCCTGGTGCAACAAACCTCGTCACCCCAGCAGCTTATGCCCAGCTTGGTGGCATGCCGATGTTAATGATCACCGGTCAAAAACCCATCAAAGCGAGTAAACAGGGGCAATTCCAGATTGTTGATATCGTCAATATGATGCGACCTATCACCAAATTCACCAAACAGGTTGTACATGGCAATACCATTGCTTCTACAGTACGTGAAGCCTTTCGTCTTGCGATGGAGGAGCGCCCTGGTGCTGTCCACATCGAACTACCTGAAGATATCGCAGCTGAAGAAGCTGATGAACATTTATACGCCGTAGCACCAACTCGTCGACCTGATGCAGATAGTCATGCCATTGATAGTGCTATCACGATGATAAAAGAGGCTAAAATGCCTTTATTACTCATTGGTGCAGGTGCTAATAGAAAACGCTCTAGTAAGGCATTAAAAGCATTTATTGAGAAAACAGAGATCCCATTTTTTAATACTCAAATGGGTAAAGGTGTTATCGATGAACGTCATGATGCCTATCTTGGTACCGCAGCCCTATCGGATAATGATTTTCTCCACTGCGCCATTGATCGTGCTGACTTAATTATTAATGTCGGTCATGACGTTATTGAAAAACCACCTTTCTTTATGAAAGATAATGGGCCCAAAGTTATCCATGTTAACTTCTCACCGGCACAAATTGATGCCGTCTACTTCCCTCAACTCGACGTAGTGGGAGACATTGCTACGTCTATCAATAGATTAAACTCCGCCCTAAGCCCTCAATCACACTGGGATTTTTCGTACTTCTATCGTGTTAAAGAAGAAGTAAAATCTCGTCTATCAAAATACATTGATGATGAGCGCTTCCCGCTTCTACCCCAAAGTGCCGTTAATATTATTCGTGAAGAGCTAAATGAAGATGGCATCCTTACTTTAGATAATGGGGTTTATAAAGTTTGGTTTGCTCGTAATTACCTTTGCTACCAAAATAACTCACTATTACTGGATAATGCCTTAGCAACAATGGGGGCAGGTCTTCCTTCCGCTATGTTGGCAAAACTCATTAATCCAGAACGCAAAGTGATCAGTGTTTGTGGTGATGGTGGTTTTATGATGAATTCCCAAGAAATGGAAACAGCCGTTAGATTAGACCTAGATATGGTTGTCATTATTCTTAACGATAGTGCTTATGGCATGATCAAGTGGAAGCAAGAGGGCATGGGCTTTAATAATTTTGGTCTAGATTACAAGAATCCAGATTTTGTTAAATATGCCGAAAGCTATGGTGCTACAGGCCATCGTCCTACTAGCCACATTGAGTTTAGAAAAGTGCTGCAACAAGCTCTCGACTCTAAAGGCGTTCATCTCATCGATTTGGCTGTAGACTATTCTTTAAACCACTCTATTCTTAATGAAGGTTTAAAAGAAAAGATCTGTATTTTATAAGGAGTACCTCTCATGGCTGACATCCAACATTTCCCACTTATGATTGCTGGGCTAGATAAAAAGAGTGAACACTTACTAGAAGTGAAATCCCCCTTTAACAATCAACTGATTGGTACTGTTGCACAGGCAGATGAAAGCGATATTGAACATGCCCTCACGACAGCAAGTAGATTGTTCTCAGATCGTCGCAACTGGCTACCAGTTTCAGCTCGTTTAGCAATTCTTGAACGTGCCGTTCATCTTATGGAAGATCGAGCCGAAGAACTAGCCTCCGCTTCAGCAAATGAAGGTGGCAAACCCTTGATTGACTCTCGGGTTGAAATGGATCGTTGTATCGACAGTATACGAATTTGTATTGATTCTCTCCGTAGTGAAATACCTAGACCTGTTCCAATGGGCTTAAACGCAGCATCACAACACAGACTGACAGTGATGAAGAAAGAACCTATCGGTGTCGTCGTGGCAATAAGTGCATTTAATCACCCTCTGAACCTTATTGCTCATCAAGTGGGCCCAGCCATCGCGGCGGGTTGCCCAGTCATTGTTAAACCTGCTGACGATACACCATTATCTTGTTTTCGTTTAGTTGAGATCTTCCATCAGGCGGGCTTGCCACCTGAATGGTGCCAAGCTGTAGCGCCTATCAATCATCAAATTGCAGAGAAACTAGTCACCGATCCACGAGTCAGCTTTTTTAGCTTTATTGGTAGCGCTAAAGTGGGTTGGTATTTGCGTTCAAAATTGGCGCCTGGTACCCGATGCGCGCTTGAACATGGTGGCGTGGCTCCCGTGATCATGACTGAAAATGCAGATCTAGAAAAAGCCATTCCGGCACTCGCCAAAGGTGCTTTTTATCATGCTGGACAAGTCTGCGTTTCCGTTCAACGAATCTTCGTTCATGAATCAATTGCTAGAGAAGTCGCTCGCAAACTTTCTGCTGTGGCAAAAGATCTTGTTGTTGGTGATCCCCTTTCTGATAAAACAGAAGTCGGGCCATTAATCAGAATGGGAGAAATCATTCGCGTCACAGCTTGGGTTCAAGAAGCTGTAGATAAGGGGGCAGAACTACTCCAAGGTGGGCAGGCACTACTCAATAATTGCTATGCACCAACTGTACTTTATAATCCAACACCTGATAGTAAAGTATCTCATTCTGAGGTTTTCGGTCCCGTTGCCTGTATCTATCCTTATAGTGATTTAGACCAAGCGATTGCCTCTGCAAACTCTCTTGATGTCGCTTTCCAAGCATCTGTGTATAGCCAAGATCTTGATCAAGCCATGTACGTATCCGATCAACTTGCGGCATCTGCCGTAATGATTAATGAGCACACGGCATTCCGTGTAGATTGGATGCCTTTTGCAGGCCTGAAACATTCAGGATTAGGCACAGGGGGGATCCCGTATACCATTGAAGATATGCAGATCGATAAAATGATCGTCATCACATCAAAGGGTATTCAGTAAATATCTAGATTAAGAAAAGGCTAATACAAATGTACTGAATTCTTAATTTTTAGTGAAAGCGCCACGAAGTGAGAATACATATACGGCTGTTGCACCAAAAATAGCGCCCGAAATAAAAGCCAATGTATTTGCAATAAGAATTGCAGATAAAGCCCCTGAACCAATGTAGATATAAGGTAAAGCATCATATAAAAATTGTGGCAACATAATTATCACCTCCTTTCTAAAGAAACTAAGCTTAGGCTACTCCCAACAACTACCCTGTATAACCTTACTTAATAATAAACTATCCCTATCAAATCAATCTAAACGACAATATTTACCTGTTGAGTTAGTTAAATAAAGTGTAATTTCTTCATGTAATTCATGATGGTCATGCCACCATTGTTTTAAATATAATAATACTTGTTCGGGCTCTTTGTGTTTGAGCGCCTCTCTGCACACTCCCTTAAAATCATCAATCATATCTTCACTTTCCTGAATATACTCATCAAGTTTTGGATATTCTGCAGCCCGTAAAATACCTTCCTCTGTTTTACTATGAAATCGTAAGTAATTGATTATAATTTTAACTGTCGGCATTAATATCTCTAAGCCTTGGCCATGATGCACAAAGTAGTGGAGAGAGTTTATAGTTGCAAGCACGGCATGATGCTGCTCATCAAGGATACCTTCATCCTGAATAAAAGAATCTTGCCAAATAATATATAAATTATTTTTCATGACAAACTAAACTGATCCTATGTAAAAGTAGAAATCTCCCTCTCACTAACAAGCTTCCCTTCAATACTAGCTTTTTCAGTTTTTATTAACTATATGCCTCTCTACGCAAAACAGCAATATAGTGGTTTAGAGTACTCCTCTTAAATATACATTCAATATTAGAAATAAAATGGTTACAGATCTAAGGAAGTGGGTCTATAATCAGACACTTATAAAATTTTAGTTGTTCATATATGGAGAAACAACTTAGTGAAGGAATTTTTAAACAAAGTACTTCCATTCACCAAAGAGATTGTACAAAGTGATCATCCAGATCGCTACAAACTATTATTTCTTAATAGTGTATTTCTATTTGCTGGAGTATCTGCTTTTGGAATGAGTTTTGTGCGCTGGCACAGTGCCACTCCTGCTATAGCTATAGCCGATCTTGTTTTTTCTGCCATTGCTTTTTTTCTACTTTATTACCTTAATAACAACAAAGACAAGATAGAACTCCTTGGCTTCTTCGCATTACTCGTCACCTATCTGCTCTTTTTTAGCTTATATCTTGTTGCTAATGATAACCCTGCACGAATATCCCTATTCTTCCTATTGTCAGCCTCAGCCTTTTTCTTGCAAGGCGCTAAAAAAGGTAGGTGGTGGTTATACGCTGTAGTGGCGGGGTTAATCATCGGACATTTTGTCCCGTATTTTGATACCAAATTTAATACTATTGATATCATTTCCGTGACGGTATATTTATTTGGCCTGTTTTTCATCTTAGAGAACTATGAGTTACTCAAGGAGGAACAAGTACTTATTCTGCAAGAAAGTGACAATCGATTCAAAACAATATTTGAACAAATGCCTGATCCAGCATGGCTGATCAAGAATCACACATTTACAGATGCTAATTTAGCTGCAGCACATGCTCTTGGCTATGATCATATAGACAAACTTTCACTGGTCCACCCCTCTAAATTATCACCAGAATATCAGCCTGATGGCGAATTATCCTATCGTAAAGCTGAAAAGTATATGGCTATCGCAGAAGAAAAAGGAATTTACCGTTTTGAATGGATCCATTGTCGTAAAGATGGATCTGAGTTTCCTGTTGAAGTCACTTTATCTGCAATCACCTTACATAATGAGCCGGTTCTATATTGTATTTGGCGCGATATCAGCGAGCGTAAACAAGCTGAGTCTCTACTATTACGAAATATAGAACGAAATAACACCCTTTTAAAAATTACAACAGAAACAGGAGAAATGAGTGAGCAAGAGTTAGTTACTTTTACATTAAACCAAGCTGAGAAACTATCAGATAGTAAAATAGCCTTCTTACATTATTGCAATACTACTGACTCGGTCGATGTTTGGTCAGAAAACTATCAAAATAAGCTCGCAACACAGGTTGATCCTAAACTCTGGAACGATAGTTATCATTCTGGTGAAGCTGTTATTCAAAATACGCTTCACGATCTCAATTTAATTAGTCATTACAATTCAAAAGAAATTTTCTTAAATAGATATATGACCATTCCTGTATTTAATGATGAACAGCTTGTCATGATCCTTGGCGTGTTAAATAGATCTGATTACTACAATAAAAATTTACTCAATGATCTTGAGTTGCTTGCCAACCACCTATGGCTACTCATTCAGAAAAAACGTAATTTTCAAGAACTAGAATTGAATTCTCAAGTATTTCATTCAAGCAATGAGGGAATTGTAATCACGGATAGTGATAATAATATTGTCTCTATAAACAAAGCTTTTTCGACATTATCTGGTTATAACGCTCAAGACTTGTTGGGCAAGAATCCTCGTATATTAAAATCTGATCGGCAGGATGCAAAATTCTATCAGGCGATGTGGAAAGATATTACAGAAATAGGTCAATGGCATGGTGAAATATGGAACTTAAATAAACAAGGCAATCCTTATCCTGAATGGCTTTCAATTAGTGCGGTTAAAGATAACAATAATGACGTCATAAATTACATAGCTCTCCACTCAGATATGACAGAATATAAGGCTGCAGAGGAAAAAATAAAGTACTTGGCGCATTTTGATCCACTTACAAATCTACCGAACCGAACCTTATTGCATGATCGTGCAAATGTTGCATTAGCCAATGCTAAACGAAACAAAACACCATTGGCATTGCTTTTTATTGACCTAGATCGATTTAAAAATATCAATGACTCATTGGGTCATCATATCGGTGACAAGCTATTACAGGCAGTAGCAAAAAGGCTGAATCAAAGTTTACGGGGCGAAGATACAATCTCACGAGCGGGTGGTGATGAGTTTATTGCAATATTGCCTAATTCCGACTTTAAGGCTGCAGCCAAAGTTGCTGAGAAGTTATTAAAATCAATTTCTCAACCATTTAATATTAAAAAACACAATCTGAATGTAACAATAAGCATTGGATTAGCACTATTCCCAGAAAATGGTCACAATTTTAATGATTTATCTCGTAATGCAGATACTGCACTTTATCGAGCTAAACAGGCAGGACGAAATACACTCCAATTTTTCAATGAAGAAATGTTCTTACAAGCCCGAAAAGTACAGCAGATAGAAAATGATTTAAGACAAGCTATTGAGAATGATGAACTCCACCTATATTACCAAGCCCAAGTTAACACGATAAGTGGGGAGATAACGGGTGCAGAGGCATTAATACGCTGGAAACATCCAAAGTTAGGGCTTGTTTCACCAGCAGATTTCATCCCAATTGCTGAAGATTCAGGCATGATAATCGACATTGGTAACTGGGTCATGCGGACAGCAGTTAAACAAATGTCCTTATGGAATGAGGCTGGATTACCAGCTGTTAACATTGCTGTAAATGTATCTCAACCTGAATTTAGGCAAAATAACTTCGTTCATAAAGTGGCTGAGATCCTGCAAGAATTTAATGTAAAAGCAGAGTTTTTGGATCTGGAAATAACAGAGAGTATCGCTGCGGATAATATTGATGAGACTATTGAGATCCTTAATAAGCTACACGCACTTGGCATCAAATTATCTATAGATGACTTTGGCACCGGCTACTCATCCTTATCTTATCTGAAACAGTTCAAAGTACATAAATTAAAGATAGATCAATCCTTTATTCAAGCGTTAACTCTCGAAAAAGGTGACGATGCCATTGTTATTTCAATCATTGATTTGGCCAAAAACTTGGGGCTTAAAACAATTGCCGAAGGGGTCGAAACCCATGAACAATTGGAATATCTCCAAAGTAAGAAATGCGATGAAATTCAAGGCTATTTATTCAGCAAACCTGTACCAAGAAAAGACTTTGAGGAACTCCTTAAACTGGCTGACCTGAAAATAGAGATCCCACACTAGTTATCCAAATATATAAAAATGGTAATAGACGGTTCTACCTTTTAGAGCTGAGATTAGGTTTTCCTCTCCTGTCTCTTTTGGACTAAACCACAGCTTCTATTCAGTGGGTCAGCGCCTATATTTTCATACTACTTCATCAACAGTATCATTAAGTAAGCTATCTAACGAAGGGTCATCTAGAGATAGGTAGCTAAGGTCACCATTAATATCGACAGCAACTTGGAAATCTCCGCCATGGAAGTCACCATCACTATCTATAGCATCAACACCAAAATTAAGCACCACATCCTGAGAAGAGGTCGCAGTAACATCAGAGTCCACCGAGATAACTTTATAACTACCTTCTGACTGTGTATTACCACCGGTATGACTTGCCCACATTTGAATTTCATCAAATCCTGAACCATTGATAGAAATAGTCGTATCTGTACTTGAATTTGTTGCGGTTGCAGCTACATTTTGCACACTGCCAACTAGAGCACCATCAAGATATAACTGATAAGAATAAACATCGACACTGCTTCCCGCTGTTGAGAAGTTGCCTACCGTCACAGTCATATCACTAAATGTACCGTTAGGATCATCTAATGCAATAATCGCAATCTCAGAATCACCTTCATCAACAAGACCATTATCCACACCAAAGCCATCACTTGATGCATTGATTAGATCTGGACCTGAACTATCTGTTGCAGAAAGAATAACGGTAATGCCATTTTGATCCACTTGAGTCACACTTCCGACTGGAGAGCCAGCAACAACAACAGACCCCGTCAGACTAACGGTTGTTTCCACAATGGGGCCTTGGAGCAACTGATCTAACGATATTGTATAACCATCACCAGTATCATTTTGAGTTAAGGTAAACACACTGTCATTATTTTCATCAATGGCTAGCAGGGCACCATCAGTTTGTGATTGATAACTTATTTCATGACCATTTGATGTTGTTAACCCTAATGGCACTGTGCCAGTGAAGATTAGACTCGCTAAACCATCTGCTCCAGTATCAATGATTAAATCCCCTGCCGCTTCAGCCCCAGCAATATTGGCTAAATTGGCATTAGTGATTGAGGTAATTTCAATAACATCGTCAATAACAGCTACAAAAGCGGTGCCAACAGCATCATCTCCCGCAGAGGTGCTCGCTATTACTTTAATACTTCCCAAATCAAGCGGATTCCGACCAGGTATACCCAAGTGTTGAAATGCATCATCTAATACAGCCTGAACAGTCACATCTGCAGTTGATCCAGCAGTAATAGTTGAAGCAGTCAGGTTCAGCGTTACGGCCACTGAAGTACCAATTAAACCTTCAATTTTTGTATCACTAACACGGTTCCATGACACATCATCCAAACCATCCTCATTGGTATCGAGTTTTAACGAAGACAAATCGGTATCAAATTGAAATAAAGTCAGATCGGCAGTGCCTGCTGTAAACGTCAATGAATCATCTACGACAGTATCAACGATGAGTGACTCATCTACACTCAAAGAAACAGTATCGCTTCCCAAGGGACTATCATATTGATCTAGTATCGTTCCTGCTGCCACTGCAACGCCTATGTCTACAGTACCATTTGGATTCGTGGCTGAGACAATACGAGCTGAAAAGGTCTCATTGCCTTCTTCTAAGCTATCTAGATGCGTGCCTACATTGAAGGTATTAATATCACTGCCCGCGGGGATCACAACGGTCACGGTATCAATTACTTGATAGTCTCCACCTTCTACCGCACTGTCACCCGGAAGACTCAAGATTTCAATCACAACGGTGGTATCGGCATTACTAATACTGTCTTGGCTGATGGTAAAAGTGACATCATCACCTTCTACTGCACTGCCGCCTTCGATGCCGGTACTAATGGAAACTTCAGGTGGAGTGTAATCATCAATGATAGTGCCCACGGCTATGGCAGTACCAATACCCACGGTTCCATCAGGATTACTCACCGACACAATTCGTGCTGAAAAGGTCTCATTATCTTCTTCTAACGTATCAAGATGAGTCGCCACATTAAAGGTGTTAGCATCACTGCCCGCGGGGATCACAACAGTCAGCGTATCAATCACTTCATAGTCGCCCCCTTCTGTCGCACTGTCGCCCGGAAGACTCAATATTTCAATAACGACTGTGGTATCACCACTACTAATAATATCTTGGCTGACAGTAAAAGTGACATCGTCACCTTCTACTGCACTACCACCCTCAACACCTGTGCTAATTGAGATCAATGGAATATCAGGCTTTGGTTCATCATTTACCACAGGAGCTTGAAGTTCTTCCTCAATTTCAGGAAAGGCAAGCGAAACACCCGTCGTATCAAAACCAGATTCTGGTGTAATTTCCGGTGCCAGATAATCAACATAAACAGGGTTATGTCCTTCATTTCCTTCCGTCTGTGCACCCGCTCCCGCAGCGGTAGCCTCAGCTACTTGAGTGGGGTCATCACCTGCTAATATTGCTTGCTGGATAGCATTAGAACTTGCATCTATTGAGCTACTTTCCGTTGCTGCATTTGGATCAAACACAGAGTTATCAAGAGTAAGTTGAGAATTACGACCGAGATCCACCGTACTTCCATCAGAAAATTCAATGACTGCTGCTCCTGTGATTCCGGTTGTTATTAAATCATCAGCATAGACATTACTTCCAATCTGTAAATTTCGAACTATTCCGTCTATAGCTGTTGCAGTTGCAATACCCGTGGTCGCCTTAACAGTACCAATTGTAGTAGCCATGATAACTCCTCATAAACAAACTAATAACTTGTTAATAATCATCTATCTAATTACATTGTGC
>ENA-OSET01005943-OSET01005943.1-sediment-metagenome-genome-assembly--contig:-NODE-5943-length-10108-cov-52.056624_pt1 | contig 10108 bp, 8 predicted proteins | sample MGYA00237882_ERZ534229 | MGnify/ENA primary metagenome ERZ534229 (study PRJEB26408, sample SAMN06266212) | sediment metagenome | isolation source: Hudson Canyon methane seep mesocosm | place...
TTCTAAAATGAAATAAAACTTATGACTAATATAACCATAGCAACTCACAACGGTAATTTTCATGCAGATGATGTTTTTAGTATCGCTGCACTCAAAAATATATTTCCTTCTTTTAATCTTATACGCACGCGTAACGTAGAGCTTATTACCAAAGCCGATATCGTTATTGATGTAGGTGGTGAATACGACGCCGACAACGGACGTTTTGATCATCATCAACGAAATGGTGCAGGGCAACGCGAAAATGGTATTCCTTATTCGTCGTTTGGTCTGGTATGGCAGAAATATGGTTTAGAAATATGCCAAGGTAACCAAGACGTTGCAGATTCTGTTGATGCAGGTTTAGTTTCATCTATTGATGCTATTGATTGCGGTCATGTCGAAGGAATTTATAAAGGTATTAGCCTCAGTCAAACTATTTCTATGTTTAACCCTACATGGGAAGAAAATAGCAAATTTGATGAGTGTTTTAATGAAGCTGTAGATTTTGCATCACGAATTTTAACTCGGTTTATTTCGTCTGCTAGTGGCGGCATTAATGCGAAAGATATTGTTGCGAAAGCTATCGATACTGCTGAAGATTCAAGATTAATAGTATTAGAAAAATATACCCCTTGGAAAAAAACGGTTCACGCTTTATCTTCAGATGCATTATATATGATTTATCCTTCTCAATCTGGTCAATGGATCATTCAAACGGTGCCGGTTGAACCTGGATCTTTTGAAGACAGAAAGCCACTACCAAAAGAATGGGCAGGGTTATCTGATGATGCATTCAAAGAAGAAATAGATATAGATGATGCAACTTTTTGTCATAATGGTTTATTCATTGCAGGTGCAGAGTCATTTGAAAGTATAATGAAAATGGCATCCTTAGCACTAAAATAGCATTAAATTCAAAATGGAAATTCTTTGAAATTAATTTTATTATTTCGAAGATACTATCGAATTGTATGATTTTAATTTCTAAAAAGAGTCAATTGATGAAAAGTAGAAAAATACACAAAATAATTGGTCTTATTTTAGTCTTACCCATGATTGGATGGACAGTAACAGGGGTAATCTTTTTTATTAAGCCTGGTTATGGTGAAGCATATGAACAACTTAAATTAAAAACTTATCCACTAGAAAAGTCACTTTTAGTTACTTCATCTCGGAATTGGGAAGAAGCAAAATTGATTAATACTGTTTTAGGGCATCATTTAATCGTCAAAACTGAAGGTAAAGTTGAACATTTAGATCCAGTTTCATTCAAACCAATAGAAAATCCTTCTGATAAACAGTATGAATTACTTTTAGAAGATGCATTTTCTCATAATAAGACACGTTATGGGAAGGTAACCAAAATCGTTGGTAATAAAGCTCTTACAACTACAGGTGTTGAAGTTCACCTTAATTGGCAACGTTTATCGCTCAGTCAAAAAGGGCAAGATACCCATTTAATTAATTTATTATATAAAATTCATTATCTTCAATGGACGCCATTTAAAGGTTTTAATCAATTCTTAGGTGTTTTAGGTTTACTTTTATTAACAGCATTAACCGTTTTTGGTATAAGAATATATTTGAAAAGTCGACGTTAGATATTATCAACCTATTATTTATGGTCGATTAATTTCCTTCGGTATGTTTTAAATAAACAAAGCCAATGTAAACTTATTTCTAAATGAATCTATAATCAGTTCCGAAAGTTATCATCACTAAAAGTCATACCAGTATCATGCTTTAAATACAGAGCATGATACATCCTTAACTCCCAAACACTTTAAAAGTAAGATGGTTGTATTTATTAGGTTTTCTTCTAAACTATGATTAGTCATCGCTTTTATTTGTCTAAATTTAATAAAACATTGACAAACTCGATGAATCTTTCATATTAACTTATCAACTAATAAAAAATAAATGCTGTGAAACTATTTTATATATTAATACTTAAATTATCATTACTGTTTCTTTGTTGTTTTAGCGTAAATACTGAAGGTAAAGATATTGTTATTGGCGCTACTTTAAATTTAAGCGGCGTAAATTCTCAGTATAGTATTGATTACAAAAATGCTATAGACGCTTACATTGAATCCTATAATAAGTTAGATAAATTAAAAACATATCAATTAAAATTATTAGTACTCGACGATCAAGGAACTGTAAGTAGAGCGAGAGATAACATCAAACGCTTGATCACAAGAAAGCAGGTTATTGCTATTGTAAATCCTTATAATGGCATAATCGGCGAAGAAATAATTAAAGTCGCGGTCGATCTAGAAACTCTTGTTCTATCTTCAACCTTTGCTCAGAAAAATTCTCTAACATCTGAAGCTGAAAAACGCTATTCATATTATTTTTCATCTAAAAACATATACCTACATAAAGTGATGACACAATTATTTGATCAATTATCTATTTCTAAGAAAGATTTGTTTTACCTTTCTGATCAAGCAATACAGACGAGAGATAATGACACTGTACAATTCATTGATGGCCCTCTTAAAAATTTACCTCAAACGGCAGCTATCATCATTCACGAAGATTTTGTTAACGCTGCTTTATTTATAAATAAAGCATTTAAATCTCGACCCGATTTTAACTTTATTATATTACCTAATATCGGGGCCGATATTCTCGTTTCTTTACTCAACAAAAATGTGGTTGAAAAGATTCGTTTTGTCGTTGATATTCCTGTCCACCTTCAATTACCTTTACACAAAGAATCCAGATTACTTCTTTCTGAAGAAGATAAGGAAATTAGTCTCAATAGTGAGTCTTTAAAAGGGGTACTCGCAGCAAAAATAATAATCGAATCTGTGTTTAATGTTGTTAACGCTTTGAAAGCAGATTCTTTAGTCGATGTTGTCACTTTACCTTTTCAAGTACTTGAAAGAATGGTCGGTTGGGTGAAACATTCAACAAGTGATTTAGATAGAGAATTAATTATTGATGAGATAAGAAAAATAGAATCCTACGAAGTAGGGCTTGAACAAATAATTAGTTATGAAAGAAATGGTTTAGGATTAAGTCATTTATGGTTATTAGAAATAAGTAAAGGGCAATTAGTCCTAAGAGGCAATGAATGAAAAAGCAATTAGGACAACTTCTAGCAGGTAATCATAAATTAAGACGCCCTGTTTTTATAGGTTTAGCTTCTGCTTTTGCTTTACTGTGGTTGGTTGTAACGTTAACATTTTCAGTATGGTCGGGTTTTGAACGTTCTGAATCTTTAGTTAAATTATCGGGAAAAATAGATGATCAACTCTATGATAAAAAGGAAGACACTGCCTACCAAATGCTGAAAGTTTCAGAAGATTTTATTAATGAAAAACAATTAGGATCTTTGGTTAAAAATAAACAAATGAGAAAAGCTGGCCTTGAAATTTATGACTTCAAGCAATCAATTTCTTCTAGTTTACCACTCAGCCGTATCACGCTTTTTTCACCGTCTTCTGATGTGTTGTTTTCAACAAAAGACAAGTTTAAAGAATTAGAGTTAAGTCAGCAATTATCAATGGCAATCAAATCTCAGGCAGCTGTGCAGGGTACCTCTGTATCATATGATGGTGAGATCACATTAAATGCTGTACTTCCTATAAAGTACGCAAACAAAATTGTAGGTTTTATCCAACTGACAAAACTTTTATCAAGCATTACTAATACGCTAGCAGATATTAATAAAGTTGATATTCATCTTATTACCAACAAAAGTGTTGTGCAACAAAGTGATTACGACGATAAATTAAAAGAAGCAGAAGAAGAAAGTCATTGGAAATTACTTAACTCTTTCATTCTCACATCACCCACAATGAGTCAATTTGATACAAAGGAATTGCCTGCAATATTAAATGACAAAGCTGAATATTCAAGTCAAAAAGAAACTTATTTACCCGAATACACTGGCTCAAATGATGTACCAAAGCAATTAGCGATATTACCCGTTCATACTATTGAAAATCAAACGATAGCATTAATGCTTGTTGTTGTTGACAATTCTTCAGCTTACTCCGCGTACGAATTATCGCTATTGGTTAATAATATTTCATTTACTGTTATAGCTTTGATCGTATTTATTTTGTTTTGGTTCTTTTTGGGGAATATTGAAAGGAATATTTACTTAGCAGAACAACAATTAATCAAAGCTAAAAATGCAGCTGAAAAAAGTAGAGATGACGCTGAAAAAGCTAAAACTGATGCAGAAAGAGCTAAACATGAAGCGGAGGAAGCCAAAGCTGAGGCGGAAAAATCTAAGCATCAAGCGGAGGAAGCTAATAAAATTAAATCAGAATTTCTAGCAAAAATGAGTCATGAATTAAGAACACCACTCAATGCAATAATTGGCATCACTGAAATGATGCAAGAAGATGCACAAGAATTTGATGATGAAGATTATATTGAACCCCTAGGAAGAGTTGTAAGAGCTGGAAAACATTTACTGTCTTTGATTAATGATATTTTAGATTTATCTAAGATAGAAGCGGGTAAAATGGAACTTTACCCCGAAAATTTTGAACTGACATTATTTATTAAAGACATTGAAAGAATCGTTGAACCCTTGGTAAACAAAAACGCTAACGAACTGGTTGTTTCTATCGATAGTCAAATTAAACAGATGTATGCCGATAGTACCAGAGTCAAACAAATACTGTTAAACCTGTTAAGTAATGCCTGTAAATTTACTGACAAAGGTAAAATTTGTTTATTAGTCTCCCCAGCATTAATTACGAAAGAATCTGCTATTTCTTTTAGTATTATCGATGAAGGCATCGGTATGAATGAAGAGCAATTAGGAATGTTATTTCAAGATTTTCAACAAGTTGATTCTTCTTCTACAAGAAAATATGAAGGAACCGGTTTAGGTTTGTCTATTAGTTTAAAGTTTGCTGAATTGATGGGTGGAAACATTACAGTGTCAAGTGAGTTGAATAAAGGTTCAATTTTTACGGTTACTTTACCACTAGGTACCACTTTAGATGAGGGAGAACTTCCAGTTGTTGAGACATTACCTCCTGTGTCATTCGACCAAATTACTACACCCTATATTCTTGTTGTTGAAGACGATGACAATATGATTGAAATGCTTAGGCATTACTTTAGTAAACAAGGTGTTCAGATAGATGTCGCACTCAATGGTACAGATGCCTTAACAAAAGCTCGAATAAAGAAACCCAATTTAATAACACTTGATATTAATATGCCAGGTTTGAATGGTTGGGACACCTTGACTATCATTAAGTCGGATGTCGAGTTATCTGATATACCTGTTGTTGTTATAACGAGTGAAGAAGAAAGAAAAAAAGGCCTTGATCTCGGTGCAGATGAGTACTTGATTAAACCTATTAACAAAGATGACATTGAGACCATATTTTCAAGGTATGTAAAAAAAGAGGAGGGATGATGAAAATACTTTATGTAGAAGACAATGAAGATAATATTTATATGTTATCTCGTCGCTTAAAACGAAAAGGATTTGAAGTACTTATTGCTGAGAATGGGCAATTAGGTATTGAATTATGTCTTAAAGAAATACCAGACCTTATTTTAATGGATTTAAGCTTACCCGTTATGGATGGGTGGGAAGCTATAAAAGTAATTAAAAATGAGTCATCCATCAAACATATCCCTATTATTGCTCTCTCGGCTCACGCAATGGATCAGCATAAACAGCAAGCGCTAGATGCTGGAGCCAATGATTTTGATAGTAAGCCTGTAGATTTGACACGGCTAATGTCAAAAATCACCTACTTTATAGGAGAAATCAAATGAATGAAGATGCTTCAATTCTTGTTGTCGATGACAACGAAGACAATCGTTATACCTTAACTCGTAGACTTAAACGTATGGGTATCAAACAAATTGTCGAAGCTGAAAATGGCTTGGAAGCTATAAATAAAGTTGAATCACAAGATTTTGATATGATTTTACTTGATATCATGATGCCAATTATGGATGGCTATGAAGTATTAAAGCGCTTGAGGTCTGAAAAACGTTTTTTAAATATTCCAATCATCATGATATCGGCACTTAGCGATGTAGAAGATGTCGTTAAAGCAATCGATTTAGGAGCAGATGACTTTTTGCTTAAGCCTTTTAATCCTGTTTTATTAAGAGCTAAAGTAGAAGCGTCACTTGTTAAAAAAAGATTATTTGAAATAGAAAAAAACTTTTATCGTGATTATGATGAATGTACCCAATTAGCTAAACCAGATTTATTCGTCGGCTCCCTCGATGGCGATATGAGAAAGAATCCAGACACAACTTTTGCTGTTTATTATTTCAAATTTACGAATTTTCATCAATTATCTCAAAGTACTGGCCATGAAGATGCTGAAAAATATATAAAACATTGTTCAGATATTCTCAAAAAGACTTTTGTCGGGGATAACTACAATTTCGGTCGACTTGCTGACGACGCCATAGCCATTTTTTCAATAGCCAAAGAATGTAATTTTTTAACTGAGCAAATAAATTTTGAGAAAGAAATCTTAAATATTCTTGATGAGTCAGTATCTAGTAATGAAACTAGCAGAGGTACAAGCCAAATTAATTTAGGCATATGTTTAACTACTCCCCAATTGCATAACGGTGGACAATTAATTGCTAACTCTACTTTTGCCTGTGAAACTGCAATTAAAAAAACAAAGAAAGTTGCATATTACGATCAAGATACGCATGAAAAAACATTAGCAAAATTTAAACTTGAACCAAAATTAATACAAGCATTAAGTGACAATAAATTAGTAATGTATTATCAACCTATTGTTTTAGGGGCTACAGGCGAAGTTAAAACCTTTGAAGCGTTAATTCGTTGGCCAACTGATACTGGGATGATATCACCTGGAGAATTTATTCCCTTAGCAGAAGAGACCGGGCTTATTTTAGACTTGGACGATTATGTTATGACAGCTGTTTGTGAACAAGTTGGACTATGGAGAAAACAACACCCCAACTTTAAATTTAGCGTTGGCATAAACATCTCAGCAAGACATTGGGCAGATAGCGAATTAGCCAATAAAGTTCTCAATCTATTGAAGTTAAATGATTTACCTGGTGATTTTTTGAAATTAGAAATGACTGAAAGTGCCCTTGTTGGAGACATTAAAAGTGTTCGCACTAATTTTGAAGTATTACAAAGTAACGGTGTACAAATCGCTTTAGATGATTTCGGAACAGGTTATGCTTCGTTAAGTTACCTACTAGATTTTCCGTTTGATGTATTAAAAATTGATCGTGTTTTCATTGTCGATATAGAAACAGATGAACAAAAACAAAAACTGTTACCTGCTATTTTACAAATTTCAAAATCATTAAACATGGAAAGTATTATTGAAGGGGTTGAGACCAAAGAACAAGTTGATATTGTGAATGAATGTAATGGTGATTTGATTCAAGGTTTTTATTTCTATAAACCGAGCCCTGTAGAGATTATTAATCAGTTAAGTCTATTTAAATAAAGTGAAGAGGTTTGTGACTTTACAAACCTCCATCTTCTAAAACTGTTAATCGTAATTCCTAATAAACCCTGTTGCGGCCGCCTTCCTTAGCTTTATATAAAAATTTATCTGAACGTTTAATCCAAGTTTCAGGTGTGTCATTGAGTGAAAATTCAGAAACACCTATCGATAATGTTAACTTTATATCATGATTAAAATCATGTTTTTCCACAATGTATCGAATTTTTTCTGCGAGATTTTTTGCTGAATCTAGCGTCATATTTAAGGGTAATATGATGAATTCATCGCCGCCATATCGGTAAAGACTGTCTAATACACGTGTATGCTCATCTATTAATTTACAAACTGTTATTAGTGTTTCGTCTCCGGCATTATGCCCATGTTCGTCATTTATTGCTTTAAAGCCATCTAAATCAATTAAAATCAAACACGAAGGATTTTGTTGTCTGTTCTGACTAGCTATTACTTTTGATAACCTTGAATTTAATGATCTACGATTTCCTGTATTTGTTAGAGGGTCTAAGGTTGCTAATAGTATGAGTTCTTGCTGTTTTTTGTTATACGAATGAAACATTAAAAATGAAAGACAGGCTGCTGTTGGGGCAATATTAAAATCTGGACACATTCCCGCAGGTATGGAATTATTTACCTCTGGGGATGAGTCGCAATTAGATGTTATAAAACGATGGATTGATGATTCTGATATTTATTTGCTAATTTTAGGTGGTAGGTATGGATCAATTGAAAATACAACCATGCTAAGTTATACAGAGCTTGAGTATGATTATGCAATAGAGATTGGAAAGCCATTTTTTGCTGTTGTAATAGAAGAAAAGGCATTAGAGAGAAAAGTAAAAGAAATAGGTAGTGAGGTTCTTGAGTTGGGGCATCCTCAAGAGTTGACATTATTTAGAGATAAGGTATTAAGTAAAATCTCCTCTTTTTTTGAAGACACAAAAGATATAAAGCTTTCTGTACATGAAACAATTTCAGACTTTGAAGCTAGGTATGATTTGGAAGGTTGGATTCATGGTAGTGAAATACCAAATGTTAGTCCTCTATACGATGAGATTTCTCAACTGAGAAAAACCAATAAAGAGCAAGAGGAACTTTTAAAGGAGCAGACAAAAAATAAAAACCAAGTAATAAATTCTACAAGTGATTCTAATTTTCAGGATTTAATTTCAATACTAAATAGTATTGAAATAGAAAATAAACTGTCACAAGATAATAGTATGGAAACTACTCATAAATTATCTTTATTTGAACTGTTTTTAATATGCAGGGATCAGCTTGTAACAGGAATTACGAACCAACATGATGTTGGTAATAGAGTTGCTTTTTTTTATTTTAATGTTTGCCCAAAATTACAGATACACCAGATTGTTATTAATGAAAAAGTTGCTGGTGTTCAGTGGCGGAGGTTTTCATTAACAAAAAAAGGTGAAAATTTATTGGCTTATATTGATAAGCAGGATTTAAAAAAAAATTAATGTTGATAATGAATGTATAACGAACAAGGTTAGATTGTGATCGCGAAGCGAGCCACAATCTGAACCGTTTGTTGGACAAGCCCGGCACGGTACGAGAATTTTAGTTAAATACACCTATGAAAATATCTTTTTGTTGATTAGCCTGATTGATTAATCACGACTCTGTTTTTTGTAATACATTTGTCTGTTGAGTCATTACCTTTGCAGTGATGACTAAAAATCCTATTTCTTGCGTACTTTCTCCCTAATATCGTCAATTTTAGAGCGAACAACGCTCGCAGCGATTAATTCGCTGTTGTTTGTTTCGAAAGTGGTTGCGCTTACATAACGTGAATGATGCCTGCTTTTTAAATGGGGACTGGCGGAATCATTATTTCCACGCGAGGTATTCGCCTTCTCCCCACAATCATTGCACCGCCACAACATTGGCAACTAAAAGTGGGGCGTGGCTTCAATAAACGCAATATCTTTGCTGGATCAAACTTTAGTAAGCTATGAATCAGCTTAATCATGCGCTTGCTATTCGGATGTAAAAAACCAAAGTTTCGCGCGCGACGAAAGCCTTTAGGTAATACGTGCTGTAGCACTAGCCAGAGAAATTTAGCCCCCGACACGGTTTTGGTTTTATAGTGTTTGGTTTTGCTGTCTTGATAACGGTAAGTGACTTCGCCATTCTGACAGGATAAAATATCCTTTTCACGAATCACTCCTCGATATAGATACCGCCCAAGATAAATCAACGCCTTATTACCTGCACCAACAAATTGACAATTTACCACCCATTTCTCAGGAATAGCCGTGGGAAAGACTAACTTTTCTTCATTCATACGCGCTAACATCTTAGCGCGAAAGACTTTCGCCAATGCTTTATGGGGAAACAGGTATTTTCCCTCTTTAGTGCGCCAAAGTTTATTCGTTTTATCAATGATTGCTGCAGGCATCACCACATGAAGATGTGGGTGATAATTGAGTTCGCGTGAATGCGTGTGTAAAACAGCAATCGCCCCTGGATCACCTTGCAACTGCTTATCATTCTTACTAAAACTCTGCAAAGTCGCCCATGCACAATCAAACATCATGCTATATATCAAACGTGGATACTGTCTAGCCAGACCTCTTAACTGAGCTGGCAAGGTAAAGGTATTCATAAAATAATCAGCGGGGACTTGCCTTTGT
>ENA-OSET01005944-OSET01005944.1-sediment-metagenome-genome-assembly--contig:-NODE-5944-length-10106-cov-4.091535_pt1 | contig 10106 bp, 10 predicted proteins | sample MGYA00237882_ERZ534229 | MGnify/ENA primary metagenome ERZ534229 (study PRJEB26408, sample SAMN06266212) | sediment metagenome | isolation source: Hudson Canyon methane seep mesocosm | place...
TTTAGGATAATCAAACCAAACTATAAATCGCTTTAGGATATTTGCTCCAATACTTCCATTTCTATCCTTTAAACTTCTTGCATATCTAGTAGAAACAGTATCTAAAAAAGAAACCGTTGGGTTTTCTAATTCAAATGATTTTAATTTAATTTTTGGTATCCTACTTCTATTACCAAATACAGCACCACTTAAGCCTTCTCCTAAAATATCTTTAAAATGTTGTTTGGGTGTTTTTATAACTTCTTTAGAATCTTCGAACAACCAAATAGCATCACTACCTCCTGAATCTACTAAAAGTTTTACATCTGTCAACTCATTCCCAATCGTATCTAGCTGAACTTTTACATTTATAAAAGGCTTTTTTCTGTAAAATTGTAAAGGAAAAGTCTCGCATTTTCTGCATCGTTTGTATTTGAATGTTTTTCTATTGTAAAAGTTAATTATTTTTTTGCTGTAGTTGATTTTCACAACAAAATTACGCAGTAAGTTGTAACCAATTATTCCATGAATAGTGATACCCATTTTTCCTGATAAGTCAAAATAATCTTTTAATATTACATATATAGATTCATTCGTTTCTCTTATATTTTTGATAGTTATCTCATTGTTTTTTGATAACAAAGCTTGAATTGATTTCCCTTTTCCTAGACCTTGCAATTCTACTTTTTCCAAATTGTTCAAGCCAATACTGTCATTTTTTGAAATGTTAAATAAAATAGTTTTTCCAACACCAGAATCTAAAATAAATGACAATTCTTTTCCATTAATTTTTAAAGGAATTACAATTAAGTTATTTATTAATTTAAAATTTATTCTCTGTTTGTCTTTCTTGGTATTGAAAAATTGAAAACCTTTTTGAGCTTTAGTTTCTAAAGAAAAAAACAGGAATAAAAATATAAGAAATAAAAAATACTTTTTCAAAAAAATCAATTTGAGATAATAATATGAAAGATATGAATTAACTTTTGCTTTCAATTTGTTTTAGGTAATTTTTAACCTTTTAAAGAATCATAAATTAAAGTGGAGATATAAAATATATTTCGGAAATTTGTCTCAAAATTTAAGTACAAAATTATTATGCCTACAATTTCACAAAAAGGGATTTTGATGCCAGAATCTCCAATTAGAAAATTAGTTCCTTATGCCGAAAATGCAAAAAAAAGGGGCGTAAATGTTTATCATTTAAACATAGGTCAGCCAGATATAAAAACACCTCAAGTTGCCTTGGATGCTGTAAAAAACAATGATATTGAAACTTTATCATATGCGCGTTCAGAAGGTTCGGAAATCTATAGAACCAAACTTGCTAAATATTATAAAAATCACAATATAAATGTGAATGCAGATGATATTATTGCTACTACAGGAGGTTCTGAGGCCCTACTTTTTACCATAGGAAGTATTTCAGATCCTGGAGACGAAATTATAATTCCTGAACCTTTTTATGCAAATTATAACGGTTTTTCAACTGCTTCTGGTGTTAAAATTGTACCGGTAATTTCTAAAATTGAAGATAATTTTGCATTACCTAAAATTGAAGATTTTGAGAAATTAATCACCCCAAAAACCAAAGCAATTCTTATATGTAATCCTGGCAACCCTACTGGATATCTATATTCTAAAGAAGAAATTGAAAAATTAAAACAAATTGTTTTAAAACATGATTTATTCTTGATTGCTGATGAAGTTTATCGTGAATTTGCTTATGATGGCTTAACACATACTTCTGTAATGAGTTTAAATGGTCTTGAGGAAAACTCTATTGTAATTGATTCCGTTTCCAAACGCTATAGTATGTGTGGCGCAAGAATTGGATGTATTGTTTCTAAAAATAAGACATTTATTAAAACTGCTATTAAATTTGCTCAAGCAAGACTAAGTCCACCTACTTACGCTTTAATAGCTAGCGAGGCAGCTTTAGATACTCCACAAAGCTATTTTGATGATGTAAAAGCAGAATATGTGGAAAGAAGAAATACTTTGGTTAATGAACTTCAAAAAATTGAAGGTGTAAAAGTAGCGAATCCAAAAGGTGCTTTTTATTGCGTAGCAGAATTACCTGTCTCAGATACTGATGATTTTGCTCAGTGGATTTTAGAAAAATTCAATTATAATAATGAAACAGTTATGGTAGCCCCAGCAAGCGGATTTTATTCTACAAAAGGTGAAGGAAAAAATCAAATAAGAATGGCATACGTTTTAAACAAGAAAGATTTAATCAAATCTGTAGAAATTTTAAAATTTGCTTTAAAAGAATACAACTCTTAAACCTTTGCAAGTAAACTAAACAATAGAAATCTACTGTATTGAATATCCAAAAAAACATATCCTTAAAAAACTACAATACGTTTGGTATTGATGTTATTGCAAAACGTTTTATTTCTGTAACATCTGTTTATGAATTGCAACAACTTTTAAAGATTGAAAGAGATATTTTTTTAATTTCAGGAGGAAGCAACATGCTACTTACTAAAGACATTAAAAAATTAGTAGTACATATTGATATAGAGGGAATTTCTATTGATAGAGAAAATGAAAATGATGTTTATTTAACTGTAAACGCCGGTGAAAACTGGCACAATTTTGTTTTATGGTGTGTTACTAACAATTATGGTGGAATCGAAAATTTATCTTTAATTCCGGGTAATGTAGGCACCTGCCCGATTCAAAATATTGGTGCTTACGGAGTTGAAGTAAAAGATACTATCACAAAAGTAGAAGCTGTTGAGATTAAAACTGGAAAGCTAGTACAATTTTCAAATGAAGATTGTAATTTTGGATATCGTAATTCGATTTTTAAAAATGACGCTAAAAATAAATTTATAATAACTGCTGTTAGTTTTAAACTGACAAAAAAGAGTCATCATTTAAATACTTCTTATGGAGTAATTGAAACTGAGTTAGCTGCAAAAAATATTGAAACTCCATCTTTAAAGAACATTTCTGATGCTGTAATCTCAATTAGAAGATCTAAATTACCTGATCCTAAAGAAATAGGAAATAGTGGGAGCTTTTTTAAAAACCCAGTGATTTCTGTGCTTAAATTTAATCAACTTCAAGAAAAATTTTCAACTATTCCTAATTATAAAATTTCTGAGAAAGAAACTAAAGTACCTGCAGGATGGCTAATTGAGCAAGCTGGTTTTAAAGGAAAACGTTATGGAGAATATGGAGTTCACTCAAAACAAGCTTTAGTTTTAGTAAACTACGGAGATGCATCTGGCAAAGAGATTCATCAATTAGCCCAAACAATTCAAGAAGCTATTCTTAATAAATTCGGAATTCGTTTGGAGATTGAAGTAAATGTAATTTAGTAATGCTGTTTTTCAAAGTTGAACTCACAAATTAAACTTCATTTTTTAATAAATTGATATGACGTTTTAAACGCTCTATTTCTAGAGCTAAAGTACCATTATAAACCCCTCGAATTCTTCCTTTTTTATCCACTAGAATAAAATTTTCAGTATGAATAAATTCGTCTTCATCTTTTGTTTTTTTAAAATCCTCATCCGCAAAATAAGATGTTCTTGCCAAATTGTAAATTTCGTTTTTATCACCTGTTAAAAGATGCCATTTATTATCAATTATGTTTTTTTCCGATGCGTATTCATTAATTTTATCAACAGTGTCTACCCCTGGCATTACTGAATAAGAAAGTAAAATGATATCCTCATCGTTTTGGTATACCTCTTGAATTTTACTCATATTTTTTGCTAAAATGGGACAAATACCTGGGCAAGTTGTAAAGAAGAAATCTGCAATATGAATTTTTCCTAAAACATCATTATTGTCAATTTTTTTTCCATTTTGATTGATGAATTCAAACTCATTTATAGTATGAATCTTACTGTATTTGTCATCACTTTTAGAAATCCATTCTGGAGTAAAATCTTCAGAATTATAAAAAGGTAATGTTTTTGCTTTATCAACAACAGTCTCTTTTTTACAAGCAAAACAAATATTAATAAAAAGTAATAGTGCTATCGATTTTAATTTCATTTTATTATTATTTACTAGCTGATACACTTACACATTTTTTTAAGCCAATTAAACCGTGTCTATCTCCATTTACAGTATAAAAATTAGATCTAATTTCTCCATTAAATTTCCACATTTTTTGACTTCCAGACTCTTTGCCGTCAACAAAATTAAAATGCTTAGCTATTTGCCCATTTAAATGCCACTCTTTAACATAACCATCATAAACGCCTATATTATTAAATTGATAATCAAACATTTGTTGTTCATTCAAAAACCACCCTTTATGTGTTTTTACTTTTAAACCATTACAATAATAACGTTCAAATCTTTTTTTTTGATTTACATAAAAACCTAAATATTCACCTTCTCTTCTGCCTTTATAGTATGTTGATTTAGATTTCAAATTAGCATCTTTATAAAACTCATTTACTATTCCTGAATAAGGCTCATCAGAATAAAATAAAATCCCATTTTTCAGTTTAAAATTAATATCAGACTTATTTTTTTCAATTCTTGGTATCAGAATTTCATCAACAACAATCAATTCCTCAATCTCTTGTTTGGGTTGATTGCAAGAGATAAAGAGTAAAATTAAGAATATTGAATAGATTTTTCTCAACAAATTAATTTGATATTGAACCAGCCGTTCCAAAAAAGCCATTTCCATTCAAATAAGGGTCTTCATTTGTTATATGATAATGATAAATTCCGTCAGGAAAATCAGCCGTTGTTGAAACATGACCATGATAATCATCTAAATCCGTATTTGTAATTGTTGTTCCATTTTCATTTGGTCCATAAACTGGAAATCCATCAGAAAGTAGTCCCAAAAATGCATCTTCACCAAATGTTTCTGTTAAAAAAGCTGGTTCTATATGATAATGATATGTAGTTCCTGCAGGATGCCCAAACCATTGGTCAAAAGAATTAATTTCATTTGTTAAAGATGCACCCCCAGCCGCATATTGGTTAAAAAAAACTACTCCATTTCTAGCCAAACCTATAGGGCCCATTGGTGTTGTACTTTTATTATTTGCCTCTGCAGGGTTTAATGTCATTGTAAAGGTGATATTTTGTTCTCCAATTGAATTTGGATTTTGTGTCCAACTCGAATTTGTACCATTATAATCCTCGTATAAAGGATGCGAAGTATCCCAATACGGACTCGTATGATTTGGTAAATCTGTTGTAGTAAAAGTTACTGAAGTTCCGTTTACCGAGTATGACACTGCTTCAATACCATCAAATTTTGATAATATTGGTGTAATGTCATAAGTTGTTGTGTTGTCAGTTGGACTTTCTTCTTCGTTTTCAGACGAGCTACAAGAAAGTATAATTGTTACTCCTAGAAAAAGAGTACTTAATAATTTAGCTAAAGGATATGTTTTCATAATTAAGTGATGTTGATTTATAATAATAGACCTATCAAATAATAAATAGTTTGTTTTTATTCGAATTTATTTAATCCAGTTTTTTCAATTCAAATTGGCATTAATCTTTTTCTATTCTAGGAATTATCTAATTTGTTTGCATAATCAACTCATTTTTTCATCTATAATATTAACCCATCAAGTTTTTTTTCTCTACCAATTTAATTATAAAAATCTTAATTATTACTTTTCATAAAAATCAAATTTTCAAGACGAGAATTATTTTTTTAATAAAATTTAGAATATGTATCTTTGCAAAAAATTATTTTTTATGAAATTATTACTACTCACTTTAGGCTTATTAGCTCTTGGCGTAGCTGGAATAGCTGTTAAAATATGGGCAAAAAAAGATGGTAAGTTTGCAGGAACTTGTGCCAGCCAAAATCCAATGCTTAATACAGAAGGAGAAGCTTGTGGCTTTTGTGGTAAATCTCCAGATCAGTTTGATACGTGTGCTGAACCGCAACATAATTAAACACTTTTTCCTTAAATGGTCTTAACCATGCTTTTTTACATAGTTGTGGTATTTGCTGCAATACAGGTTCTTTATTATCTTTATTTTTCTTCTATATTCTTTAAACCAATAAATAAAGAGATTGAAAGTGACGAAAAGCCTATATCAGTTATTATATTCGCTAAAAATAGTGGAGATTTACTGAAAAAAAATCTTCAATACATTTTAGATCAAGAATATCCAATATTTGAAGTTGTTCTTATCAACAATTATTCTACCGACAATACAATTGAAGTCCTTGAGAATTTTAAAGAAAAAAATAAAAACATTTCAATTATTGATGTAAAAAATACAGAAGCATTTTGGGGTAGTAAAAAATATGCGCTTACTTTAGGCATTAAGGCTGCTAAATACAACCACTTAATATTTACAAGTGCAAACAGTAGGCCAATTTCAAAAAATTGGCTCATAGAAATGAGTAAAACTTTTAGAGATAAAAAAACAATTATTTTAGGTTACCAAAAATTTAAAGTAAAAAATAGTTTATCAAATATTTTTATTCGTTTTCACAATTTATTGCTAGCACTCCAAAACTTTTCTTTTATAAAAACTAGCACCCCATATATGGCATTTGATGCTAATTTTGGATATGAAAGAAAAACTTTTCTAAAAGTAAAAGGTTTTGTAAATCACATAAAAATATATAACGGAGAAAACGATTTGTTTTTAAAAGATGCTGCAAACACAAATAATGTAAATTATACCGTTACAAGTGATAGTTTAGTAGAGATTGATCTTTCAACTTCTTTTAGATACTGGTTTATTGAGCAAAGAAATAAGCTTATTTTACAAAAACAATACAAATTTAAACATCGTTTTGCCATATCTCTATTTTGGGTTTCTAAAATGATATTTTTTGTTTTAGGTATTTTATTATTATTTATCTATCCTTGGAAAATAATTTTATCCATTTTAATAGCTTATTTCCTAATATCATACATTGTAGTAGGCTTTTCTGCAAAAAAATTAAAAGAACCTCATATCATTTTTTTCTTACCCTTCTTGGAAATTGGATTACTATTGATTCAATTTACTATATTTATTGCTAATTTGATTGCAAAACCAAAAATTTGAGTAAAGAAAAAGAAACCCTTGAACATCATATTTTAAAAGCAAAAAATGGAAATCAGACTTCATTTCGTTTTTTATTAGATAAATTTTGGGCCGAAGTTTATCGTTTTCAACTTAAAAGAAATAATAGTGAAAATGATGCTGAAGACATTACGATACAGACTTTTTCCAAGGCTTTTGATAAAATACACACGTTTAATGATGATTATGTTTTTAAAACCTGGTTAATTACCATTTCTAAAAATGTACATATCGATTTATTGCGTAAAAGAAAAGTTTCTGTAGCTACAGAAACTACTAAAAATCAAGAAGATAATGTGTATTTAGTTGTGGATGAAAATCCTACTCCAGAAGATAAAATTATTAGAGAACAAAACTTAGCAAAATTATTGAAAGATATTAAACAATTAAAACCTAAATATCAAGAAGTAATCCAGTTACGTTATTTTCAAGAATTAAGTTATAAAGAAATTGCAGCAAAGATTAATGAACCTATGAACAACGTAAAAGTAAAATTATTACGTGCTAAAAAGTTACTAGCTGAGATTATTGCCAAAAAATAAAAGATAAATAATGAAAGATTTTATATTGTAAGTATTTAAAAATAAAAAATCTAACTTATAATAATAAGATGAAAAAATCATTTTTACAGTCTCTAGGTCCAGGATTATTATTTGCAGGAGCTGCAATTGGTGTATCTCACTTGGTACAGTCTACAAAAGCAGGAGCCGAATTTGGTTTTGGATTATTATGGGCATTATTATTGGTTCATCTCTTTAAGTATCCTTTCTTTCAATTTGGCCCAAGATACGCTGCTGCAACTGGAGAAACTTTATTAGATGGTTACAATAAATTAGGTAAAGGAGTTTTAATAACATATTACATCCTAAACTTTGCAACAATGTTTACCATACAAGCTGCAGTAACTATTGTAACAGCGGGTTTAGCTTCTCAACTTTTTGGTTTTACAAATGATTTAGTAATATGGTCTAGCATAATTTTATTTGTAAGTATTTTAATTTTAATACTAGGCAAATACAAACTTTTAGATAAATTGATGAAATATATTATTATCATTTTAACTATTAGTACAATTATTGCAGTTTCAGTAGCATTTACTAACACAAAAGATACTTTTGACGTTCGTCAGATATTACCTTTAGGTTCAGTTGAACTCACCTTTTTAATCGCCTTTTTAGGCTGGATGCCCGCTCCTTTAGATATTTCGATTTGGCATTCGATTTGGTCTATCGAAAAAAGTAAAAACACTAACATAAAAATAAAACCAAAAGATGCAATTTTTGATTTTAATGTAGGTTATATTGGTACACTTATTTTAGGAATTTGCTTTGTGCTTTTAGGAGCTTTAGTAATGTATAAATCCGGTGGAAGTTTCTCTAACAAAGGAGGTGTTTTTGCGAGCCAATTGATTAATTTATATACTAAAAACTTAGGAAACTTCTCCTATGTATTTATTGCTATTGCCGCATTTACAACTATGTTTAGTACAACAATAACTACTTTAGATGCCTCTCCAAGAACCATGAATAGAAGCTCTAAATTATTATTTAATAAAGAGTTCAAGTTTGGCTATTGGTTTTGGATTACATTTCTTTTTCTAGGAACATTTGCTATCTTAAGATACTATTTAGCAGATATGGGTAATCTTGTTAAAATCGCAACAATTCTTTCGTTTTTAACTGCACCTTTTTATGCAATTTTAAACTACATTTTAATATTTGGAAAACATACTCCTAAAGAGCATCAACCTAATCTGTTTACAAAAATTTTAAGCATTTTTGGTATCATTTTTTTAGTAGGATTTAGCTTGTGGTTTTTAACAAGTATTTAAAACTTTCCTTCGTATCTTTGCACGGTAAATTTAATTGAAATGGCAATAGAAGCAGCAGTACTTCCAGAAAGACCTAAAAAACCAAAGTGGTTGCGAGTTAAGCTACCTGTTGGTAAAAAATATACAGAACTTAGAGGTTTAGTAGATAAATATAAGTTAAATACCATTTGTACAAGCGGAAGCTGCCCAAACATGGGAGAATGCTGGGGAGAGGGAACTGCAACATTTATGATTCTTGGAAATATTTGCACACGTTCTTGTGGTTTTTGTGGCGTAAAAACAGGCAGACCAGAAACCGTAGAATGGGATGAGCCTGAAAAAGTTGCGCGCTCTATAAAAATTATGAGTATCAAACATGCTGTAATTACTTCTGTAGACAGAGACGATTTAAAAGATGGTGGTTCTATTATTTGGGCGGAGACTGTAGATGCTATTAGAAGGGCAAACCCAAACACTACTTTAGAAACACTTATTCCTGATTTTCAAGGAAATACCAAACAAATAGATAGAATTATTAGAGTTCATCCTGAAGTAGTTTCTCATAATATGGAAACCGTTAGAAGGTTAACTCGAGAAGTTCGAATTCAAGCTAAATATGATAGAAGTTTAGGTGTTTTAAAATACTTGAAAGAAAATGGAATGAGAACAAAAACAGGATTGATGCTTGGTCTAGGAGAAAAAGAAGAGGAAGTTGTACAAACAATGAAAGATTTACGTGCCGTAAATTGTGATATTATTACTATTGGTCAATACTTGCAACCAACTAAAAAACATTTACCTGTAAAAGAATTCATTACTCCTGAGCAATTTAAGAAATATGAAACACTAGGTCTAGAAATGGGTTTTATGTACGTAGAAAGTGGTGCCTTAGTTCGTTCTTCTTATAAAGCTCATAAACATGCACAAGATTTGTAAAAATATTATAGAAATTATTCAATTGGTTTTTTGGCACAAAATTTGATGCTATTGAGATGGAGATAATATCAGTATTATTTTCAATGTGTGAATTATTTGAATAAATTGATTTAAAACCATTTCTTACCGAAATGGTTTTTTTATGATATAATCTAGAGATTAAAATAAATTAAATGATTTTTTGAATTGAACTAGAAGATATTACATTTAAGCTACCATCAGAATTAACATAAATTATAAAAAAATCATGAAGGTAATATCGATGTTAATTGTTACTATACGATTTCATAAAAAAAATTAAAGATTTGTTTAAATACCAAAAAATCGTTTAACATTAAATATC
>ENA-OSET01005945-OSET01005945.1-sediment-metagenome-genome-assembly--contig:-NODE-5945-length-10105-cov-16.815816_pt1 | contig 10105 bp, 7 predicted proteins | sample MGYA00237882_ERZ534229 | MGnify/ENA primary metagenome ERZ534229 (study PRJEB26408, sample SAMN06266212) | sediment metagenome | isolation source: Hudson Canyon methane seep mesocosm | place...
ATCCCCTGTAGCTCAGCTGGTAGAGCGGGTGACTGTTAATCACTAGGTCGGCGGTTCGAGCCCGTCCGGGGGAGCCATATAAATAGAGGTCTGTAGTTAATTCTACAGACCTTTTTTTTTGCCTGTGGGACACTCATGGGACACTTCAAAATAACAAACCACCATAATCCACCATAATGATGCTCATACCTTTATGTGCATTGTTCAGTACTATATATACTCTAATCATTTTATAGCATCACGGCGGGTGGGTATGGCAAGGAGAAAGGATAGTTAAGAAAGTATTATTGAGTAGAGAAAATCAAGTGCAGTGAAGCTTTTGTCGGAACGCGAGCTACTTGTTAACTATTTTAGTCATCTAGTCCAAGCTTTCTACGGAAGCAGGGGTAGTCTTGATATTGGAATGCGTCGCCAAATAGCTCATCTATTTTTTCTTTAATAACTGTATAGTCATGCCTCGCTCTACTTCTATCATGGCATTGCCCATTATCATTTATCTGTTGAGCCAAGCATTTTATGGAATGTTTATTAAAATATTTAATATATTTGGGAATAGCAGCCTGAAATCTAGAGTCAGCTTGATTATAGTTTCCACTTGAGCCGTAATAACAGGAAACTATGATGCAGAATTCCTCTTGCCACTCTTCTGAATCTGAAATTGCTAATAAAAAATCAAGTTGAGATGGTTCAAATACTGGAGACTCATCACTATTTATCCATTCTTTAATATCTTCTGCATGCTTTAAAAGACTGTCTTTTGTAAACCAGCCAACAGTTTTTCCAATATCATCTGATGTAATACAGTGCTCTATTTTTATTTTTGCATCTTCACTTAGTACTTTGTACAGTTCGCTGTTCGTTGAAAGGAAAAAAGTCAAGTGCTGTAAAGGCTCTCCTGTAGTAGCTATATTGCTATAGAAATCAATATCCCCTTGGATGGTTTTTATGAGTAAGTGTCTATTTTTAGAGGCAATAACCTCTAATACTTGTAAGTTAATTAATCGATTAGTATTACACTCATTATTTTCTAACTTAAAGACTATCTTCCAAAGTGAGCGAAATAAATTTAACTCTACCGGTTCAGTTGTTCGATTTAAATAGCGGCTTTCAACGTACTTTTTTACCTTTTCCCTACTATTGAGGATTTGACTGGATTCTTCTATGTCAGTTAGTAACTCTTTCAGAATATGCTGCGTATAAAATGGCGGTTTCGTTAATAATTCATCCAAAGTATTTCTCAGTAATGACCTAACTGTTTCTTTATTAGGGGAGTGTAGCTCTCTTTCCATATTCAAAACTGGATGAGCAGATAAATGCCTCTGTTTTTGAAGGTATCTTAAATTTTCATATTCAGAAGTGTTAAGCAAATGAGTCTTTTCATGAACATCATCTATTAATTTAACTTCCCACGAGGCTGATTTAGGATCGCTTTTCTGAATTTTACTTAGTTCATCTAATATCTCTTTTGCTGACGCGTCGCTGTATAAATCTATTAAACTTTGAAGTTTAAAAACGATATCACAGACGGCAACAGACCACAGCATTACAACAGAAGACCTGTAGTTTCCATTATTGTATGAAGACAATACTTCTTTAAAGTATGTCTTGGTCTTGCCGTAGTGAATGTCCTCCGATTTATTTTCTAGTGAAAATTCTTGCATTTATTACTCTCGATATATTGTTAGAAAAAGTTAACTAGCCCTACATATTATGCACTCTAACACTAAATGTAAGTTAGAAATTAGCACTAAAGTAGATAATATTCAGCGAACAAATTAAAAGTAGGAAATAGACTTTTTATAAAGCTCGTTTGGATGAAGTAAATATAAAGTACCTGCAGTTTTCGTTTTGATTTAGTTGATATGCAGTGCCGAGCTATTGTTAAGCTCGGCATTAATTAGTCATGCATCTGCTCAAGTATGAGTCACTTCGGATTAAGTATGCAAGTTGAGAGAACTGTTGTAATTAAAAAATGGGATAGTGGGAGATTGCAATAATTCAAGTTCAGGGGTATTAAAATAGGTAAATTGATAGAAAAGTGGCCCTTAATTGCCCCATTTCAGTATATTTATTTTTATCTACTTGATATTTATATTGAATATATATAAATACGAGTGATTATCTATCATCTGTTGTTGTTTGTGGTGCTTTATTGTATTATTTGGTTAATAAGTTTTGGCGGTGATTTTTACACTTTCAGAGCGCAAACTACATGGAGCTAGGCAATGGTTATTTGTTACGCTATCAAAAGACAACTTCAATCCGTAGAGGGCTTTCATGGCCTCAATTGAAAAACGTACTACTCAGGGGGCAATTAGTTATCGAGTTAAGGTTCGGTTAAAGGGTTACCCAGTTCAAACGGCTACTTTCGAGCGGTTAACCGATGCTAAGAAGTGGGCACAAAATACAGAGTCAGCAATTCGAGAAGGACGGCACTTTAAAACAGCCGAAGCTAAAAAACACACATTTTCTGAAATGGTTGATAGGTATATTAAAGACGTATTGCCTACAAAACCGAAACAAGCAGTTAAGCAGAAGCAACAGCTTGAGTGGTGGGAAGAGCACATGGGCAGTTATTTGTTAGCTGATGTTTCATCAGCATTGATTGTGCAATATCGCGATGAATTGGCCAGTGGAGAGACCTATAGAGGAACGCAGAGAAGCCCTGCAACCGTGGTTAGGTATATGGCCGCGCTATCTCATGCTTTTACTATCGCAGTAAATGAATGGCAGTGGTTAGAAGACTCACCTATACGTAAAGTAAAAAAACCTAAAGAATCACGTGGTAGAGTGCGATTTTTGGATGATGAGGAGCGTATTAGGCTGCTTTCTGCTTGCAAAGACTCTACAAATGATTGGCTTTATATGTGTGTGATTTTGGCATTATCTACAGGTATGAGACAAGGAGAGTTAATGGGGCTGAAATGGCAGGATATCAGCCTCAAAGATAAGTATTTAATATTACATGAAACAAAAAATGGTGAGCGACGACGTGTTCCTTTGGTGGGGCATGCTTTGGCGTTATTGCAAGAGCATCATAAAGTAAGGCGAGTTGATACTGATTTAGTTTTTCCAGGAAAAAATATAGATAAGCCTATTGATTTAAGAAAACCCTTTGAAAATGCTATTAAACACGCAGAAATAAAAGATTTTAAGTGGCACGATTTAAGACACTGTACTGCATCATATTTGGCAATGAACGGTGCATCATTAGCAGAAATAGCTGAAGTGCTGGGGCATAAAACATTACAGATGGTGAAACGTTATGCTCACTTATCTGATGGCCATGTTAGTAGTGTTGTGGAATCAATGAACAATAAATTATTTGGAGATATTAATGGATAATTGGGATTTTCTTAATGATGATGCAAAGGAGTATTATTTTTCAAAAAAACATATTAAAACAAGATCTGAGTCAAATGGATTAAGTGAATACCTGAGTATTAGACAAATAACTATATTGCTTTTTACAGCTTATTCACAGGTACCTACATCAGGTAAAAAATCTGATGAGTATAAAAAATGGAATGAAGATAATAAGAATATTTTTGATGTGAGGCGAGCTTATCGTAGACAATTAATTAAAGGCTGCAAAGAAAAAATTATTGACTATGAAGGAGATATTAATGGCTGGACTTATAAGTGCGGTAAAGAAAACCCCCACCAGAAGGCAACTAAGGGAAAGATAATAGTCAAAGGTAAAAATAAATATCACAAATGCAAGCCCTATTGCTGCACTATCCATAAAAATGAGTTTAAACGGTATTTAGAGGAGTCTAAAAATTGGCCTGTTACTAATAGTAAGTTATCAAATTGGTGGCTTAGTGACGAGGAACGTAATGAGCTAAAAGAGAAGACTTCAGTTAAAAAAAATAAAAAGCGAAAAAAGCTTATACCTAAGGAGCGTGAATCTGATGATCTTTTCGAGCTGGTATATGAAATTTGTAGGTCTAAGGGAATAGAGTACCTAAATCAATTACCGCAGAAGAAAGCATGGGAACTAGTTATTTCAGGGAAATTTGATTCTTCATTAATAAAAAGTATTGATGGAAAAACTATCATAATGATTAATGATGGAAAAGTAGTAAAAGAGGACTTTATAGAAAAGTATAGAAAGCGTTTCGAATAAAATTTTTTTAGGGTTTAAATAGTTAGCCATTAACAGCATGGAAATAACATGGAAATAACATGGAAATAAAGGAAACAAGGGAAGTAAAAAGACTTTTTTAATCATATTGTTATGCTGTGTCTCGAGCTTGCTTACTAAAGCCAGCATAAACAACCAGCATAAGGTGCAATATGACTATACCTAAATATCAAACTGTAAAACAATTTTGTGCATCACATGAAGCATTTACTCTAGGCGGAGTTCGCCATCAAATATTTAACGAAAAAACTAATGGTCTACAAAATTCTGGGGCTATAGTACGAACGGGGAGAAAGATTGTAATTGATACTGAGAAATACTTCGCGTGGATGGTATCTAGAAATGGTATTTCATCATGCTAAACCTTCAATATTGTAAAAAATGGCATGTAGATAATAACACTAGCACCATAGCTAAAATAGTGCTTTTAACCAGTATTGGTGTAACAGTATGAATAGCGGGGAGGCTGTTGAGTTAGATAGAACTCGAAGAGTTACAGGTTATTTGGGGGCAAGTTCAGATTCTCACTTTGGAGAGGTGCTAGTAGGGTTAGCTCAGTTATCACCATTTGACTATGAGCGGGAGCGGGAAAAAGAAGCAAAATCTGCTGGTGTTCGGGTGTCGTTTCTTGATGCTGAGGTAGCTAAGAAGAGATTAGAATTTGAGCTTGAAAATTCAAGTAACCTTAAAAGTATACCGGCCTGGCCTGATGATGTTAATGGAGATGATTTATTGAAAGAAATTGTGTCCATAATATCCAGCTATATAATTTTACCCAAAGGAGCTAGAGAGGCTTTAGCTTTATGGATATTAGGTACATTTTGTTACGACAATTTTCGCATTTGGCCTAAGTTGTTAATTACTTCTCCAGAAAAACGCTGTGGAAAAACTACGTTAATGGAAATGCTGGTTGAATTGTGTTGCAAGGGGTTTTCAACCAGTAATATTTCAACTGCAGCAATGTACCGAGCTATTGATTTGTGGAAGCCAACACTAATAATTGATGAGGCAGATACGTTTATTCATGGTAACAGTGAGATGCGAGGGATTATAAATTCAGGGCATACAAAGGCTACAGCTAGTGTCCTTCGGGTGAGTCCTGGGGGAAATGGTTTGACTCAGATTTCCACTTGGTCACCAATGGTTATAGGTATGATTAATAGACCACCTGATACCATCTTAGATAGAAGTATAGTAATTCAACTTCAAAGGAAGCGAGTTGATGAGAAAACAGCAAAGCTACCTATTAATTTTGATAGTAACAGTCACCCGCTGTATCAAAAAATGTTGCGTTGGTCTTCTGATCATCATACTCAGCTTAAGAATCACCAATTACAAGCATTGCCTAAATCACAAAATGATCGCGCATTAGATAATTGGACACCTCTATTGTCTATAGCTGAAATTATTGGTGGTGATTGGCCTCAGAAGGCTAGTATGACATTTTCATTACTAACTTTAACTGATGATGAAGAAAGCATTGGGCAGTTGTTACTTTCTGATATAAAAGAAATATTTGATAACCAAGAAGGTAAAACGATATTTTCAGTGGACTTAGTTAGGATGTTATCTTGTTTGGAAGAGAGGCCTTGGGCAGAATGGACAAAAAATAAAGCAATAACTACAATTGCTTTAGCGAGGCTTTTAAAGCCGTTCGGTATAAAACCTAAGCAAATCAGGGTGGAAAAGATAAACCGTAATGGGTATTGCTATGATGCATTTAAAGATGCATTTGACCGCTATATAGTTGTACCTGATATTCAAATATCTACAACTCTACAAACCAGTGATACCAATGATTTAAGCGAAAGCAGTAAGACCTACTGCATCCCCTATGCAGATGAATAATATGCAGATATAAATAAAAAAGAGGTGGGGTAAGGTAGTGGGGCAAGAATATTTCAAAAAATTTTAGTATAGGTTTGGTAAGTTTTACTAAGGTATTTTTGTATTCATAGCCTAATAGTAAACTATTTTTACAACGCCTCTTAAGAGTTAGTAATTAGTTGAACGATCAATTGGGAAATACGACTTATGTTAATACACCTTAACACTTCCAATACTTTTATAAGGGACTGTTTACATCAAATAAATCAATACTCAAAAACTGACATTATTTTTTATACAAAAACATATAACAAGATATAGGTATAAATAACACTATGGACTAACCAACTTGAGCTCTTTGTTTAACGTTCTCTCTAGCTTGTAATTTTTGTGAAATTTGTTCATAAAGTCGAGCATTTTCATTCTCTCTATCTGTGATAGATATAGCTAAAGCATACTCTTCAAATTGATTAACTTGACTCGCTGCCCATGCTTGGTCTTGCCGAGTAACAGCTAAGAATAATTTACGAGACTTGTTAAACTGATTAAAAGTCCACGTACTAGATTGAAGAGTCCCTCGGCTTCGGTCTTCTTGAGTTAGGTCTCTTTTTGCTCCATCACATTCAGAGATAGAGTCAACTATACCTTTGTTATCATTATTGAAGGCAACGGCAACACTCTCTAAAGAGTCTGAATTAACCAAATGAAACTTCATCTTAGTGGCTAAATATTCAAGTCTAGTCGTTCGCACTGACGGGCTATATGCCAATGAAACGGTGATCGTTCTTCTTGCTCTCCCTTTTCTAAAATAGTCATCAGGTATAGGGAATTCAAAAAACTGATGCTTATCATTCTCTATTTTTTCCTCGCTAATAAGAACTACATGTTCTTGAGATGACTTAAATAAACTATCCTCATCAACTATCCCATACCCAGCAACTCTTCTAGCATGTTTCTTCTCTTCAAAAGTAGAGTTTATTTCATGTGAAATACGCGCATGGTTAGCTAATAAAGCCCTTAATAAGTTAGCTGAAGCTGTGGGGTAATTATTAAGTAACCGTCCAGCTAAATGAGCGACATAAGGAGCTGAAAAGCTAGTGCCTGAAAATTCACTTAAAAGTGTACTTCCTTGAGGGCGATGGTTTAAGGTAATAACACCCAAATGCTTGTCAACCTGTCTCCAACCTTGCCCTTCTTGCCTTGCAGGTATTGCAAAATTGCCCCCATGAGCAAGTAGCTCAGGCTTTAATGCTCCATTTTCCTTAGGTGTGCTTCTAGAAAATGGAGAGACTTGACCTTCATTAGCAACATGTAATTCATTAATTTCACCTTGTGCTTGATACCTCCTCTCTGTATAGGTGAGGGTATGCTTTACAAACGAACCGACGGTTAAAACATTTGCAGCAGGGGCTGGGTCAATAAGAGTTGCATCATCTGAAAGTAAGTAACTTGGATAGTCATCGCGCCAATTATTAATTATTTCAGAGCCATTGTAATTTCCTGATGATACTGTGATTAAAATATTCAGTTTACGAACCAGCTCATCCAAAGTGACTGCTATTCCAGAAATATGAGATTGTTGATATGGGGCATTAAGATTTCCTAAGGATAAATTATAGATACGACAACCATATTCTTCGTGAAAGTACATTATTGCTTTAATTAATGTTGATTCAATCGTTTTTTCGTCAAAAATGGCCTCATCATGCTTATTTTTAGCTAATACTTTACCACTTAAAATCCTTAACTCTCGATTCCATTCGTTGGCATCAATACGCTCTTCTATATCACCAAATAGTGCAACACCTGCTACAGCTGTTCCATGCCCCACCTGATCCGATTCATCTTCATCATCAATAAAACTTTGTGCATCCCCTATCGCACCTTGCAATAATATGTGATTAGTATTTATTCCACTGTCCAATATACATATTAAACTAGCCTCATCAGAAATATCATTCAGCTTCACGGGTATTTCGTTAACATCGACATTAAGCTGAGAAAATTCAATTCCTGTTCTAGGCGGTAAATCAACCTGCCTGACATCTTTATGGTTAAGTAGGTTTTCAGCTTGTTGCAGCGTTACTTCAACTCGGTACATAAGCAGACTATCTCGATTAACCTTATCAAGCTGGAGTATTTTTTGCTCAACTATCCAGACTTCGAAGTTAGTCGCGACCTTAACTCTGCCTGCACTATTTACTTCACCTATAGGCCATAATTCTATATCAAGCCTAAATAATTCAGCTATAGGAAAGCCAAACTGATTAATCGCCCAACTTTTCCTATCAGTTGACGACCAAACATCCATTTTATCAATAGCATAAAGTAAATTAGGGTAGCTGATGTACTCGCCACTAGAAAGCTTTGCCAAGCGGCTATTAAATTCGTAGAGTTGTTGTTCATCAGCAAATGCTATGTATAGCAATTCATCTTGCTGAGCGATAATAGAGATTCCATGCTTACTAATCTCATCAAACTGAACCTTTTCAGAAAGTTTAATTTTAATTAAATTACGCGACTCTTCACCACCGAGTTGAGAGGCTATCGTTTCTTGAAAAGTGATAAGCTGTTGTTGTAACTTTTTACCATGCTCTTGCGGGTTATTACAAGTTATCGGACTACCAAAACCACCCCCTGTTCTTCTAGGGGTTAATGGGACTTCTTTAGAAAAAGTTAGATGTGGATAAGCGCCTGCCATATGACAATCCTTTGCTTGATATTATGAAATTCTACTTTCTAGTTCAAATGCATGCCTTAGCATTCTTATAGTTAAAAATTCTTTTTGTTTTAATATCATTCTCTTAACAGCTCGTCGAATAATACGCTCGATAATAGCAGGTGACTTACCGTTAAAAATATTGTGCAATTCATCACTGTCTAAATCGAATTCACGTCTAACACCACGTAATTTTAATTGCAATAAACCTTGTAATTGATTTTTGCCGAGTACTGGAAATTCAACTAACTCATCAAATCTACGCCAAATAGCACTATCTAATATTTGTTCATGATTGGTTGCTGCGATAATAATACTTTTACCGTCATATGAATCCATCATTTGAAGCACTGCATTCACAACTCTTCTAAGTTCACCATGTTCTGAACCATCATCTCGTTCCTTTCCTAGTGCATCAAATTCATCAAATAAAACAACCAGTTTATGTTTAGTAATAAAATCAAAGATTTTTCTTAAATTTGCCGCTGTTTCACCTAAAAAAGATGATACTAAAGAATCAAGCCTTACAACGGCTAAAGGCCGGCTAAGCTCATAAGCTATAGCCTCTGCCGAAAGAGTTTTACCACATCCTGGTGGACCAAAAAACAATATCTTCTCAGCAGGCATCATCCCATAACTTCTTAATATATCTTCTCTGCGATACTCTTCAAGTACATTTTCAATTATTTCAAATGTGTGTTTTTCTAAAACAAGTTCATCAATCGAACGGTTAGCCTGCTTAAGATCAATTAATTGCACACCACTTTCTTTATCAACTGGTGCTTCAGGTAGTATGTTATGCACAGCAGTACTAGCAATATGTCTATCGCCATATAAGATACGTTCTAAATCATTTGCTAACAAATTATGCTGCTTAGCACGCTCTTCTTTTATGAGCTGCTCTGTTGCACTTCTAAATGCACTAGGGTCACCAGAAGCGCCTGATTGAATAAGCAATCTTAATAATTTCCCACTAGCCATAACATTCCCCTTGTCACTTTAGATAAACACGTGTGACTAAAACTCTAATCAAGCATTTTCAAGCAAAGTTAATTCTACATTATCAGTATAGCTGCTGCACAATAAGTTCAAGACAAAGAATGTAGTTTCGTCAATTCGAAAAACATATAAAGCCAACTATTTCCAAATTTAATTAATAACATCAAATAGCAATTGATATGTCGTTTCTAGCGCACCTACAAAAACGGGGTCTTTCATTTCCTCATTATCAGCTCTTAAATATAAGAATCTTTACTCTAAAAAAACCATTCCCTCATTTATTTATTCGCCCACACTATTCAAAACTTGTTTGATTATTGCTTGTGATATCCTGAAATCCGATTGATGCAAACATTCAAATACCACTCGTGCAGAATCAATTAAGCCTCGCTGTTTTGCTATTCCAATAATTG
>ENA-OSET01005947-OSET01005947.1-sediment-metagenome-genome-assembly--contig:-NODE-5947-length-10104-cov-2.945048_pt1 | contig 10104 bp, 9 predicted proteins | sample MGYA00237882_ERZ534229 | MGnify/ENA primary metagenome ERZ534229 (study PRJEB26408, sample SAMN06266212) | sediment metagenome | isolation source: Hudson Canyon methane seep mesocosm | place: USA:Hudson...
GTGTCAGGCATTATTACACCAAAGTCAGATAGTATATTTATATAGGCGATTAGCATAAGGCTAATCGAATAAGATGAGTATTATAGCTAAAAATCAATGACTATAATGCATTAAATACACAGTTTCATGGCAGGCTTTATAAATCACATAGGGGGGGGATGACAGCCGCTTACTTTTCATTCCAGTTATATAAGGGGGTTGGGACCTATGTTAAATCTCCAAATTTGAGTATAAAAGAAAAAGAGTGGATTCCGGCCTAAAAGCTCACCGGAATGAAATTGTAGGGCTAAAAATAATGTTTGAGTGATGGTTATAGTTTCATTTGTTTGGCAATCATTTCTTTCATAATTTCGGTTGTACCACCGCCAATAGAAAGTATTTTTGCGTCACGATATAGGCGTTCAACAACAGATTCTTTCATATATCCCATGCCACCAAATATCTGAACAGCTTCTCGCGTTGTTTTTTCTGCAACATCAGTGGCAAAATTCTTAGCCATCGCCATTTCTTTGATTGGGGTTTGATTAGCTTGCATTTTAGCCGCAACACGGTAGGTGAACTCTCTCGCAATTTCTACCTCCGTGGCCATATCGACCAGTTTGTGGCGGATAACTTGATACTTACCGATAGGGCGACCAAAAGCTTCGCGTTGCTTAACATAGTTTAAGGCTTCATCTAAAGCGAGCTGCGCGGTCATATAAGCCATCACACACAAGGATAACCGTTCCTTCATGAAATTCGTCATAATACAAAGAAAGCCGCCATTTTCTTGTCCAATCAAGTGGCTGGCAGGCACTAAACAATCTTCAAAAAATAGCTCTGCAGTATCACTGGCATGCCAGCCCATTTTTTTAAGTTTTCGGCCTACGCTAAATCCAGGTGTTCCTTTTTCAATTAATAGGAGGCTTATTCCGCCATAACCATCAGCACCAGTTCTAACGGCTACGGTGTAATAGTCAGCTCGAACGCCGCTAGTGATAAACATCTTACTGCCATTGACGCGATAATGATCGCCTTCTTTTACGGCGCGTGTACGAATATTTGCAACATCAGAGCCGGCATTTGGTTCCGTGATCGCAAGCGCGCATATTTTTTCTCCACGAATCACCGCAGGGATGATTTTTTCTTTAAGTTCATCAGAACCCCATAGCACTACAGGAGGCAACCCAATATCAATAGAACCTAAGCTCGCCACTAATCCGCCTGATGTGCATTTCATCATTGCCTCGCTGGCCGCTATTTTCATGAAAATATCACCCTCAGCTGTGCCGCCAAATAACTCTGGGTATCCAATCCCTAAGAAACCTAAACTGCCTGCCTTGGTATAAATTTCTCTAGGAAATTCACACGCCTCTTCCCATTCATTAATAAATGGCGTTATTTCATTTGAAACAAATTTCTCTATGCTATTTTTGACTTGGTCGTGCGTTTCGTTGAAGTAATTAATGTCATTTTGCATTGAATTATTCCCTGCTTTTTTATTAAGTGATATAGGTTTAGGTCAAGTTTGTAAGGGGGTAGTCGGAGTATGAGTAATATTTCGATACCAAGCAAGCGCTTGGTATATTATTAATGGTTAATGGTTAATGGTTAATGGTTAATGGTTAATGGTTAATGGTTAATGGTTAAGCCATTCTAAATTGCAGTAAATTTTATTGTTTATTCTATTACCTAAGTCTCGAAACCAATTAAGCTGAGGGTAATTGTTATAAATTATCTTGATTGACGTAAATCTCTGTTGTATTTTGACTATCTAAGATTAACTAAGAGTTGAAATAATGGCTGATAATGTAAAAGATTTCTTTGATCGTTTTGTTGAGGACTTTCCGTCTTTCGATGGAAATATTATTGCTAATCGTTATACGGCACCCTATACCGCGGTGACTTCCGATGGCGAACTTTGGGAATGTAGTGACCCCGTTGAGACAGTTGCTTATTTTCAAGGGCTACTGGATAGACATTCTGAGTCAGGTGTACTTTTCTGTAAATATAGTGACTTTGAGTGCCAGCAGGTTGGGAAAAGTAACTATTTTGCGACGGTGACTTGGAGCATGATAGGGGCTGAAGATAAAGTGATTTCTACTTGGCGTGAGTCATATAACTTAGTCAATACAGAGTCAGGTTTAAAGATCTTTACATCTATCGATCATTAATAAGAGAATAAACAAATTCAAGCACATTTAATATCTAGAGAGCAGCGAAGTTCGTTTTGCTTGCTCTTCGCTATGTAGCGTTTAAGGTATTTCTACGAATGCTAGCTGAATAATCGGATTTAAGTTTCCTTCAGTGATTATAAAAATAATATAAAAAAGGAAAGACGATGGAAAATCGTGGTTTACGTATGACTCTGGGTAGTGCATTACTCATCGGGGTTATTGTGTTGGGGTACACGTTATTTGTGCCTAATTTGCCTAAAGAAGAAAATAAACCTGATATTTCTGGTTATCAAACACCGTTCATGATTGGTGATTATGCCATGGAGGATCATCAGGGAAATAAAGCTTCTTGGGCGCAGTTATCTGATCGTCCCGTTTACTTAACTGCAGGCTTTACACGTTGTCCGCACTCATGCCCGATGACCATGGTTATTTATCAAAAATTAGCGAAAAAAATAGGTACTCAGGCGGATTATGCCTTACTGACGGTAGACCCTGAACATGATAAAACGTCAATACTGAAAGCCTACTTATCCTCAATTAACCCTGCTTTTATTGGCTTACGTATTGGTGATAAAAGTGAGCTGGACTTAGCGATGGCTGACTTGAAACAGACCCTTGTAGATACCGGTGAACCATTAGATCTAATGCATAGTAATTACATTTATCTTATGCATCCAAAACTAACGGGTATTGTTATTTATACAAAACCTGATGTAAGTGTAATGGCCCAGGATCTGGAAATACTGAACGCGATTTAACGTTGCCATTCAAAATTAATATCCGCAGGATTTTTCCGTGAGCTTGTCTTAAATCGTTTACAAAAGTAGGGATACTATTAAGTGTGTCTTCTATTATATGCATGGCACCAAAAAACGAATGCCCTCTCAATATTGAATAAACTATTTTATTTCTTCTAATAGATATTTACCGAAGTTTTATCTATCAAAATTACGGTTCTGGCTAGACTCAATTATTCGATAGCTACAGCGCGATATGAATTGGAGAACTTGACTATTAATTATTTTTAACTACTTTTGGTTTATAGTTTAAAAAATTCTCTATCAAATAATTTGTTTGTTTATTTATTGAGTATTTAAAATGCGTCAATTTAAACCTAGTATCTGGGTAATTACTCTTTTGATCTTGGTTGCCGTGTTTTGGGTGATGAAGAACTCATTATTCAAGGAAACCTCAAACATTAGTATCGCGGTGTCACGCACTCCATTATCAGCACCTATCTATATTGCCGACTCACTAGGATATTTTTCATCAGCAGGCCTAAATGTTGAGCTGATTGAAAAAAACGGCGGTAACCTGTGCTTTCAGCTAATGATGGATGGCACGACTGATTTTGCAACGAGCTCAGACTCAGTCATCATGTTTAATGGTTTTAAGCAAAATGATTTTGAAAATTTAGCGACCTTCGTCCAGTCAGGTCATGACGTTAAAGTGCTTACCAAGTCATCAAAAGGGATTCTTAGTGCAAAAGATTTGAAGGGTAAGAGAGTCGCTATTATTAAAGGTAGTGCCAGTGAATATTTCTTAGATATGTTTCTGGCCATTGACGGGGTTAAATTTTCAAGTGTTGTATTAGTCGACATACCTGCCAACGAAATGCCTTCAGCGCTTAAGCGTAACGAAGTCGATGCTATTGTGGTATGGGAACCTTTTGCTTATAACGCCACCAAACAGCTCGGTGAAGAGGCGGTTTTACTTTCTTCAAGTAATTTATACGAACTTACTTTTAATCTATTGGCTAAACAACAAACCACCGCTAGTAACCCGAAAACAACAGTGAAATTAATTACCGCTCTAAAGCAGGCGGTTGAATATATCAATGCTAACGAAGCGAATGCTCAGCAATTAATAAAAGATCGACTTGGCCTTGATCAATCATTTATTAATTGGATTTGGGGCGACTATTTGTATGATATTTCGTTAAGTCGCTCGTTAATACTTTCATTAGAAAATGAAGCGAGATGGGCGGTTAACCGGGGCCTTACTGACAAGCAAATAATACCGGATTATCGAAAGCTCATGAACTCGGAACCTTTAAAGGCAGTTAGTCCACATTCTGTTTCGTTCTAATCCACGTACTAGCGACTAAAGGAGTTTAGTTGTCGTGAATCTTCGCAACAGATTATTTGTTATTTCGACTACTTCGGTTGCGATGGCATTGATTGTGAGTGTTGCTGTTTACTGGGCTAACATAACTGTTACTACTTCATTGAAGCGCGCGCATTTTGGCCATGAAATAGTAGAAGTGGTAAATGAGCTGGAGACTGGATTGCGTGGTATTCTATCTTTTAACCGGGTTATTGACCGGACTCAATGGAATAATGCGCAAGCTAAATTGAGTATCATATTATTAAACTACCCCTTACTTACTATCGAACAGAAAACACTCACAAAAAACATACAGGCATCTTCTGAAAGTTTATCCGTATTGTTTGCTTATCTCATTGATATTGAACCAAGCATCATAAAACAAAAACAAGAGCTGCGAAGACATTTGGCTGAAAGTCTATATGTTCACATGGATGCTATTGTTGAAAATAGTCACAGACTTTCATTAATTGCTCAAGATGATATAAACAAAACAATTAATGGGGTCACCGTAGGTATTGTTGTACTTTTATTTAGTTTGGCGGCAGTGATGACAATATTTGCTCTGCACTTAGGTGAATATATCAGTAGGTCGATTACACGATTAACCTCAGCAATGAAACAAGTTGCTAAAGGTAAGCTGGGTACACGTGTTGAAATTGAAGGAACGGATGAAATAAGCCAGCTCTCTTTAGATTTTAATCATATGACTAAGCAATTAATGGAAACGACGACTGCGCGCGATTTGTTGAAGCTTGAAGCTGAAACGCGCTCAAAGGAACTTAATTACCTTGCTCATCATGATGCGCTAACGGGGCTTCCAAATCGTTTATTGTTTGATCTTCTTCTTGGACAGTCTTTAAAGCATGCAAAACGAAATAATGAAGGTGTCGCGGTTGTTTTTATGGATTTGGATAAGTTTAAAAATATTAATGATTGCTTAGGTCACCCGATAGGGGATGAACTATTAAAGTCGCTTGCAGATCGGTTTAAAAACAGGTTGCGTAAAGTAGATACCGTCGCACGTATTGGTGGTGATGAGTTCATTATTATCATAGAAGAAATTAATCAAATTAAAGGTGCCGAAATCGCAATAGAGAAGATTATTTCGATTTTTGATGAGCCCTTCCTTCTCAATGGGTATGAAATAATGATTACCGCTAGTATAGGTATTAGTCTCTATCCTACGGATGGAGAAGAGTCATCTGTGTTGATTAAAAATGCAGATGCAGCGATGTATCATGCAAAGGATGAGGGGAGGAACTCTTATAAGTTTTATAATCATCAGCTGACTGAGAATGCATTCGATCAAGTTTTTTTAGAGACCGCTTTAAGAGGTGCGCTAAGCAAAAATGAATTTTATTTAGAGTACCAACCTCAAATAAGTATCGAGCATGGGCGCGTGATTGGAATGGAAGCATTATTACGCTGGAAGCACCCTGAATTAGGCTTTATTTCTCCCTCAATTTTTATTCCTATCGCAGAAACAAACGGTTTGATTCATGATATAGGCGCTTGGGTGCTTTTAGAGGCCTGCCGACAAGGGAAAGCTTGGTTGGATACGGGGCTTAACTTTGGCAGGATATCTGTCAATATCTCGGGTCTTCAAATAATGAAATCCGGTTTTTGTAAAGAGGTATCTGATGCGTTGATATCAAGTCAATTACCTTCTGAAAACCTTGAGTTAGAGGTAACTGAAGGTTCTATTATGCAAGATACAGAACGGGCAATTCAGCAATTGAAAGCGCTACGATCAATGGGGGTTTTGCTCGCAATTGATGACTTCGGAACAGGGTATTCTTCATTAAGCTATTTAAAAAAGCTTCCCATACATCGCCTAAAAATTGACCGGTCTTTCATCATTGATATTCCTGATGACGAAGATAATATGGTTATTGCTGAAGCAATTATCGCATTGGGCGATGCTTTAGATTTAGTTGTTATTGCAGAGGGGGTTGAAAATGAAGAGCAGCTTCTTTTTTTAAAGGCGAGAGATTGCCCAATAGCACAAGGTTTTTTATTTAGTAAAGCGATTACTGTTGAAACAATGACCGAATACCTTCAAAGAGAAAACGATGCAGTGAACCTCCCCATAGAATAATAAAATCATATGTGAAAAATTAGTGAAACCGTTAGTGGTAACTCCACTAACGGTCGGTTCTTATCTAGGTTTAGAGTAAGGTCTTATTCAGATAAGTCGGCGTTTATAATTGCATCTGCATACCCTTGGTAAGCGCCTTCAAACTGCTTGGCAACGCTGTCAGGAAATAAGTGAAAGTCACCGGCTTTAAGTGATGCCACAATACCTTCAGCAACCGAACTGGTTGGGTCTGCGGTTTCAAAACCTGCTTTGTTGCCCATATCTGTCGCGATAGGGCCTGGGTGAACACTCAGTACATCAATTCCTTTTGGAGCAAGTTCATCACGTAAATTTTGGGTAAGCGAGTATGCCGCGGCTTTTGATGCGGAATACGTACTGAACCCTGTGAAATTTTTGATCGAAGCAACGGAATTTAATTGTACGAAAGCACCGCCACCATTAGCTTCAAGGATAGGAACGAAGGCTTGTGCGACACGAATTAATCCGAATACATTGATGTTTAGTTCTTTCGTAAATGCAGCTTCAACACTACTGCTTAAGGTGTCTGCAATTTCCAATACACCTGCATTATTGACCACAACGTCAACATCTTTAGCGTGCTTTGCAAGTGCTTTGATAGATTCGGCATCGGCGATATCGACCTGTAAGGTCACTACTTGGTCACCATATTGTTGTGCTAACTCCGTCGTGGACTCAGGATTTCTAACCGCTAAATATACTTTTTTGGCACCGTGATTTAAAAAAGACTCGACGATTGCTTTACCAATGCCTCGGTTAGCGCCAGTGACGAGGGCCGTTTTATTTTCAATTGATATGCTCATGTATTTCTCCAAACTATTTTCGTTCATTAATGATAAGGAAATTGCAGTATCAGACCGCTATAAATCCATAAATATTTCTGTACTGATCGGTATGATTGAAATAAATTGTACTGATCGGTATAATTTTGTCAAGTGTTTTAGAAACATTATCGAAAAGAGATAGAAGGTGACGTTATGGCCGGTGGCAGAAAGCGAGAGTTTGATAAGCAGGATGCATTGGATGCAGCGATGAAAATTTTCTGGAACAAAGGTTATTTAGGGGCGTCATTAACGGACCTTACCGAAGGAATGGGAATCAATAAGCCTAGTATGTATTCAACCTTTGGAAACAAAGAAAAATTGTTTGTTGAAGCCACTAAATATTATATCGACCACCACGCTAAACCGCATGCCGATCTTTTGTCTGCACCCGGTATTGATTTAACAAACCGTATTAAAAATTATCTAAAGTCTGTGGTGTCAGCTCAATGCGATGCGACTAGCCCAAAAGGGTGTTATATCTCATTGTGCGTGGCAGAAGCAGCAGCAGATTGTATGCCTGATAATGCTCGGGCCTTGATTGATGAAGCAGGCGGTTACGCGCTTGCAATGTTGACTGAATTTCTACAGCAGGACGCTAATGCGAAAGCTTTTAAATTGAATGAACTCGCGGCCGAAAAAGCTCTTTTTCTTGTGGCTATCCTACATGGAACGGCTGCCATGGCTCGTGCAGGTAAAACTATGAAGGATCTAAGCTCGGTCATTGACAATGCAATGCTTGGTTTGAGCCTACCCCCCCCATGAAGCCTTACGAAACTATGCTTGAAATCGATAAAAATTTAAAACATAGTATTTTACTCAACCTCTTAAATTGAGTGGCTGAGTCAGTCTATTTAAGAGTTTTAGTCTTAAAGTTATGCTCAATAGTTACATTTCCCCCTGAAAAGACATTCGACCTTTAAGTTATTGATATGTAGTTGGCAAATTCTGAAAAATACAAACAGCATCAAAAATTATTTCACAAACAGGTACAACATCAAGTTTTTCAGTGTTAAATGAAGAGGTTCGAGCAAGAGGTCTTGCATTTAGTAATGATGGAACAAAGATGTTCATTGCCGGAATTACTGGTTTAGCTAATGCTGCAAATCCAGATATTCATCAGTATAGTTTGTCATGTCCATGGCAATTAACTGGAACGTGTGGTGAAGAAGAAAAAACAGATGAATGTTATGACTGTGAAGCACCAAAACTGGCCAAAGTTGAGGTACATATCACATCAAACACATCAGATGATATCTTTAATGAAAATTCTCCACAAATATCTGAAACACGTGATTATGTTTGGACATTTGATCAAAAAACACCATACCCAATGTTTGATGATTACAAAACTCCAATAATTGCAGACCCTGGTGATGAAGTGCAAATTATTTTAGAGTTAACTGACAACAGAACTTTGGAGGATATTTCAGACAGTGGCACGTATACGAACTTTTTACACAAACCAAATGATATGAATAATTTTTATGCAAACAATTTTGACGAGTATGGAAAAGTTAGTACAACATTTTATGAATGGCATCAAACCGGTGAAGATTTGTTTTATGATTATGATCAAACAGTAGAATGGAGTCCTCCTAAAATCACAATTGAAGAAACTTCAACATATCAAAAAGATCTTTCTGAAATTAATCTTGAAGGGGGTAGTGGAACATTTACAATCTCATTTAAGATGAAGTTCTTGCAACCAATGCAGACAACTGATGTCTGGGTTCAGGGAACTGACAGGTCTGGAAATTTCTTCAAGGTATCTTTACCACTAACTTTGAAGGTTGCAGGAAACGAGCCGCTAGTTTTTGAATCAAAAGTAAATCAAAAGGTTTTGAGTTTCTATGATGAGTCAATGCTCAATGATGTGGTTTCAGATTGGACTGGTTCAACACAAGACGTATCAGAGCTTGCAGAAATTTTAGGAATTGCAGATGAACAGTTGCCACCTTGGGTTGCAAACTTGGCTGTCTGGGTATCTGAGGATAAAATTTCAATGGGTGACATGATTGTCTCAATTGAGCATTTGATAAATAATTAACATGTTCTTTTTACAATAAGAACAGTCCATAATTTTAAAAAATAGCAGAATTAGATAAATTGCCGATAGATGCTCAACTTGGAATTCGACTGTTTGAAATTGCTAATCTTAAAATCTAATAAAAATTCCATACAGACATGGCAAAAAGCCTTAAAAAATCATTTCATACAGGAACAGTCAAAAAAACTATCAAAATTAAGGCATCAAAAGACAAAGTTTGGAGAAAAATTAGCAATATTGTGGGATTGCCTTCATGGTTAGTTGATGTAACTAAAACCGAATATCTATCTCAAAAGAAAAAAGGAGTAGGAGCAATTAGACTAATCACATTTGGGGATGGAAATGAAATTGAAGAACATGTTGTAGCATGGGAAAAAGGAGAGTATTTCACATATGTGGCTACTGAAGGTTTGCCATTAAGAGCATATGTTGCAACAATTTCAATTAAAAAGAAAACTAAAACATTGACAGAGTTAACATGGCAATCATATCTAAACAGTCAAAAAATGTCTGAAAAACAATTTCTAGAATTTCTGGTGTTTATGGGTTCATTTTATGAAGCATCTTTAGAGAATTTGAAAAATTTGTTAGAAAAATAAGACTAGTTATTTTTTGGGTTAAAATCTAAATACTGTGAATCATTAAAAAAAATTATGAGTGATATGCGATTCATAATTTTAGGAGTTGCATTAATTTTTGTTGGAGTAATTGTTTTAGGTGCTTTTGGTCATGAATACCAGGCAGCAACAATAGAATCAAATGAATTTGGAACATGTTATGAATACTTTGATGACAAACCTCCTCAAAAGATCAATTGTTCATACAAAATAATGGATCAAACAGTATTTT
>ENA-OSET01005949-OSET01005949.1-sediment-metagenome-genome-assembly--contig:-NODE-5949-length-10101-cov-2.763069_pt1 | contig 10101 bp, 10 predicted proteins | sample MGYA00237882_ERZ534229 | MGnify/ENA primary metagenome ERZ534229 (study PRJEB26408, sample SAMN06266212) | sediment metagenome | isolation source: Hudson Canyon methane seep mesocosm | place...
GGACAGATAGAACTGGGTGAATTGCAGGTGGAACAAAATATTTGTTTAGGCCAGGCTGTCGGTCGGTTCTGCCTTGACCCAAAAGACTGAAAATTAAACTTAAATCAGAAATATAGAATTCTTAAAAATATTTCATACAAAAATATAAAACTCAGGATTGGAAAGATGAATGATTTAACAGGGAAAAGAGGTGTTATTCTTGGAGTTGGTAATCAACGCAGTATTGCATGGTCAGTTGCCGAGCATTGCCATCAACAAGGTGCAGAGTTGGCACTGACTTTTCTTGGTGATCCAAAAGGTCGTTTTGAAGCAAATGTCAAAAAACTTGGAGAAAAAGTAAATGCGACCCTGATTCAGGAATGTGATGTTGCAGATGATAATTCGATTCAGTCATTAATTGGAGCATTAAACAATCATTGGGGTGAAATGGATTTTTTGATTCACAGTTTAGCTTTTGCAGATCAAAAAGACCTGAAAGTCGACTTTTCAAGTACCAGCCGAAATGGTTTTGCCAGAGCTCATGAAATCAGTGCATTCTCTTTGCTGCCTCTTGCGGAGGGAGTTATCCCCATGATGAGAAAACGCGGGGGTGGCAGTATAATCAGCATGAGTTTTATTGGGTCCATGCTGGCTGTTCCACATTATCATGTGATGGGTCCTGCAAAAGCTTCTTTGGAAGCTTCATCCCGCTATCTTGCAAAGGAAGTAGGGCCTGACAATATTCGTGTGAATGTGATATCTCCCGGTGCAATAAGGACTTTGTCTTCTGCCGGAATTAAAGATTTTCCTGAATTGATGCGTGTTGCCGGCGAGCATTCGGCCATGAAACGTACTGTAACACAGAGTGAAGTAGCGCAAACTGCTGTATTTTTAGCAAGTGAGGCCTCATCGGGGATTACAGGACAAGTGATCTACGTAGATTGTGGTTATTCGATTATGGCCAATTGAAAAATACTGAATAATATTTTTTAATAAGCAAACCCTAAGAAAAGTGAACATGATATGAGCAAAGCCATGGATGATTTCCGCTTGAAACTTGGTGGACGGGAATATGTGCCTATAATCGTGGGTGGGATGGGGGTTGATATCTCTACTGCAGAACTTGCTCTGGAAGCAGCACGTTTGGGAGGAATTGGTCACATCTCCGATGCAATGGTACCTACTGTTTCTGACCGTCGTTTTAATACGAAATTTGTGCAGGAGAAACAAAAGAAATACAAATACAATATCGGCAATACGGACAAATCTGCAGTGAAGTTCGACTTGGAAAGACTGGCCGAAGCTCAACGTCTTTTTGTGAGCCGTACAATGGAATCAAAAAAAGGAGACGGAGCGATTTTTATCAACTGTATGGAAAAGCTCACGATGAACAGTCCTCGTGACACTCTGCAGGCTCGATTGCTTGCAGCAATGGATTCAGGTATTGAGGGTATAACCTTGAGTGCAGGACTTCATTTAGGCTCAATGGAGCTTATGAAGGACCACCCCCGTTTTCATGACGTTTTGATTGGCATCATTGTGTCTTCAGCAAGAGCTTTACGTCCTTTTCTCAAGAGAGCAGCAAAATACAAGCGTCTTCCGGATTATATAACGGTTGAAGGACCGTTGGCCGGAGGACATCTAGGTTTTGGTGCAGATGATTGGCAGGAGTATGATCTTAAAACAATTGTCAATGATGTTTTAGTATTTTTAAAAGAAAACGAATTAAATATACCTGTTGTTCCTGCCGGCGGCGTTTTTACCGGAACTGATGCAGTGGAATTTTTAGAATCCGGATCTTCTGCTGTTCAGGTGGCAACACGCTTTACGGTTACTCATGAGTGCGGATTACCGGAAAAAACAAAACATCATTACCTGGAAGCAGTTGAGGATGATATTGTTGTTAACACTATTTCTCCAACCGGTTACCCTATGCGGATGCTTCGGGAATCTCCCGGAATCGGTTCAGGAATCCGTCCAAATTGTGAAGCTTTCGGTTATATTCTGGATAGTAAAGGTCACTGTCAATACGTGGATGCCTACAACCGAGAACTGGAGAAAAATCCGGAAAATATTTCTGTGCAGGACAAAACATGCCTCTGCACACAATTTCGTAAATTTAAGATCTGGACATGCGGCCACTATGTTTACCGCCTGAAAGATACAACTCATATACTTGAGGATGGGAAGTATCAGCTTCTTAGTGCTGAAGAAGTTTTTCAAGATTATCAATTCAGCAAAGATCAAAATATTAAACTTCCTGACCGGATAAAATCTGCTGATTCTAAAACCTTTTTGGCCGCCGCATAATTTAATTACTGTTTATTTTTCAAGTATCCTGATTACATTTTGCCCGCATTTTTAATGTGGTAAAAACAGATAATTTATGTTTTATATTGACAAATATCAAGTGGTATTACATAATTAACCGTTTAACTCATGCTGGCATAGCTCAACTGGTAGAGCAGCTGATTTGTAATCAGCAGGTTGTAGGTTCAAGTCCTATTGCCAGCTCCAGCATGGGGAGATACCCAAGCGGTCAACGGGATCAGACTGTAAATCTGACGGCTACGCCTTCGAAGGTTCGAATCCTTCTCTCCCCACCACAGCTTCAAAAGCTTATAACAGTATGAGTTTTAAGCCTGGGTAGCTCAGTGGTAGAGCGTTTCCTTGGTAAGGAAGAGGTCGGCAGTTCAATCCTGCTCTCAGGCTCCAATTTATTATAGTAATTTTTAAGGTAATTAAAATATGAGAGACACGATCCACTTGGAATGCACTGAGTGCAAACGCAGGAATTATACTACTTCCCGCAACAAAAAATTAAAAACAGAGCGTTTGGAAGTACGTAAATACTGCAGGTGGGATCGCAAACATACATTACATAAGGAAACGAAATAATTCGTTTTCTGCCTTTATTTTACGTCCGAAAAGGGCAGTAGCTCAGTTGGTAGAGCATCGGTCTCCAAAACCGAAGGTCGCAGGTTCGACCCCTGTCTGCCCTGCCAAAATTGTCAGCACCTGCTTTGACTTAAAGGTTTGGACTGCAGAACAGCAGAAGAATATTAATTTAGAATGTTTCTAATTCAATCGCAAACCTGATTATGTTCAAAAGAATTCGGCAGTTTTTTAAAGATGTCATTGCAGAATTTAAGCGGGTGCAGTGGCCGACACGTGATGCCACAATAAAGTCCACATCAGTGGTTGTTTGTCTCTCTTTTGCTGTGGCACTATATTTGGGAATCGCCGATTTGGGTCTTTCAGACATTATGCAAATGATTATTGCCGGATAAAATGGTGGAAGAACAAACTGGAACAGATATGATATTTGAAGAGCAGGAAAAAAATTCGGAAACACAGGAAATCATTTTGGGCGATCCAGAGGGGAATCTTCTGGAGGAGTCTAATTTAGATCCTGAAGTACAGGAAAATGCTCCGGAAATAAATGAAGCGGATCCTGGAGAGCATGATAATACTGGTGAAACTGAGAAAGTAGAAAATATTGAAAGTTCGGTGGAAACTGAAAATCAAACCGAAGAAACCGAATCACAAGTAGCAGAAAAACCACAAAATCCGAACGCAAAATGGTATATTCTTCAGGCATATTCAGGTTACGAAGGGCGTGTTGAACAAACAATTAGAGAAAAATTAAGAATTAAGGGAATAGAACATTTGGTTGATGAGATTTTTATACCTTCAGAAGACATAATTCGTACCAAGGAAGGTAAAAAAAGGAAAGTCAACCAAAAATATTTTCCCGGATATGTACTGATTCACATGGAGTTAACACCTGAATTGTGGCACCTTTTGATGGACGTTAACCGGGTTTCCGGATTTATTGGTGGAACTCCACAAAAACCTCTACCTTTAGATGAGAAGGAACTGGAAGAGATTCGATCCCAGGTTAATGAAGGTTTTCAGCAAAAAGCGACTGAGGATGAATACTCAGTCGGACAGAAAGTTACAATCACAGAAGGTTCATTCGGGAATTTCAGTGGAACAATCGATGAGATAAATCTCGAACGCAGGAAATTAAAGGTATTAGTTAGTATCTTTGGTCGTCCCACACCGGTAGAGGTGGAGTTCGAAAATGTAAAACATGTAGTAGAATAAGACAGATAACTATGGCAAAGGACATTTCTTCTTTTATCAAACTTCAGATTCCGGCTGGTAAAGCAAATCCATCACCCCCTATTGGTCCTGCATTGGGTCAGCATGGTGTGAATATCATGGAGTTTTGTAAAGCCTTCAATGCCCAAACACAAGGTCAGGATACCATTATTCCGGTGGTGATTACTGTTTACAGTGATCGATCGTTTACCTTTATTACCAAGACTCCTCCTGCACCAGTTTTGATCAAAAAGGCACTTAAACTGAACAAAGGCTCGGCAACACCACATGAGTCAAAAGTTGGTACTCTAAGCAAAGCGCAGATAGAGGATATTGCCAAGCAGAAGATGCCTGACCTGAATTGTTACAACTTGGAAGCTGCTGTGAAGTCTGTGGCTGGAACAGCCCGGAGCATGGGCGTATTGACTGAGGAAATATGAGTAAACAAAGTAAACGAGCAAAATTTATTCAAGATAAAGTAGTATCCGAACAAGTGTATATGCTGTCTGAAGCAGTGAATTTGCTTAAAGAAGTCAAAGCAACTAAATTTGATGAAAGCGTAGATGTAGTCTTAAGGCTTGGAGTTGATACCCGTAAAGCAGAACAAATGGTGCGCGGGACCTGTTCTATGCCAAACGGTCTAGGTAAGGAAGTACGCGTGCTTGTTTTTGCCAAGGGAGAAAAGGCAATTGCAGCGCAAGAAGCAGGTGCAGATTATGTAGGCGGAGAAGATTTTGCCAAAAAAATTCAGGATGGCTGGCTTGAGTTCGATCGTGTGGTAGCAACGCCTGATATGATGGCAGTAGTTGGTCGAATAGGAAAAATTCTTGGTCCGAGGGGGTTGATGCCAAATCCAAAGACTGGTACAGTAACTTTTGAGGTTGAATCTGTCATAAAAAATATCAAAGCCGGTCAAGTGGAATTTCGTGCAGATAAACTGGGTAATCTCCATGCTTCAGTTGGGAAAATTTCGTTTGATGCAGATAAGCTCTGTGAAAATATCAGTGTTTTGGTTGACACCGTCAAGAGGATGAAACCATCCTCTTCAAAAGGAATTTATCTGAGAAATTTTAGTTTGAGTTCAACTATGGGTCCAGGAATTAAAGTGGATCCACAAACAGTATAAAAGATTTTTTTTAGTATGATTGTCTGAGACAGTAGGGGCCTAACGGCTTAATTTATACCCTGCCGAGACACCTCTCCGCGAGTGACACAGAAATTTTCTGCTGTGTTCCTTCCACTGTCTTATTCAAATTTTTTACATCACAATCTTCAGTTTTCTTAGAAATGGGTTTTAGCCTTTTCTATGAGAATAATGTGAATTTTCGCACTTGTGTAAAACACCGGAGAAGTGAATTATTAACTTAATCAATTTGGAAAGGGGTCATGGAACGAAGTCAAAAGGAATCTCAAGTCAGCGAGCTTCGATCAATATTTAATAATATGTCAGCTGGAGTGCTGGTTGATTACCGAGGAATTGAAGCCAATCAGGTAGTGGAACTGCGCAAGCAGTTGAATGATGCATCTTCCACAATGAAGGTACTCAAAAACTCCCTGGCACGTATTGCAGCCGAAGACACTCCGTTTTCGGAGCTTGCAGATCAGTTCACACAAACTCGTGCGTTAGTATATAGTGACGGTGATCCGGTTGTGCAGGCCAAAGTATTGTCGGAGGCAGCTAAAAATATTGATAATTTAAAAATCCTTGCAGGAATACTTGTTGGAGACAGCAAAACAAGTATCCTCAATACTAGTGAAGTGGAAGCACTTTCCAAACTACCTTCAAGAGAAGAGCTCATCGTGAAGCTGCTGTTCCTTATGCAGGCTCCAGCAACTCAATTTGTTCGTACTCTAAACGCAGTTCCTGCGAAATTTGTTCGCACTTTGGCTGCAATCCGGGATAGCAAATAACTAAACCGGTTTTTTTCACATTCCTCCCTTAACTAAAATGGAGGATGACTTTAACCTTTATCTGAGATATAAAATGGCAGATATAACAAAAGACCAAGTAGTTGATTTCATTGCAAACATGTCCGTACTGGAGATGTCTGAACTGGTGAAAGAGATGGAAGAAAAATTCGGTGTCAGTGCAGCTGCAGCTGCAGTCGCGGCACCTGCCGCCGGTGGTGGAGAGAGTGAAGCCGCTGCTGAAGAAAAAACTGAATTTGATGTAATACTTACCAGCTTTGGTGAGAAGAAAATCAACGTCATTAAGGAAGTCCGTTCAATTACTGGATTAGGATTGAAAGAAGCTAAAGAAGCAGTTGAATCTGCTCCTAAAGCTATTAAAGAAGGTGTTTCCAAGGAAGAAGCAGAAGAAGTCAAAAAGAAACTTGAAGAAGCCGGAGCAAGCGCAGAAATCAAGTAATATTTTTTATCACCGTGTCCTTAAATGGACACGGCTCTATTTAGTTGCACGATACTTTGCAATTACTGCCTGCCCGCTTATAATTCTCAAAAAATACCTCCCAAGAAAAAATTTTATTACTGCTGAAAAAATTGATTCATTCCCTTTCCGCTGGACTGTTTCTGAATAGAATTTTAGGCTAGATTACAGCTTATTTTCTAATTTCATTTTAGCAGTTTTACGCTCATGGAATCCTCACTAAAGACCTTCGAAGAGTACTTTTCACAGTCAGTGGAAGTACGCATGCAGCATTATGAAAAAGATGGACGTCTCCAGCATGTGATGCTCTCGCATCAATTCTCCATTAAGTTGATGGAAGAATTATTTGACATTGCGGATCACGTTAAAGGAATGACTCGCAAACCAAACGGGATAGAATTTCTGAAATCCTTATTGAGCCACAAAAAGGCAATGCTCTATTTTACCCAACCCTCAACACGGACCTTTTTGTCTTTTTTGACTGCATGCCAGATGGTTGGAATGGACACCGGAGAAGTCCGCGATCCCTCTTTGTCGTCTGAATACAAAGGCGAGAGTCAGGAAGACGGAGTTAGGGTTTTCAGCAGCTATTTTGATTTGATTATCATGCGTGATCCGAAACCGGGATTTTGCGAATATATGGCTTATTTGCTCGATAATACTGGACGCAGTGTGCCCATTATGAATGGAGGCAGCGGTAAAGATCAACATCCGACTCAGGCTCTTCTTGACCTTTACACTATGCACAGATCATTTCAGCACAAGGGAGGAATCAGTAAAAAACGCTATGCGTTTGTGGGTGACCTGTTGCGTGGCAGGGCAGTACGCTCTTCAGTGATGTTATTGAGTCAATATAAAGATGTCGAGATGGATTTTGTTGCACCATCGTCTTTTCAGATTGCAGAAGATTTAGAGGATATTTTGCGTTCTCAAAACATCAAAATTCGCAAAACTGATGACTTGGGCAGTGTTCTTTCTGATGTGGATTGTGTTTATATGACCCGTCTTCAGGATGAGTATGATCTTTCTGGTGAATCCAACCTGATAGATTATTCCCAATTTAGTTTGACGACCGACAATGTAAATCAAATGAAATCAGATGCCATTATTTTGCACCCTTTACCCAGGAGGCACGAAATTTCAACCGAGGTAGATGCAGATCCACGAGCCATGTACTGGAGGCAATTGCGTAACGGCGTATATATAAGGGCCGCACTTCTGCTTTATGTCTTCAATGTTGCACATCGGTTAAAGGACTATTAAAATAATTGTTGTTGCTGGTAAAATGGTAGAAACAGATTTTGCAGAATAAGTTATTTTATCTAACAAAAAACATGTCCAAACCCGAATTTATTTCTACAAATGTAGCCGCCCTGCTAGTTTATGGGCGTCCACCGATGGTGTTTGCTGGAATGATCTGCGCCATAGGCGTTATGCTTGACCATAACCCCCTCGTTTACTACAGCGGAGTGATTTTTCTGCTTGCCGCAATGATTCTTGATATAATTGACGGCTGGTTTGCAGCCCGATTTCGACCGCAGGCAAAACTGGCCCATTTAGCAGACAGGATCATGGACAAAGTGGTGTATGCTATCGTGTTTCCGATGGTTGCAGTGGGAATGATGTGGCGTTATCAGTATTTGCCGGAGAGTGCCGATTTTCGATTGGAAATGCTGCATGTCGTCTTTGTATTTGTCCTGTGCGTGACTGTCTTAATGCGGGATAATTTTGCACACTTCATGCGTAATTTTTCACTCCGGAAAGGTGAGGAAGAAGAAATGAAGGAAGTTACTCGACTCCGGACAATGGTTGCCGCACCGGTTGGAGTTGTGCTCTATATTCACGCATTTTATGTCCCTGGTGGTCCTGATTCTTCACTTTATTCCTGGATCAGCTGGCTGGGAGCAATTCCAATTCAGCAACTTTTCTTTTTGGAAATTCTGTTCCTTATCATCAATTTTGGTTCTATTGCCGGTTATTGTCGAAAATACGGTACTGCTTGCCTCGACGATCTTTGTTTGAACGATGAGGTTTTACGCCGCCGTATATTAGCCGTCTTTCCAAATGTCCTGACCGTAATGAATGCGCTCATGGGAGTTTTGGCAATTTTATTTGCCTATCGAGGACGGGTCCAGGAAGCCTACCTGATTTTACTTGGTGCGGGATTTTTTGATAAAATAGATGGTGCAGTCGCCAGAAAATTGGGACTCACTACTCCGCTACCATCAGCGAAACCCAAAAAATATAATATTACTTTAGGAGGAGTCCTCGACGACGTTTCTGATACCGTCAGTTTCTGTATTGCACCAGCAGTAATATTTTATATGTTGATGGGGCGGGTTGCAGATGAATCTATCCAGTCACTCCCTTATGGATGGATTGCCATTCTGTATGTCGTTCTAGGTATTACAAGATTAGTTTTCTTCATTTTGGACCAAAACAGCATTCCGGGATTTTTCAAGGGAATACCTGTTCCAGGTGCAGCCCTGCTAGTTGCAGCACCTTTCATAATGATTGGAAACGCACTTGAATCAAATACTCCAGATCTAGTGTTTTGGTCAAAATTTAGTTTCTTTCTGATGATAATTGCGGCAATCCTGATGATAAGTTTTCCAATTCGCTATATGCACGTCGGTCGTTTGATGAGCCGAAGTCGAAAATTTTTAATTTTTACTATAGTGCTTGTCATCGGTTTCGTCTTTACTCCATATTTCGGTCATGCTGCACTTGGATACCTCATTTTGTATGTTTTTTCTCCTTTGTATACCTGGCGTATCAGTCCGGACATCGCTTCACAGGAACACCTGGAAAAACTTTCTACTTCATAATAAACACCCATGCAGGATCAAACTGTGGACACTGAGACTTCCGAGTCTAAGGAAAACTCTGAAGATCGATTGGTTGCACCAGAAACACAACTGGGAGAACAGTTTGATCAATCATTGCGTCCGCAACGTTTACAGGATTATATTGGCCAGAATGAAATTAAGGAAAATCTTCATGTTTTTATTGGTGCTGCAATAAAACGCGGACATGCTCTGGATCACGTCCTTTTGAGTGGTCCACCAGGATTGGGAAAAACTACTCTAGCAAATATCTTTGCGCGTGAAATGGAGGTGCAACTACGCTCTACTTCCGGGCCTGTCATTGAGCGTCAAGGTGATTTAGCTGCTATTTTAACTAACCTGGATCCAGGCAGTATTTTGTTTATTGATGAAATACATCGATTGAACAGGGTAGTTGAAGAAGTGCTTTACGGTGCGATGGAAGATTTTACTCTCGACATCATTATTGGGGAAGGACCTGGAGCACGCACAGTAAAAATTGATTTGCCGCACTTTACTCTAGTTGGTGCTACAACACGTGCCGGTCTGCTTTCTTCTCCTTTGAGGGAGCGTTTTGGAATTCAGTTCCGGCTGAATTTTTATGATGCGGAAGATCTGAAAACTATCATTTTGCGCGCAGCATCATTACTTGGAATTGAAATTGTTGAAGAAGCTTCTTTGGAACTGGCACGCAGAGCTAGAGGTACTCCCAGAATTGCTAACCGCTTACTGAAGCGTTGCCGGGATTTTGCAGACATGGAGACGTCCGGTGTGATCACTTTGCCTTTGGTTGAAAGAAGTTTG
>ENA-OSET01005951-OSET01005951.1-sediment-metagenome-genome-assembly--contig:-NODE-5951-length-10097-cov-2.581238_pt1 | contig 10097 bp, 14 predicted proteins | sample MGYA00237882_ERZ534229 | MGnify/ENA primary metagenome ERZ534229 (study PRJEB26408, sample SAMN06266212) | sediment metagenome | isolation source: Hudson Canyon methane seep mesocosm | place...
GCCACACATACCCTTGATGTAATAATGGAGTCATCATAGAAAATAAAAACCAACTTTTTGCACTAACTCCAAGAAATATGTTTGAATTATTTTTAAACTCAACTAATTGGCATCCTAAATAAAACAAAATTATTAAGCCACCTATATGCCAAATTTGATTCCTAAAAAAAAACCCTAATTTGTTTTCCATATTTATTCACTGTTGCACTTTCCAATGGAATTTAACCCACATTTTTTTCCATCAGCCCAAGTAGCATTGTTTAAGTTTGCTCCTTCAAAGTTTGCATTTAGGATATTTGCACCTGTAAAGTCTGCTTCAAAAAGATTTGCATTGTTAAAATTAGCTTCTATTAAAGATGCTGCTTTAAAATTTGCACGGGTTAAGTTAGCACTAGTAAAATTTGTTTTTTCAAAATTACCACCTTCAAAATTTGTTTCATATAAATTAGCTCTAATAAATGAAGATTCTGGAAAATTCCCGTTAGCTAATTTTGAATTCATCATAATACTTTTGTCAAATATAACTTTAATAAAGCCTGTAAAAGATAAATTTGAATTTGGTAAATATGTTCCTGTTAAATTTTGTTCATCTGAAAATGCACAACCTTCATAATCTACCCCATCTCCTGGAGCATCATCACATGCTGCGTTAGCATTGTTAAAAAATAACAAACATAAAAACAAGATTATCGAAAATTTCTTCATAAAATTTTTAAAATTCAACTATCTTTGTTGAGCCGTCTTTAAACAAAAATTCTGCCTTTTTTTTATTAAGAAGTTTAACGGATTGAAACCCGTCAACATCACTAATTAATTTATCAAGTTTTGCTTTGCTTTTTTTACTCATTTTCATTCCTGGGGCATTAACTCCTACATCTATTATGACTTCGGCGCCATTTACAAAAGCATTAATATAACTTGATAAAACTTTGCATTTACCAATCATTGCCTCTGTTACCCAAATAGGTTTATCAATATTTGTGCTTTTTAATAAAACTGCAAACTCGTCTACCCAAAATTCTTTATCACATTTGCCTTCAGGAGTACTTATGTGGTGAATATTTGCTATATCAAAATAATCTTTAATTTTTGGCAAAGCCGATTTCCAAAACTTTTTATTTTCAGGAAACATTCCCGCTGCGCCCGCCATAACAATAACTGAATTTTTTTGTTTTGATTTTATTATTTGAAGAATAATCAATTCTTGCTCTGGCTTGTAATGATGTAAATTTATTCTGATTCTGTTCTATCGTTTTTACAATCTTTTTTGCTGTAATACCTTTACTATCTCCTATTACATATTCCTTTTTTAAGGCACAAGAAGTAAATAAAAGAACTATTATAAACAATATGTATTTAATGTTTTTCATTTACTGCTAATTATTTATATTCCTGTGCTTCCAAACCCGGAAGAGCCTCTTGGAGAATCTTCTAATTGTTCTACCTCTTCCCAAACAACAGATGTGTGTTTTGCAATAATTAGCTGAGCTATTCTATCTCCATTTTTTACTGTAAACACTTCGTTTGATAAATTAATTAAAATAACTCCTATTTCTCCCCTATAATCAGAATCAATTGTTCCAGGAGAATTCAATACTGATATTCCTTTTTTAATTGCAAGCCCACTTCTTGGTCGAACTTGTGCTTCATATCCGTTAGGCAAAGATAAATATAGGCCTGTAGTTACAATGGCTCTCTCTAATGGCGTCAAAATAATATCTTTATTAATAAAAGCCTTAATATCCATTCCCGCGGAATTATCTGTTTCATATTTTGGAAGACTATGGCCTGATCTATTTATAATTCTAATTTTCATTCACGCTTTTGATTAATAAACGAATATTCGATTTTTCCATTAATACAATTGTTAAGTTAAATAAAATTATGCAAGCTATTCCAATATAATAATTGCCTCTAAAAAAATAAAATGAAACTGTAGACAACAATACTGAGAAAATTATATAAAAACTTATTTTTTTTATCTTATATGGAATAGGATAATGTTCTCTTCCTAATAAATATGAAATAATTACCATTGAGGCATAAGCTGCAAGAGTTGCTATAGCAGATCCTACATAGCTATAATAGGGTATTAAAATAAAATTTAATACCAATGTAATTGTGGCTCCTGTAACAGAAATGTATGCGCCAAATTTAGTTTTGTCTGTTATCTTGTACCATACTGATAAGTTTTGGTAGATTCCCAAACAAAAATTTGCCAATAAAATAACTGGAACTATTTTCATTGCTTCCCAATATTCAGGATCACCAATAAAAATTGTCTTTAGAAGGTCTGCAAAAACTATTACTAATAATAACAAGGAGCTTCCTAGGATAACAAAAATTTCTAAAATTAAAGCATATGTTTTCTGAGGAGAATTTTCCTGAGCTTCCTTAAAGAAAAAGGGCTCAATTCCAAGCTTATAGGCTGTAGAAAACAATGTCATAAATAATGCTAGTTTATAGCAAGCAGAATACATTCCTATTTGACTTTTAGCAATTGAATCTGGCAAAATAAAGTCTAATAAAATTTTATCAAATGTTTCGTTAATTGAATATGCAACTCCTGAAATAAGAATTGGCAAAGCATATATTAGCATTTTCTTCAATAAAACAAAATTTACACGATAATTAATTTTAAAGTAAAATGGTAATAAAAAGAGTAAAGTTGTTGCGCTTGCAATCAGATTAGAAATAAAAATATAGCTTACCTCATAATTTGGAATATAGATGCTTGCAAAAGCGTTATTATTAACAGCAATTTTTTTGAGGAAAATTAAGAGAAATATGTTTAGTGAAAAATAAACAATTACATTGACAATTTTTATAATAGAATACTTTATAGCCTGCCCTTTTGCTCTTAGATACGCAAACGGGATAACGACCAAGGCGTCTAATATAAGGATCCATAAAACTAAATTAAGGTATTGAGTTTCTATTCCAGTAAATTCAGAAATTTCAACTTTAAAAATTGTTATTATTGTATAAAATAAAATTGTTGTAAAAATAATAGAAATTGAAGATGTGCTTAATACTTCCTTTTTATTTGATTCTTTGCTGAAAAACCTAAAAAAAGATGTTTCTAGTCCGTAGGATAAAATCACATTAAAAAGAATGATATATGAAAATATTAAAGACAAATTGCCATAATCTGATACGTTCTCTAATATTTCTTTATCAGTATGAAGTCTTACTAGTAAAACACTTATGACTCTTGGAAAGACTGTTGCAATACCATAAATAAAGGTTTGCCTAAATAATTGAATTAATTTCTTCAAATTATATCTCTTTATAATCTAAAATTAAACTAATAATTATAGGAATGCAAAACCCTTTAGTAGATGTTTTAATTGTTAAGGGCTTCTGCTCCTCCAACAATTTCTAATATTTCATTAGTAATAGCTGCTTGTCGTGCCTTATTATATGTCAATTTCAATTGATCTCTTAATTCCGTTGCGTTATCTGTTGCTTTGTGCATTGCTGTCATACGCGCGCCATGTTCGCTGGCATAAGAATCTCGTAATGCTTTAAATAATTGTGTTCTAAGAGATTTAGGAATAAGTTCATTTACTATTTCTAATTTTGACGGCTCAAAAATATAGTTTTTATTATTTTCTTGTTGATCATCAGCAGGCAATATTGGAAGAAATTGTTCATTTGTAATTATTTGTGTAGCTGCATTTTTAAATCTATTATAGACTATTTGTATCTTCTCAAATTCTTCATCAACAAATTTTTGTATTAATAAATCTGCAATTTCTTTAACATTTTCAAACGACATGTCCTCAAAAATTTCATTTTTTGTTAAAATAACATTGTGTTTTTTTGACAATATATCACTGCCTTTCTTTCCAAGGCATAAAAAAGATACCTCTTGATTTTTATTGCTTGCTAAGCTAACACACTTCTTAATAATATTAGAGTTAAATCCTCCACAAAGTCCTCTATTAGATGTAATACAAATAATTAGCGTTTTGTTAGCCTCTGTATTTTGAATAAAAACATTGTCTGAATCTATAGAAGAAGATAGGTCTTGTAAAATTCCTGTTAATTTATTTGAATAAGGCCTCATGGCTACTATAGCGTCCTGCGCTTTCTTGAGCTTTGCAGCAGAAACCATTTTCATGGCGTTTGTAATCTGCATAGTAGAAGAAACAGATGAAATTCTGTTTCTAATTTCTTTTAAGTTGGCCATATGCAGTATATTAAATTAATATCGGGATACTAATTCGCTACAAACCTTCTCCAGCGTATTAATAACATCCTCTGTTAATTTTCCTTGTTTAATTTCTTTAAGAATCTTAGAATGTTTACTATTTAGCAATTGAATATATTCTGATTCAAATTCTTTTATTTTATCTACTGGCACATTCTTAAGTAAGTTTTTTGATCCAGCATATATAATTGCTACCTGATCTTCAACCTTAAATGGATCATTTTGTGCTTGTTTTAGAATTTCTACATTCCTTCTTCCTTTTTCAATCACTCCTAAAGTTGCTGCATCAAGATCAGAGCCAAACTTAGCAAAAGCTTCTAATTCACGAAACTGAGCTTGGTCTAATTTTAACGTTCCTGCAACTTTTTTCATTGACTTGATTTGTGCAGAACCTCCAACCCTTGAAACTGAAATTCCAACATTAATTGCTGGTCTTACCCCGGAATTAAATAAATCGGATTCTAAAAATATTTGCCCGTCTGTAATTGATATCACATTCGTTGGTATATAAGCCGAAACATCACCTGCCTGAGTCTCAATAATTGGCAAAGCAGTTAAAGAACCTCCTCCCTTAACTTTAGGTTTTATCGATGTGGGCAAATCATTCATGTTCTTTGCAATGGCGTCATCATTAATAACTTTTGCTGCACGCTCTAACAATCTTGAATGAAGATAAAAAACATCTCCTGGATAAGCCTCTCTTCCAGGAGGTCTTCTTAATACTAATGAAATTTCACGATAAGCAACAGCCTGTTTTGATAAGTCATCATATATAATTAATGCAGGCCTTCCCGTGTCTCTAAAATATTCGCCAATAGAAGCTCCTGTGAAAGGAGCATATACTTGCATTGCTGCTGGATCAGAAGCATTAGCTGCAACAATAGTGGTATAAGCCAAAGCACCCCTATCCTCTAAAATTTTTGCAATACCTGCAACAGTTGAAGCTTTCTGTCCAATAGCAACATATATACAATATACAGGCTCTCCAGCATCAAAAAATTCTTTTTGATTCAAAATTGTATCTATACATACTGTGGTTTTTCCAGTTTGCCTGTCTCCAATCACTAATTCTCTTTGGCCTCTACCAATAGGGATCATTGCATCAACAGATTTTATTCCAGTTTGTAAAGGCTCATTTACAGGCTGTCTAAATATTACTCCAGGAGCTTTTCTTTCTAAAGGCATCTCAAAAAGATCTCCTTTTATATTCCCTTTTCCATCAATTGGATTACCAAGAGTGTCTACTACCCTTCCTACAATGCCTTCGCCAACTTTTACTGAGGCAATTCTAGATGTTCTTTTCACAGTATCACCTTCTTTAATTTCAGTAGAGAACCCTAGCATAACTATTCCTACATTGTCTTCCTCTAAATTTAATACTATCCCCTGTGTCCCATTAGAAAACTCAACCAGTTCTCCATACTGAGCGTTAAATAATCCGTAAACTCTTGCTATACCATCTCCGACATTTAAAACGCTTCCTATCTCATCTAGAGATATAGAAGATTCGTGCTTTGAAAGTTGCTTTTTTAATATTGCTGATATCTCAGCAGGATTTACTTCTGCCATTTTTTCTATATTTCGTTTTTATTGTATAAGTTCAGTTTTTAATTTATTAAGCCTTTGTAAAAAGCTTGCATTATATTCTCTGTTTTCATACCTAAGAATAAACCCTCCTATAATAGTTTTGTCTATAATGTTTTCAATCTCAACGGATTTATTACTTAATGTCTGTATTTTTTTTAAAACCTGATTTTTGATTTTTTCTGAAATTGGTGTAGCTGTTACAACTGTAGCCCTTTCAATATTATTTTCCCTATTATAAATGTCATTAAAACCATGGGCAATATCATAAAGAATTGAAAGCCTTTTGTTTGCAATTAATAGGTTTATAAGATTGCTGGTTTGTTCATTCATTTTTGATATCACAATTGATAAAATTTCTTTTTTATCCGAATGATTAATAAGAGGATTGCTTATTAGATTTTTAAAATCATCTGAAGATTTATGAGCTGATATTATTGAGTCCATGTCATCCTTTAAATTAGAAAGGTTATTAGACTCTTCTGCAATTTGAAAAATTGCTTTTGAATATCGTATGGCTGCTCTAGATCTCATAAATTATTTTAATTTTGAATCATCTAAAATCTCTTCAATCATTTTTAATTGCTTGTCCTTGTCAGCTAGTTCTTCGGAGATAAGTTTTTCTGCTATGCCTACCGACAAATCAACAACAGTGTTTTTTAACTCATTCATTGCTGAATTCTTTTCATTTTGAATTGCAGTTTTTGCTGCTTCAACCATTGTTTTTGCCTTAGCCTTAGCTTCATTTTCTGCATCAGAAATTAATTTTGATTTCATTTCTCTTGCCTCCTTAAGCATTGTTTCTCTTTCAGTCTTTGCTTCATTTAAAATTTTCTCATTATCAGCTTTTAGATTTTCCATCTCCTTTTTTGCATTGTCTGCTGCATCAAGGGCCGCCTTAATTGACTCTTCTCTCTCTTTTACAGCGGTTAGGATTGGCCCCCAGGCAAATTTTCTAAGAATTATATACAGAATGATGAATGATACTAAAGTCCAAAACAACAATCCTACATCAGGTGTGATTAAGTCCATGGTTTATAGTTTAATAAAAAACAAAAAAGCAAATTAACCCTTTTATTTTTTTGTTATATAATTAAAGCTAGTACAATAGCAAATAGTGCAACTGCCTCAGCAAAGGCAATTAAAATAATTGCTGTTGATATTAGTTTCCCTTGCATTTCAGGTTGTCTTGCAATTGATTCTACGGTTGATCCGCCAACTAAACCAACTGCAATTCCTGCTCCAATAGCAGCCAATCCTGCTCCAATAGCAGCAAATGGTCCATAATCAACTTCCTGTAATAAAAATAATACTAAATTCATGTTTTAAATTTTAAAATTAATTAATGTTCTTGTTCTTCCATTGCGCTGCCTATATATAAGGCAGATAGCATGGTAAATATATAGGCCTGAATGGCCACAACTAATACTTCAATAAGACTTATAAACACAGAAAAGAGAAGAGAGGCAGGAGCCACCCAAATACTTTTAAAAATAAATATTAATGAAATTAGACTTAATACAATAATATGTCCTGCTGAAATGTTTGCAAATAAACGGATCATTAAAGACAGTGGTTTTATAAATATCCCTAAAAATTCAATTGGAGCCATAAATAATTTCATTGGGACTGGTATTCCCGGCATCCAAAAAATATGTTTCCAGTAATGTTTGTTGCTAACCAATGTAGTTATAACAAAAGTAATTAAAGCCAATACTCCGGTAAAAGCAATATTGCCGCTTAAATTAGCACTAAAGGGGAAAAAGGGAATCATTCCCATAAGATTGTTAATCCAAATAAAGAAAAATATAGTCAAAAGAAAAGGAAGATATTTTTCATGTTTTTCCTCTCCAATTAACGGCAAAGCAACCTCATCCCTGATATAAATAATAATAGGTTCAGTAAATTTTCCTAACCCTGATGGCTCTCCTTTCTTTGACCTAGCATATGATTTTGCTGATAGTATAAATATTATAAATATTATGATTATAGACAAAAACATTGAAAACACTAGTTTTGTAATTGATAAATCTAAAGGCTTATCATTAATTGGATGATTTGAAGAATCAAGCTGAATATATTTACCTTCTTTATCGTTGCCAGCATAATATATTTCTTCATGAAATTTAACAAATGCTTGGTTTTTTCTCTTAACAACTGTTGCGCCTGAATCATCATGATGAAATTCTGAAGACATAAAGGCGACCAATCCTTCATTAGTCCATAAAATTACAGGTAATGGAACCGATACAGGATGCCCATTCCAGTCTAATATGTGAAAATCGTGAGAGTCCTTTATATGATGCATGATTGTCTCATTAACATCAAAATCATCTTCTTTAGAATTTTCAATCTTATTATTAGAGTAAGCTAATGCAGTAAACGAACAACAAAAAATAAAAAGGAAGAGTGTATAAAAATTTCTTGTCATTATAGCTTTATTTTTGCTCTAATATTCTGGTTGCAAATGTACACACATAAAATTAAATTTCAAATAAAAACTCACAACAAAAATTAAAGTTTACTTAGTATGTTTCTTAGGCTAATTATTTCTATAAAAAGAAAAATAAAATACAAAAAAAAGAAGTTTAAAACTTCAAAAATTAAATCGGAATTGTCAATGCTAAAAAGCGGCCTTAAAATGATTATTGCAGCAATCATTTTTAATGTTGTTTCAAAGACAAACAAATACAGGTGATTGAGTAGATTGTAGTTGAAATTAATTAATAGTCCAAAATAAATTAATGATAATGACATAAAATTAAATACATAAATCTTCCATAATGGAATTATAAATTTAGCAGAAACTGTAAGATCAATTATTAAATAGTGAACTAATAATATAATTAAAGAACATGCGGCGATCCTAAAATAAAATTTCATTACTTCTTTTTGTTTTTTTCAAAGTGTTGGTTTGTAGTCTCTGATACTTGCTTGATTACAAAATAAATTGAAAATCCAACAGACAACAAAGAGAATAGAATTGTAAAGGCTTTATACTGGTTTGGGTAGATTTGATCTAATTTAAATCCTACAAAAACTCCTGCTAATATAATAATCAGCATCTGAAGGCCAATTTGCGAAAATATAATTAGATTATGCTGTTTTTTCTTGTTTTTCATTTGATGGTAAAGCAGTCATTTTTTTAGCTCCTTTCATTGAAATCTTTGCATCAACATTTGCTCCAGATTCTACCGCAAGCTTTCCAGCAATAACATCTCCTTCAATTCTTGCAGAAGATTTTAAAGAAAGAATCCCTGAAATCTCTAGACTTCCCTTTATCAATCCGGCAATATCAGAATTTGCACATGTTATTTTTCCAGATACAACTCCTTCTTCTCCAACAACAACTTTTCCAGATGTCGTTATGGTTCCTTCTACATTTCCGTCTATTCTAAAGTCTGCTTGAGAAGTAATATCTCCAACAACTCTAGTTGTTTTTTCTATAATGTCTATTTTGTTTGATTCTCTTGATTGTTGCATAGTCGTTTTATTGGTTAAATTAAATGCCATAATATTAATTTAGGTCTAAAGCCTTGTAAATCAGTATGTTTTTATACCGGGAAGACAAAACTACAAAATTATTTTTTAGTCTTAAAAATTCTAAATTTTCTTTAATAGTGTCTAGAATTTTAATCGCTTTTTCCTTGCTTTCTAAATCTTGTATTACAAATAATTGCGTCGCACTATCATATACATCAACTGATATTCTGAATTTATTAAATGTCAATTCTTTGATTTTTTTAATACTATTTTTTAATGAATCACTGATGCCTTGAGCCCTAGACAGCTTAAAAACAATATTATAATTGCTTGTCGCTGTTTTATTAGGATTAATTTGCCATTTTCTATTTATCTCTCTACTTATTTCTTTTAATTCTACAGTCTTAGAATTATTAGGATACCTGTCTATGATGCTTTTAAGCTCTTCGTTGTATTTTAAAACACCCTCTAGTTTGCCTATTGTTTGCGCTCTTAAAAGATCGAAATTTATCGAAATATCTTTATTCTCTATAAAAGCTATTTGATTTTCTATCCCCACTAAAACTTGTTCAAAATTTTGATTTTTGAAAAGGCTTTGAAAACTGTCTAATAATTTCAACGTCTCTTTTTCTTCAATCATAAGATTATTTCGGTCCTTTAATATTTTAGCGAATTTTGTGTTTGGAAATTTCTCGATAATTTTAAAACGAATATTTTCAGCTTCTTTCTTGTTTTGTTTTTTATAGCTCTTATAAAGTAGGTAGTTCGCTTCACTCAAAACTTCCTTTGAGGTATTTGAATTTAACAAATAGGT
>ENA-OSET01005952-OSET01005952.1-sediment-metagenome-genome-assembly--contig:-NODE-5952-length-10094-cov-3.841969_pt1 | contig 10094 bp, 9 predicted proteins | sample MGYA00237882_ERZ534229 | MGnify/ENA primary metagenome ERZ534229 (study PRJEB26408, sample SAMN06266212) | sediment metagenome | isolation source: Hudson Canyon methane seep mesocosm | place: USA:Hudson...
ATGAAAAAAACACTGATCGCCTTATTGGTAGCGGGTGCTGCCTCTTATAGCTTCGCGGCAGAACCGCTTAAATCGCTTGAGACGCAAGAACAAAAAGTTAGCTATAGCTTTGGTTTGGTGTTTGGTAAGCGGATGACCAATGATTTGCCAGATTTGAATGTTGATGTATTTGTTCAGGGCTTGAAAGATGCTTTTCAAGGCAAAGCCGCTTTATTGACTGATGACCAAGTAGGCAAAATCCTGGAAGAGTTCCAGAGAGATATGCAGCAACAGCAAATTGAAAAAGTTCAGGAAATGGGCGCGACCAATAAAAAGTCAGGTGCTGATTTTTTAGTAAAAAATAAAGACAAAGAAGGCGTTGTCACTTTAGAGAGTGGGCTTCAATACAAAATCTTAACAGAAGGAAAAGGTGCTCAGCCTGGTCTAAGTGATGTTGTTAAGGTTCATTATACCGGTTCATTGATTGGAGGTGAGGTCTTTGACAGCTCGGTTGAACGTGGTGAGCCTGTAACCTTTCCTGTTAATGGTGTGATTGCAGGTTGGACTGAAGCGCTACAGTTGATGCCTTCAGGTTCGAAATGGCAATTGTTTATTCCAGCAGAGCTCGCCTATGGTGCAAACGGTAACCGTTCAATTGGTCCGAATGAAACCTTGCTTTTTGATGTTGAATTACTAGAGATTGAAAAGAAAAATTAATTTAGGGCGGAACTCGCCAACCAAATATCGCTAGCATTGCGGCTAATGGCCGCAATGCTCATCAATCTTTTAGTAAGCCTCTCTTACTCATCAATCTCTTGAAACTCAAGCCGTTCAAGCTCCGATACTGTAATTTGTTGTCCGCTAAGCGTGGTAAATGCTCTACCTTTTAGGTCTTTTTTATAGGCTTGGTAGTGATCACTGGTGCTTGTTTGAGGATTGATGATTTTAATATCAAACACACGATGCTCATCTTGCCAATTTAGAAATACCATGACGGTACCGGTGACTAACGTTAGTAACAATACGAAGACGGCAATGAGTTTTATATTTTTTGAGGGCGTTTGAGCGGTTACATTAATGACCCTTATTGGTCGTTCATTTAGTGCGGGTTTATTTTTATACCGAATAAATACAAATGCGCTTACAACAACAAGCACAGTAATTAGGAATTTTGTCAGCATGAACGCTCTCTATAATCTTCGTAATGGCAATGATATTAGCATTCATAGGGAGAAAAAAGAAAATTAAGACGGGAAAACTAAAAAGCCGCTATTAATTTAGCGGCTTTAGTTGGGTAGGAGTACTTCTTTATGCCAGTGAAGGGCTTAAGTGCAGTAGACAGCCATTTCCAGCAAGTGTTAAACGGTAAGTCGCTTTGCTTTGCTCGTTGCCTTCAACTCTTTCAAGCACGCCTTTTTCGATTAAAAAATCCAGCATTTCAATGCTTAGCTCTTCAAAGCGCGTTTTTGCTGCAATTTCAGCTTGAGTGGCGGCTTCTTTGAATGAATACATTGCTTTCATGATAGCGGCCTCTTTATCGGATATTTCAGGAATAGGGCCTGAGTATGGAGGGTATTGTATTTCAGGGAAGCGACCATAAATGCTTTTATAAGATGCCTGAATAGCTTGAATGTCAGCGACCTTATTATCCGTTAGTTGGTAAGTGTGAAATACGCCCGATACTTTTGTGCGGTAATCAACTTGCGCCAGAAATATGGGTAAACCACAGTCTTTGGCTACGTGGTAGAAGCCCGTTTTCCATTTGTTGACTTTTCCGCGTGTTCCTTCCGGTGTAAATAAGAAAAAAATACGTTCACCTTTGTGACGTTCTACAAAGTTTTTGATTAATTCAACCTGGCCTTTACCTTTTGAAGAGCGGTCTATTGGAATGCCACCCATCCAGAGCATGATTGAGCCAATAACGGGAATGCGGCACCAACTGTCTTTAATAGAAAAGTACATTTTGATATCAAGACGTATCGCGGCTGCCATCGCATAGAATATATCCCAGTTGGAGGTGTGTGGTGCAGCTATTGTGATACCCGCTCCCTCCGGTGCGACAGGCGTTGTTTTCCAGCCAAAGATTTTAAACCAGGCCGTGAAAAAAAATTTAAGCACATATTTAAAAAATATACCGTCGAAAATCGTTTTGTCGCGTATTTCTAATGCTTTTTTAGCCATAAAACTACAATACCATAAGAAGTTGTTGTATTTACGAATTGAATTAGGCCGGTATTGTAGCACAAACTCAAAAAAAGCTTACGTAGCTTTTTTGTGCTAAATTGTTGCTTCGTTTCTACCTGCTATTATTTATTCGAATAGGATATTGTATGTCAAAAACAGTTATAAATTTTGAATTTGAAAAACAAACAAAAAACAGTGTTCGCTATAAAGAAGTTCCCGAAGCGGGAAAGGCGCCTGTTGTTGGTTCTTTGTATGTTCAAAAATGGTTTGCGGGCGACTCAAAGAATCTGGAAATTACGATTGATAAGAAAGATTAGTTTTGAGTGATGCTAGCCTAAGCGATAACTATTTGTTTAGTTTCTGTCTTAAGGTTTAAATGTTTGCGTCATGCCATCTGAGGTTAACACCACAATTTTATTTTTAATATCAACAATCGAGATGATGGCTTTGCTGGCAGCGCCGCCATAAGCTTTACGAGGCGTTGCTTGCCATGCTGCTGTTTCTTTACCTGATTTAATTGACCAGCGTTTTATTTCACCCTGGAAAGTACCGACGGTTAAAAACTTTTCGTCTGTTGAAAATGTTGATGCAGTGTAATTAGTGTAACGATTCGGGCTGCTAAATTTAACTTTACCTGTTTTGGTATCCCAGACAATTGAATCTTCACGTTGTGCGGTGCTAAAAGCGAGTTTGCCTGAAGCTGAGATGGCAACATTTTTGATTTGATTACTCATCGGCATGGAAAAAATCAGTGCGCCTTTTTTTAAATCCCATACTTTTGCTGTGTTGTCGTCACTGCCGCTAATGCCCGTTAAGCCATCTTTGCTAAGCGCGGTAATACGTACTTCGGCTTCATGCTTGAAATTATGAATGGATGAGCCTCTTTTCATGTCAAAATAGCTTACTGTTCCATCTCTAAGGCCCATCAGTGCTTTGCTGCCATCCCAGTTTAGCGTGATGCTGATAATGCGCTGGGGAGCTTGCCAGAATTGTTTGTATTTTCCCGATTCTGTACTCCATAGCACCATACTGTCTTCGACAGTGGTGACAGCATATTTGGTGTCACCAGAGATTGAGCTGGTACGGATAGAGCTCAATTCTCCAGACGCATGATTCCAATCAAATAGTCGTTCATTGCGTTTTAAATCCCATAAGCTTCCGCCATGATGCACTGAGCCAATAACCGCTAGTTCTGCATTAGAGGATAATGCACCGCTTAGTAGCCCTTGTGTTGCTAGTTGAAATTGTTTATCTGGGCCTTTGGCGCAGGCGCATAACAAGCAGGTGACTGAGAGTAGAGCGAATAGTTTTAAGCGTCGCACATTTCATCCTTTCGTGAGCTTCATTCTAGTATTTGGATTTTATGTTCAGTATAGCGGATGTGCCAGAAAGGGGAGGGGTTTTTGCTTGTTGGTGTTGTGTACAGAGATAAGATAAAGGAAGTAAGTGGTTTACTTCCTTAAACTTCAGTCTAGTGGTGTACTTTAGCTTGGCTTGGCTAGGCTGCTGTGTTGGCGTGAACCTTATGAAGTGACTCAATTAAATTGTCTTCAAGCTCGAATCGGTCTTCAAGGGTTTTGCCAAGAACTTCCAGTTCTTCAATTAAACCTTCGATGCCATCATCAACCTTGTGGATGTCGTCGAAGCGGTCATTAAAGTTTAAAGCAATTTCGGTAGACTCTTGAATAAGGGGGATTACTTTTTTAGCAAGCTCAATTCCGCCATCATTGTATTCAGCCGCTTCAGCTACGAGTTGCTCGTAAACTTCGAAATGGCCGACAGAAACATAGTCAACAAGCACTTGGCAAAATGATTGGAATTTTTCAGCTTTGTTTTCCTGAGAACTGCCTGGATTAACAGATAGGTCACATAGACCAACAATCAATTCTTGGCGCTCTAAAAGCCATTTGTCTATAAGGTCGCTTACGCCACCCCATCGCTCTGCTGCATTCTTGCAATTATCGAGCATTTTTTACCCCTTAACCTACTACTAAAGTTGAATCTTATATAAAGCACATTGTGAAATAATATTCACAGGGCTTAATGTTATTTTAATACCAGCGTTTTAATACTTATATTAAGACTCATCGAATTAAGGAGTCTTGTTGTATCTCATCGGCATCATTAAAAACTAACGAATTTGCCGCAGACACGCAACAGTTTTTTTTTATTTTATGCCAACTTGGCTCTTTTTCTAAATAAAATGATCAGTGCAATAATGCTCATGCCAGTGAAAGCAAGTAAGCTCCAACCAGGAATTGAAATGTTGAGGAACGTCCATTGTACTTTTGCGCAATCCCCTGTCCCGCGTAGTGACATTTCGATGACTTCTAATAGTGGAAACACGTCTAGCATGTAGTCGATGCCAGGGCCACAAGCAGGTACTTGCTCTTCGGGTAAGCTTTGGAGCCATAATTGGCGAATGGAAATGCTTGCTCCACCAATGGCGGTGATAGTTAGTAATAACGAATATATCTTTTGACCAATATAAGCAGGGTTATGCAATACCGCTATTAGAGCTAGAATACCGAGCCCACTAAACACTACTCGCTGCATCATGCACATCGGGCAAGGGTCCATGCTTTTAAACGGCTCTATAAAAATTGCCGTACCTAATACGCTTACACAGCCTATAAAGATTAATAAAAATAACAGTCTTGAGTTGGGAAGCGTCATGGTTTGTTCCATTTGTGTCTTACTGGTTAAGGTGATTCATATTGAGTATTCTTGAACAGACTGCAAATTGAGTAAATAGTTTCGGCTGAGAATTAATGTCATGTAATGTATTTAAATATCCATCTATCTGGGCAATATTTTTTTTCAAGCCTATAATTAGCCTTAAATAGCTTCGTGAGTAATCCATTATTTTAATACTTAAAAGGCATAAAATAGCTGGATTCTGGCTAACCAAAAGTAGGCGTTTTAAGCGAAAGACTACCAAAATGACAGGGCTTGAGTAGTGTAAATACTTTCTTCGTTATAGACTTCTTATAGAGTGACTTGAATAATAGTGACTTGAATAAAAAAACTGAATTTATACAATCCAAGGGGCAAAATGAATATTTTTACCAGCAAATTTTTATGGGCACTTTATTTATCTTTAATACTCACAGGTGGTGCCTGGGCAGAAGAAGGTGATGAGGAAGAAGGGGGGGCTGCGCCAGTTGCGCAATATTATGATTTAAGTCCTGCTTTTGTAGCTAACTTCGGGGGCGGTAAGTCCAAAAAACTAAAATTTGTGAAAGCTGATATTTCTGTCCGCTCGTCTATTGCATCTGCTATTAATGAAGTGACCAATCATGATCCTCTAGTGCGTCACCAGATTGTGATGCTACTAAGTCGACAGACAGAACAGAGTTTATCTACACCAGCAGGGCAAGAAGCGCTTAGAGTAGAAGCTTTGAGTCTGGTACAGGCAGCATTGGAAAAAGAGACTGGCAGTGGGCAAATAGAAGATCTGTTTTTTACCAGTTTTGTTGTCCAGCGTTAGTAAATTGCACTTAAAAAATTAAGCCAATTTACTAACAGGTTTCTCTAACTCGCAAACTTCAACGCCATCTTCCCAGCCCGCTTCCCATGCTGCTTCAACAATTTCACCTGTATAAGGGCAGCGGTTGCTTTCCATGCCCATCACTCCTGCCATATAGCCTTGTTGATAGGCTTTATTGAGTGAATCTACGTCCCAGTATAAAGAAAAGTCTTTGGCCATGTGGCCGCTCCTTTCGTTAGACTGCCTTTTATTTTTACACGTGAACTTTTTGCGCCAGTAATCCATGGTAAACGAATGCCGTGGTTAGAAAACTACTGAAGCTAGAAGCTATTTCGATAAAAATATATTCGGCTTTAAAAATGGCTGGGCAACGCCCGCCACACAAAATATTGCACTAGTGCCCACCCGAAGGTGGTGTTCTTTGGTTGCTTTCTACAAAGTTAAGCTGGGTGTCTCCCCAGTTCCCTAACGCTCCCTACAAGCGTAAAAAACACCTTATTTGTATCATTATGTTTCGTTATTTTACATTAGTGCAATGTTAGCTACTTCGCCAGAAACAATTTGAAATAATTGCTTTCAACGGGTAACAAAGTATCACAAGGGCTTGGGGGCAACAAACTGGAAGTGTCTAAAGGTGAAGGCTTACTCATTTTTAATGATTAAGGAGGGCTTTGTGCGCACCTGCAATGTAAAGGTGCGCACAAAATGAACAAAAAATTCAAATTTACTCTGTCTGGTAGTCTTGCATAAATTGTTCAAAAGAAAGTTTGTCTTGGGATTTTATTTTATTGGCATCTGCAAAGCTCTTTTGCACAGAGCTAACAAATTGTTCTTTATTTACCTGAACTTGTTTTGTCAGTATCTCTTTATGTTTTTTAGACAGCTCGCCTGCAAAGTCCAGCCAGGATAAAGATTCCTGTTTCATAGTAGAAAGTACTTGAGCAGAAGGGCTAAGTTCGGGTTGAAGAACTTTAGTTAGCTGTTCTTTGAGCGTATGTTGATAGCGTTGGTCATCTTTGGCTATATCAAGCACTTTGGCGAGTGAAAGCATGCTGTTTAATAACTGTTCACCACAATTTTGCAGGGGAACTGCCTTGTTATTGCATTTAATGTTTAAGCCAGGTTTTCTGCCTTCATTTACGACTAAATCAAAGTTATGGTCGAGGGTTTGGCACTCTTCATCATCAATGTAAGGTGAGTCTGTTAGTAAACAGTGCAATAAAAACAAGTCCATGAAATCAATTTGCTGCTCAGAAATTCCTAAGGGTAAGAATGGGTTTAAATCTAGGCAACGTACTTCGATATATTCAACACCGCGTTCATTGAGTGCATGACGTGGTTTCTCATCGGCACTGGCGCTACGTTTAGGGCGGATGGAACTATAGTATTCGTTCTCGATCTGCAAAATGTTAGTGTTGAGTTGAATAAACTCATCGCCATTTTTAATGCCCATTTTTTCGTAAGCAGGGTAGGGGGTTTGAATTGCTAGCCCTAGGGTGTGAGTGAAGTTGTTCAAGGTATTAAAACAGATCGATAAAGAAGACTGTGCGTTGTTATGGTAGCCCAAGTCCCCCATTCGTAATGACGTTGCATAAGGTTTGTAATAGGTACCTTGGTCATCAAATGCTTCTAAAGTGTGTTTTTTATTATTCAGAAAGCTTTTGTCTAAGGCCGGTGATGCGCCGAATAGGTACATTAATAACCATGAATGACGTCTGAAGTTGCGGATCAAGGCAAAATATTGTTCTGATTTGAAATCCTGTAGTGACAGATTTTCTGACGAACTAGGTGATTGATTATCAACATCAGTTTGCATATTTTTCAATGTAAGCCAAAAGTCATCACTAATTGAGAAATTAAAATGTAGTCCTGCAATGCTTTGCATTATGCGGCCATATCGGACACCTAAACCTTGACGGTAAACATATTTAAGTTGCCCAATGTTTGAGTCGCCGTACTCCGCAATACGAATGCTGTCATTACCGTCAATCCGGCAGGGCATACTGCCCGCCCAAAGAACTTCGTTACCAATGTTATTGGCGACGTGCTGGTGTGTTTGCTCCAATGTATTGAGTAAATCTTCCCGCGTTTGTTCTACTGGGGTGATCAGCTCTAATAATGCTTCTGAGTAATCTGTGGTGATCGTTGGGTGGCTGAGCGGGTGTCCAAGTGCTTCCTGGTGATTGGTTTGGGATATATCATGTTGCGGGTCAGTACGTAAGCCCTCTTTTTCAATGCCTCTGGCGACAGGTATGCCTTTCGTGCCAACATATTTTTCAAGTTCGGATAATTTATCGGTATAAGTTTGCGATAAATTCTGGGTCGAAAGTGTTGGTGTTGTCATTTTATTATCCTGTCTGTTAGCCCTTTTGGCTGAGGCGTGATTATAGCGATTATTTCAGTGGATATAAGCTATTAAATCGAGATCATTGCCGCCATAAAGTGAAAAACTTATTCTCGTCTGTCGAACGAGTGTCTTTTTAGTAAGTGTCTTGCTTCTCAAAATTTCCATTATTGCTAGTCATTTTTTTGCTTTACTGAAAGCACTTGCCAGTGCGCCAGCCATCATGGAGTTCGAGGGCGCTTCGCTACGTACAGGGGCTGATTTATGATGGCGGTTTTGTTGAGATTTTTCTGTTTTGCTACTCTTTGTTTGGCTGCTGTCTGTTTTGCTAGTGTGTGCTTCATCAGACATCTTCATGCTGAGGGCAATGCGCTTACGCTGTATTTCAACCTCAATCACTTTTACCTTCACAATGTCGCCGGTTTTCACTACGTCACGAGGGTCTTTGACAAACTTGTCAGCCAGAGCCGAAATATGCACTAAACCGTCTTGATGAACACCTATGTCAACGAATGCGCCAAAGTGTGTAACGTTGGTAACCGCGCCTTCCAGTATCATGCCAGGCTTCAGATCTGACATGGTTTCGACACCTTCTTTGAATTCAGCAAACTTGAATTCAGGGCGTGGGTCGCGCCCTGGTTTAGCTAATTCACTTAGTATGTCTTGAACTGTGATTATACCGGCTTCTTCGCTAATAAAGTCATTGGCTGATAGTTGCTTTAGTAGTGTGGTGTTGCCGACTAATTGTGCCAGAGAGAGTTTGCTTTTTTTAGCAATAGCATTAACCGTTTTATAGGACTCAGGGTGAACAGCAGAGGCGTCCAGAGGGTTCTCTCCTGCACGAATGCGTAAGAAACCTGCACATTGTTCATAAGCTTTAGGGCCAAGTCTGGGGACTTTCTTTAAGGTATCGCGCTTGGTGAATCGTCCATTTTGATCTCGAAAGTCAACAATATTGCTAGCGATGGTCTGACTAAGGCCTGATACTTTGGCTAGCAATGGTGCAGAGGCGGTATTTACGTCTACACCGACCGCATTTACACAGTCTTCAATAATGGTGCCTAAGCTACGATTTAATTGCACCTGGCTAACATCGTGTTGGTATTGGCCTACACCGATAGCTTTGGGTTCAATTTTAACTAATTCTGCCAGCGGATCCTGTAGGCGGCGGGCAATGGAAACAGCGCCGCGAATGGTGACGTCCAGATCAGGAAACTCTTTGGAGGCAAATTCAGAGGCAGAATAAACTGATGCTCCAGCTTCACTTACCGTAATACGGGTGAGTTTCAGCTCTGGATACCGTTTCATTAAGTCGGCCGCAAGTTTATCGGTTTCACGCGAAGCTGTGCCGTTACCAATGCTGAGTAATTTAACCTGATGTTGTTTACAAAGCTTGGCAATGGTTTCGATGGATGCATCCCATTGATTTTTAGGGGCGTGTGGGTAAATGGTTGCATGATCAACATGTTTACCTGTTTCATCGATTACGGCGAGTTTGACACCTGTGCGTAAACCTGGGTCTAAACCTAGCGTTGCTTTAGCGCCAGCAGGAGCCGCGAGTAATAAGTCTTTCATGTTGTCACCAAACACATCAATGGCAACTTTTTCTGCTTGTTCTCTTAGTCTGCTGAGTAAGTCGGTTTCAATATGAAGGTTGAGCTTCACTCGCCAGGTCCAGCGTACCACTTCTTTAAGCCAGGTATCTGCTGCCCGCCCTTTATCTTGAATACCAAAATGTGCAGCAACTTTACCTTCGAAAGGATGAATGCTGCTACGGTCACTTGGGTCATAATTATCGGCGACAATGCTTACGTTTAATATGCCTTCATTGCGGCCCCTGAAAAGGGCAAGCGCTCGATGCGAAGGCACTTTTTTAATGGCTTCTTGGTAGTCAAAGTAATCCTGGAACTTTTCGCCCTTAGCCTTTTCTGCTTCAATGACCTGACTTTGAAGCAAGCCTTGTTCCCACATGTCATGCTTTAGTTGCTGTAATAAGCGAGCATCTTCACTAAACCTTTCCATCAAGATATATTTAGCGCCATTAAGTGCGCTTTGAATGTCGTCAACGGATTTTTCAGTATTAACAAATGAAAGGGC
>ENA-OSET01005953-OSET01005953.1-sediment-metagenome-genome-assembly--contig:-NODE-5953-length-10093-cov-2.840954_pt1 | contig 10093 bp, 10 predicted proteins | sample MGYA00237882_ERZ534229 | MGnify/ENA primary metagenome ERZ534229 (study PRJEB26408, sample SAMN06266212) | sediment metagenome | isolation source: Hudson Canyon methane seep mesocosm | place...
CAGATTCTGTTGATTTGGTGATTTCAAACTGTGTATTAAATCTGGTTGCACAAAAAGATCGGGAGCAATTGATTGCAGAAATATTCCGGGTATTAAAACCGGGAGGCAGGGTTGCCATCTCAGATATTGTTTGTGATGAGTGGGTGCCGGAGCACTTACAAAATGATCCCACCTTATGGAGTGGTTGTATCTCTGGGGCGTTCCATGAAAAAGGTTTTCTCGATGCCTTTGTCGACGCGGGATTTTCCGCGGCTTGTTACGATAAATGGGACAGTGAGCCTTGGCAAACTGTCGAGGGAATTGAGTTTCGTTCGGTCACATTGATGGCGGTGAAACCAGAGCAAACCCCGGCTCTGGATCGGGGGCAGGCGCTAATGTATAAAGGACCTTTTTCCAGTGTTCACGATGATCAAGGGAATGTATATCCCAGGGGAGAGCGCATGGCCGTTTCAAAACAAAATTATGCCCTGATGATGAACGATGTTTATGCCGGTAGTTTTATTGGCATGGAACCTGTCGAAGACACTGGCGAGGGTGACAAACAAAAAGGAACGGGCCAGCGCTGCTGTTAGTCTGTTAAGACATTGCCTGACTGGCCGTTTTTAGAAAGCCCAGTTTCTCAAAGGCAGAGCGCAAGTCATTCATTGTGACTGGCTTGCACAAATAGTGATTCATTCCCACCGCATAAACGGCTTCGCGATGCTCCTGCATGGCGTGAGCCGTTAGCGCAATGATGGCGGTTGCCGGCATGCCACTTTCTTTTTCATAGAGTCTAATGTTACGGGTGGCATCAAAACCATCCATCTCTGGCATTTCGCAATCCATCAAAATCATATCGTAGGGTTTGGATGTTGTTTTAACCATGTTCAAGGCTTCAAGTCCGTTTTCCGCCATCGTTGGAATGATATCGAATTTCCCTAGCAGTCCTTTAATCACCATACGGTTAACCGCATTGTCTTCGGCTACCAGTACGCGCAGATTTTTAAATGCCGTCACGTAAAGTATAGGTTCGTCTTTCTGTATACTTTCGACATTTACTTTGGCGCCCAACAAAGCGGCCAATTCCATTTTAAGTTTTTTAGGGGAGACCGGTTTGCGTAGTGCGACGTGGATTTTGTGTGTCTCGAGCACATCTTTATGTAGAGGTATGTCTGCGGAAGTCAACATAAACAAGGGCAGTGACTTACCCTGGGGTAACTGCCGAATATCTCCAGCCAGAGTCAATCCGTCGGTGTCGGGCAGTTGATAGTCCAGCGAGACAAAATCAAACGGTTTTTTCTCGGCATCTGATTGTGATAAAGCTTTTAAGGCTTCTTTGCCAGAGCTGGCAACAATGGTATCCACACCCCAACTATTACAATGGTGGCTGACTATTTCGCTAAGTGCGGCATTGTCTTCCACAATCAACAAGCGACGGCCTGCGATGGTTGTACTAACGTCTTTACTGTTGGCAATATTGGCAACCTGATAGTCTTCCTGCAAATCAAAACGTGCAGTGAACCAGAAAGTAGATCCTCTGCCCTCGGCACTTTCCATGCCGATAGTGCCGCCCATCATTTCGGCCAGGCGTTTACAAATGGCCAGACCCAGGCCCGTGCCGCCATATTTTCGGGTAGTGGAATTGTCGGCCTGGCTAAACGATTCAAACAAAGCGCTTTGCGCTTCTGCGGCAATGCCAATGCCGCTATCTCTGACTGAAAACCGGATCAGGGGTTTGTCTATTGGAGAGTCTGGCTCTCTGCGAGCCTCCAAAATAACATAACCGTCTTGTGTGAACTTAAACGCGTTGCCCAATAAATTAATGAGTATTTGCCGCAGGCGAGTGGAGTCACCTTTTAGCATCAGTGGTGTGGTCGGGCTGACGCTGCCAAATACTTCAATGTGTCGTTTGTTTGCAGCAGCACCAAATAGCTGAGTACAGTCTTCAATCAAATCATCGAGATTGAAGGTTGACGACTCGAGGTCCATTTTACCCGCTTCAATTTTGGAGTAGTCGAGAATGTCGTTAATAATATCCAACAGCGTTTCGCCAGAGCGGTGAATGACATCGAGATAGTGCTGCTGGTTGTCGCTCAAATCTGTATCGCGCAATAGCTCCACCATGCCGATAACACCGTTCATGGGGGTGCGAATTTCGTGAGACATAGTCGCCAGGAACTGGCTCTTGGCCCGGTTGGCATCCTGGGCTGCGGCGGTTTGTCTGCGGGATTCCAGCTTCTCTTCTTTTTCTGCCAGCAGTGCCAGCTCAATGGCATGGCGTTGCTCGATATCGTCAAGTAGGGTTTCCCGCATCTGATTCACAGCGTCGACAACATTGTCTAATTCATCGGGCTGCGTTTCAGTTTTATCTCGGCTCAGGCTCAGCGGTGTGGTTAATTTATCCAAACTGAGTTGACGGGCGTAGCGTGCGATGGCCTCCATGTGCCGGGTGAGTAAGGATCGAACTAACCAGAGGATGAACAGGGAAACCAGTAAGGTTTTGGTGAACTGCAATGCACCGATGAAAACGGCGCGGTCATAGAGTTTGCTATAAACACTTTCGAGGCTGGCGGTAATAATGAGCTGGCCGAGCACCTGTTCTTTAGTATTGTCGTCTTTATAAATCAGGTCATAGGGTTTATCAAAGGTCTTCAGGTTGGTTCGTTCCAACTGAGCCTGATATTCGTCTGGTCTTACCGCGCTCATTTCTTGCTGAACGTTATTCCAGTCTTTCCAGTTCACTTTAACCTGAACAACATCCTCAATTTTCCAGACACTGTCGATTTGAACTTTTAACTGCTCCTCGTCAAACCCCCACAAGCTTTTGGTGATGCTGTCGATGGTGCTGACTTTAACCTGATCCAGGCGTTTATCCAGTTCGTCGATGTCATCCACATAGTTGCTGTACAGCTGAGCCAATATCGCCACCAGCGCCATCAGAGAGCTGCTCAGGATGATCAGCCCCAGTAGCTTGGTCGCTATCGGGTTTTCCTTGCTGTAATTTGTCAGGTTAAACATGCAGGCAGATTAGTCCTTAAAGGTAATGACTATTGCCTGACGCAGAAGTGTCGAATTCGGCGCCACAATAGACCCAAGTGTTCCAGTCGTCGGCAGGGCTTGCAGCTCTCAGCCTACGGGCGGTGCATACACAATCTTCCATAGTATCTGTTGATAATAGCCGCGCTTGGCGCAAGATGGCAACTTTCCACACTTTATCAATCAGCCTTTAATCCAAAAACCCCTCTAATACCGTGTTGAGGAAACGAAGGCCCAGCGCACTGGCCTGAATTCTGTCGGTGGTGGGTACGATTAAGCCCTTGTCTTTTAAGCGCTGCCATTGAGGGTCGATACTGCCGAGAGCTAAACCTGTACGTGCAGATAGGAGCTCGCTAGTAACACCTTGATTCAATCGCAGGGCATTCATCAGAAACTCCAGCTTTCTCTTATTATCTGGCACGGCTTCCTCTGCGGCGACAAAGTTACCCTCCCCGGATAATGCGGCCATGTAGTGTGCGGGCATTCGAGTCTTTCGTCGGCGGCTCAGCGACTGTGAGTGCAAACGAGTTATTTTGCCGTGAGCGCCGGCCCCAACGCCGATATAGTCCCCAAATTGCCAATAATTCAGGTTGTGACGGGATTGTTGCCCCGACTGGCTGTAGGCGGAGACTTCGTACTGTTTATAGGCTGCGCCTTCCAGTAATTGTTGGCCTGCATCCTGTATATCCACCAGTATGTCTTCTTCGGGTAAAGCGGGAGGGCGGGAGAAAAACTCGGTATTTTGCTCGATGGTCAATTGATACCAGGATAGATGGTTGGGGGCGAATGCCAGAGCTTGCTTCAAATCCGCCATCGCCGCATCGAGACTCTGTTCGGGTAGACCGTGCATCAAGTCGAGGTTAATGTTATCAAAACCGGCTCTTCGGGCCTTGTCAGCGGCATGCAAGGCTTCGCTACGACCGTGAATTCTGCCCAGCCTTTGCAATTGGGTATCTTGAAAGCTCTGAATACCAATGGAAAGCCTATTAACGCCTGCGAGTGCATAACCCTTAAATCGTTCTTGCTCAAACGTGCCCGGATTGGCTTCCAGAGTGATTTCAATATCGTGTTCAAAACCAAAGGTCTTCTCGGCGTGTTCAAGGATCTGTCCGATGCCGGCATCGCTAAACAGGCTGGGAGTGCCTCCGCCAATGAAAATGGAGCTTAGCTTTCGTCCCTGCCCATCCTGTTGCTCCTCATTCATGTCGGCTGCCAGAGCGGCAATGTAGTTTTTCTCTGGTATGTCGGCCGGGCTTTCGTGGGAGTTGAAATCACAGTAGGGGCATTTGCGTACACACCACGGAATGTGCACGTACAGGCCAAGAGGGGGAAGGGTCGTTATGTTCATCAACGGGACTTTAACGCCTTGAGTAACAAGGCCATGGCTTGACCCCGGTGACTGATTTGGCTTTTGTCCTGCTTTGACAGTTCAGCCGCAGCACAGGCTTTCTCTGGCACATAAAACAGTGGGTCATAGCCAAACCCACCCTCACCCCTGGCCTCCCGCAGTATACTGCCGTGCCATTGTCCATGGCATATCAAAGGGGTAGGGTCTTCGGCGTGTTGCATGAAGACCAGGCAGCAGATGAATCGGGCGCCCCTGTTCTCCTCGGGAACCCGATCAAGTGCAGAAAGCAATTTTTGGTTATTGGCAGCATCGCTATTGACCCCACCATTTTCCTCCCTTGCATAACGAGCAGAGTAAATTCCAGGGGCTCCTTTCAGTGCATCGACCGCGAGCCCGGAATCATCCGCAATCGCGGGCAAGCCGGTGTGCAAGCAGGCAAATCGTGCTTTGATAATGGCATTCTCAACGAAGCTGAGGCCCGTTTCTTCAACCTCGGGAGTATCAAAATGAGATTGAGGCACAACGTCCATGCCAAAAGTAGACAGTAGCGTTTGAAATTCCTTGAGCTTGCCCGGGTTGCCGCTGGCAAGCACAAGTTGATGGGAAGGTGACATGGTGTGTTCCGGGGTCTTGGTTTCAGGCAATTGTGAAATTAACGTCAGTGGTGAATTTAACGTAAGTTGCGAATTTAACGTCTGTTGCGCCTATTTATCGACATACAGTGTTTTTGTGAACCGTAGTGACAGGGGCTTTTTATTGGGGTCAGGTTTAACCGAGATGTCGAAGTTTAATACCTCTTCATTGCTAAAACGAGTGCTCGCAATGTAATACACCGCGTCCTGCTCCCGTATTTCAGTAAACTTGAGTGTTCGTTGTTGTTGCATCAGGTTAGCGACTTCGCCTTTAACAACGGCAGGTAAACCGTGGGTATCGCCGCTGCTTGATGTTTCAACCACTGCGATATTAATAATAGCCCGATCTTTACCGCGAGTAATGTTATAGGTTTGGGCAATGGCAGGTGTGATAAAGCTGCTGTTAAAGACACTGAAATAGACCTTGTATTTGCCGAATACCTCAAAGGGTTTGTCAGCGGCAACGCTTACCGAGGTACAAACTAATAAAGCGATACCCATTAACCACTTAGCCATGTTTTCTCTCCTTTTTTACGTGCAAGTCAATTATAGGTGTTAGTTGCGATTTATGCGCCTTGGCGTGTTAAATGGTAAAGGGCAGTCTCGCCAAACAGGTTGGGTTTCATGTCCTTAAATACACTCAGTGCTCCATCGGCCACCACTTGGCGGTTAAGGATATTGATATTTTTTTCCCGGCACAGCACTTCAAAATCCTTGAATGTGCAAAAGTGAATGTTGGGCGTGTCGTACCACTCGTAGGGCAGCAGGTCTGACACAGGCATTCTGCCATTGAGTGCCAAGTGCCAGCGGGCTTTCCAGTGACCAAAGTTGGGAAAGGTGACGATGCACTCTTTGCCAACGCGCAACATCTCCTCAAGTACCAGGTGGGGAAAACGCATGGCTTGCAGTGCCTGGGTCATTATGACCGTGTCAAAGCTCTTGTCTGAAAAATTATCAAGGCCCTTGTCCAAATCCTGTTCAATCACATTAACTCGCTTGGCGATGCAGGCGGTTATTTGATCGGCTCCAATCTCCAGTCCATAACCTTCAACATTTTTGCGGTCACGCAACGTGGCCAGCAGAGTGCCATCGCCGCACCCGAGATCCAACGCTCGGCTGTCGGGCTGAATCCAATCCTGGATAATGGACAAATCATTGCGCATGTTCATTGCCTTTCCTCGCCGGGGTCAATCGTATTCATGTGTTGTCGAAACACATTTTCGTAACGTTCATTGGGTAGCAAAAAAGCATCGTGACCGTAGTTGGATTCAATCTCGGCATAACTTACCGGCTGATTGGCATCCATCAGAGCGTCGACGATTTCTCTGGAGCGGTCTGGGGAAAAACGCCAATCGGTGGTAAATGAAATCACCATAAATCGGCACTTCGCCGTGCTAAAGGCTTCAATGGCATCGTCATGGTATTCTCGAGCCAAGTCGAAGTAGTCCAGAGCCTTGGTCATTAATATGTAGGTATTGGCATCAAATTTATTCGAAAAAACATCACCCTGGTAACGAAGATAACTCTCCACCTGGAACTCAACAGACTCATCGGTACCTTGTTTAAAGGTGCCCGCTTTCAACTCCCTGCCAAACTTTTTGCCCATCGCGTCGTCGGACAGGTAGGTGATGTGGCCAATCATTCGCGCAACTGCCAGGCCGCTTTTGGGGTAAGTGTCTCGAGCAAGGTAGTCACCCTCACAAAACTACGGGTCAGACAATATGGCCTGGCGAGCGGTTTCGTTGAAGGCAATGTTCTGCGCCGTTAATTTCATTGCTGATGCGATCACCACGCAACTGCGTAGTCGATCCGGATATTCTAGCGCCCAGCGCATGGCCTGCATTCCGCCCAGACTGCCGCCAATAATAGAAGCCCATTGCTGGATGCCTAATTTATCGGCCAGCCGTGCCTGAGAGTGCACCCAGTCGCGAACACGCAATTTAGGAAAGTCTGCGCCCCAGGCCTTTCCGGTTTCAGGATTGATAGAGGTGGGGCCTGTTGAGCCGTTGCAGCCGCCGAGGTTGTTGAGGCTGACTACAAAAAAGCGCTGGGTATCGATGGGTTTCCCAGGGCCAATGTAGGCGTCCCACCAGCCGGGTTTCTTGTCTTCTTCGCTGTGGAAGCCTGCCGCATGGTGATCGCCCGAAAGAGCGTGGCAAATTAATACCGCATTGCTTCGGTCTTGATTCAGCGTGCCGTAGGTTTCCACTAGCAGGTCATAGCTGTCTAACACACGCCCCGATGCCAGAGGCAAAGGTTCGTCGAAGTGAAACAGCTCGGGTGTCACAATGCCAACAGAGTCGGCGTTTAAAGTATCGGGCATGATAATGTCCAGACGTGGGCGTTTTGCTTAATAAAAACCGGGCACAATGCCTCTCGGTAAGCCGGCGTTCACGGCAACAGATGTTATGAGCATGTCGCAGACTCTCAGCACCATAAAAACTAGAATGGGCGACAAATCAAGTCCACCCATGGGCGGAATAATTTTGCGAAAAGGCGCGCTGATTGGTTCTAACATCTGGCGCAGCAGCATGAGCGCAGGGTGATGGCTTTGGGGGGCGACAAAGCTGAAAATGATCATAATGATCATGCCCCAAAAAAATAAGCTGATGCACAGCGATACAATGCCAATGAATCCCCAAACGATGGCGTTCAAGGGGTTTACGAATGAGCCTAACATCAAGGCTGCCAGATTGATGATGGCAAACTGAACAATCATCGCTAGCACGATAGAGGCGATGTCTAAGCCAAATACACCGGGCACAACTTTCCGCAGCGGCTTAAGCGCAGGGTTTGTTGCTTTGACAATAAACTGTGAAATAGGATTGTAAAAATCGGCTTTGGCTAATTGAAACAAAAACCTCAAGACAATAATCGTGAGGTAAATAGAGCCGAGTGTTTGCAGAATATAAATGCCTATTTCAGACATGACGTTCATAACTATCTCTCCGTAAAATAAAGCCGGTCTCAGTCATCTGAGCCGCTGAGTTCTGTAGCCATTTCTCTGGCTCTGTCGGCACACCGGGTCATGGCGGTGGCAACCATTTGACTTAAACCTTGATGTTCAAACGACAACACGGCTTGTTCTGTAGTGCCTCCCGGAGACATCACTCGCCGCTTTAGTTCTCCGACATCTACATCGCTCTGCTGTGCCAGTGAGGCGGCACCGAGTGCTGTTTGCAGGGTCAGCGCTCGCGCGGTATCAGGTGATAACCCCTGGGATATGCCAGCATTAATCATTGCCTCCATAAACATAAAGTAATAGGCAGGCCCAGACCCTGATACGGCGATAACCGCGTCGATCAGCGCTTCGTCATCCAGCCACTCCACAATGCCAACGGCGGACAGGATGCCACCGGCTTGTTGTTTTTGGGCGGCACTGGTGCAAGCGTTTGCATACAGACCACAGGCCCCGAGTTGTACCAGCGAAGGTGTGTTAGGCATACAGCGAACGATGGCATGTTCTGCTCCGACCCATTTCTCCAAGCTCTCCATGGGAATACCCGCTGCGACGGAAATAATCAGCGGCTTGTGTTCGAGGTGCGGTCTTAAGGGTTCCACCACACTTTGTAAGACTTGCGGCTTGACCCCAATCACCAGAATATCTGCAGCGCAGGCCTCGTTGTTGTCGATGCTGGTTTTCACACCAAACTTCTCGCTTAATACATCCAGCTTCGACTGGGTTCTCCCGGTGGCGGTAATGGAATGCGCAGGATACCCACGTTTTACCATTCCGCCAATAATGGCGCCAGACATGTTGCCGGCGCCGATAAATGCGATGGAGTTGTTCACTGCGCTGTATCCTTTATTCTGAGGTGTCACTTATTTCTTTGTTTTTTACTCGCGGGCACCAAAAATATCGGTGCCAATTCTGACCATTGTTGAGCCGGCTTTAATCGCCGACTCAAGATCTGCAGACATGCCCATGGAAAGAGTGTCGAGTGTTTGATCGGGAAGGCGCTGTTTTAGATCTTCAAGTGCATCAAACAATTTTCTAAAAGCCCGTTCCTGCTCTTCTGTACACTCCCTTTTGGCCGGTATGGCCATTAAACCCCGGAGTTTGATATGAGGTAAGCTGGCAATTTCCGCCGCCGCATCGGCAACTTCATCAAGACTCACGCCTGATTTACTGGCCTCCTGATCGAGGTTGACCTGCAGGCAAATATTTAATGGAGCTTGGGACTTGGGGCGTTGATCAGACAAACGCCTGGCAATCTTAACCCGATCAACACTGTGAACCCAGTCAAAATTTTCGGCAATAGCCCGGGTTTTGTTCGATTGGATCGGACCAATGAAGTGCCATTCTATGGATAAATCGTTAAGCTCTACTTGCTTCTCGAGGGCTTCTTGGAGATAGTTTTCACCAAAGCGGCGAAGGCCACAGGCGTAGGCCTGTCGCAGACAGCCTGCAGGGCGTGTTTTACTGACAGCCAGTAGCTTAATTTTTGTACTGTCTCTGCCGGCGGCGTGTGCGGCAGCCTGCAGACGAGCTTCTACCGAGCTCAGGTTGTTTTCAATACTCTTGCGCATATACTTAGGTGGAGTTTCAAGGCCAGTAATTTAAAGGTCAGTCAATTAAAGGTCAGCAATTTAATGGGTTAGGTCGACATTGTGCCGTAACTCACCCTATAAGGATAACGAATAAGGCAGCTTTATGGATATTACCGAACTCTTGGCGTTCAGTGCAAAACAAGGGGCATCAGATTTACACCTGTCAGCGGGGCTGCCCCCAATGATTCGAGTGGATGGCGATGTGCGGCGGATTAATTTGCCACCCATGGAGCACAAGCAGGTGCATGCTTTGATCTATGAGATCATGAACGACAAGCAGCGTAAGGACTTTGAGGAGTTTTTAGAAACTGACTTTTCTTTTGAAGTCCCCGGTGTTGCCCGTTTCCGTGTTAACGCATTCAACCATAACAGAGGTGCTGGTGGTGTATTTAGGACGATTCCTTCAAAAGTTTTGAGTATGGAAGACCTCGGCATGGGACAGGTGTTCAAGGATATTTCCGAAACACCTCGGGGATTGATTACTGTCACCGGACCTACAGGTTCAGGTAAGAGTACAACCTTAGCGGCGATGATGGACTACATTAAT
>ENA-OSET01005957-OSET01005957.1-sediment-metagenome-genome-assembly--contig:-NODE-5957-length-10089-cov-2.866860_pt1 | contig 10089 bp, 10 predicted proteins | sample MGYA00237882_ERZ534229 | MGnify/ENA primary metagenome ERZ534229 (study PRJEB26408, sample SAMN06266212) | sediment metagenome | isolation source: Hudson Canyon methane seep mesocosm | place...
GGCAGGGCGGCGGCGGGTTGGTTGGAAAATCGGCCTGACCAGCCGGGCGATGCAGGATGCGTTGAAAATCGACACCCCGGACAGTGGGGTATTACTGGATGATATGCTGTTTAAAAATGGCGTTGTGGTGCCTGCTGGCCGATTCATTCAGCCCCGCGTCGAGGCCGAAATTGCGTTTATCATGAAGGCTCCGCTGGCAGGCGCAGAGTGCACGCGCGCGGATGTTTTGATGGCTACCGAATATGTGGCGCCATCGCTGGAGATCCTAGATACCCGCATCCAGCGCGCAGACAGCGCAAGTGGCCAGGTGCGGATTATCACCGATACGATCAGCGACAATGCTGCCAATGCTGGTATCGTTTTGGGGGCAGAGCGCCATAACACCGATGCCCATGACCTGCGGTGGACCGGGGCAATTGTCAGCCGCAATGGCACGGTTGAAGAAACCGGGCTGGGCGCCGGGGTTTTAAATGATCCGGTGACATCCGTGTTGTGGCTGGCGCGGCGCATGGCGAGCTATGGACAACAGATCGAAGCCGGGGATATCGTCCTGTCGGGATCGTTTATCCGCCCCATCGAGTGCCCATCGGGCAGTGAGGTTTCCGCAGATTTTGGCCCGTTTGGGTCCGTTGACATTGCTTTTGCCTGAAAGGGTTTCTTATGGCTGCTCCGAAAAATACGTTTAAACAGTCGCTTGCATCTGGTCAGCGCCAGATTGGCTGCTGGATGAGCTTTGCCGAGGCCGCGACCGCCGAGGTGATGGGCACCGCTGGGTTTGACTGGCTCGTTATTGATGGCGAGCACGGGCCCAATGACATTCGTTCAATCCGCGACCAGTTGGTGGCACTTGCAGCCTCCGACAGTCATCCGGTGGTGCGGGTTCCCGTGGGTGAGACATGGGTCATCAAACAGGCGCTGGATGCCGGGGCACAGACGGTTTTGATTCCGATGGTGGAAAGCGCCGAGCAAGCCCAGGACATTGTACGGGCCTGTCAGTATCCTCCACATGGGACACGCGGCGTTGGCGCAACGGCGGCGCGGGCGACCATGTTTGGATCGATCAGCGAATACGTTCAGACAGCAGATCACGAAATCTGCGTTTTGTTGCAGGTGGAGAACCGCGCGGGCATCGCGGCACTGGATGAAATTTTAGAGGTCGAGGGCGTGGACGGTGTGTTCATCGGCCCCGCGGATCTGTCGACCGACATGGGTTTCCAAGGAAATTCCGCCGCGCCCGAGGTGCAGGCGGTGATCAAGGACGCGCTGAGTCGGATCAAGGCGACGGGCAAGGCACCCGGTGTTTTGGGCATCGGAGAAGATGCGATTCAGGGTTATGCCGATATGGACGCGCAATTCCTGGCCGTTGGTATTGATGTGTTGATTCTGGCACAAGCCTCGCGCGCATTGGCGGCACGGTGGAAAGAGGCATAGGGGTACAGGACTTGGACCTAATACCTCTGAATCAAGATCAGACACGGCCCGGCGTTCTGCCGGGCACAACATTCCCAGTTTCGGGGTAAACTACCGCAGCTCCATTCCCTCGGGCCAGCTGAGAGTGGTTTCTAAGCTAACCTTGCGGGTCTCACCCGGTGCCAAATCCAGATCCCAGGCCAGAATGCCACGGCGTTTGTCGAGATTTTCTTCACTTGGACGTGGGCTGGCGGACCAGGTGATCTCCAGATCTTCCTGTTCTGTATAGGGCACGCGATCGCGGAGTTGCAGCGGCCATGTCTGATCAGTCAGGTTTTCAATTTCAATCTCAACCTTTTGGACCTGCTCATTGCTGCGCGAAATGATACCGCGACCGCCTTCTCTTTGACCCAGAACATCACGGCTGAGCCGCAACCCGTCGATGGGACCAAAGCCGATTTCGCCTTCTTGGCCTGCGACCAAGCCCTCAAAACTTTCAACCCCGACAAGTTTACCATCAATGTAACGTGCAGCATATTCGGCCGGTAGCAGTTCCTCGCCAGACGTGTTGGTAAACCGTACAACCCGATAGGCACTTGTGTCCTGCATTGGGACCGCCCTCGCCGTAATCTCGCCCGGCTCGGTCAAAACATCCAGATCAAGGCGCAGCGTATCCGCCCCAGAGCTAACTGATACAGGTTGACCGAACGAATAGGTGACGCCTGGCCCATCGCTCTCGGCGCTCCACATGGAACTTGCCTCTTCCATGGCCACCATCGGTTCAATCATGGGCTCGCTCATGCTTGCGACGGCAGAACCATCTCGAGCCATCGGAGGCGGTACAGGTGTAGGTGCTGGTTTTTCGATTCGGCGATATTGTGAGTAAAGCGGACTGGGGCCAACCTGACCGATGGGCTGAACTGTCGACAGGTGCAAAGTGACATCAGCCCAGTTCTCTCCGGTTCGCTGTCGCACAATCGCGCCCCGTTCAATTGACAGCTGAGGGCTGTCACCCGTTTCCAGCCTCAGGTCATAGACCGGTGTCCAAAAGCTCCCTCCTGCATCAAGATAATTGAGTTGAATTGTTCCATCTGTAGATTCTGGTGCCTCGATATCGACAGCAATAAAGACCCGGTCCTCACTTTCCAGATCTATGGAATCCAGTGCCTGCTCGGCATTGTCCAACTCGTCAGATAGATCTCGTAGTTGACGCTCTATTTCTCGCGCATTGATCTCGGCATCCAACGCTATCTGGCTTGCGGCTTCGGCCTCTTGAGAGATCATCCGGCTGATATCACGCAGAACTTCTGGTCCCGAATCGGCCAAGCCTTCGTTTTCGCCCAGTTTACGCAGGAACCCGATTGAGACATCAGCCGCTGCTGCCTTTAGACTCGCCCGTTTGGCATCATCCTTGACCGATTGAATACGCTGTTCAATCTCGTCAATACGGGCCTCGGCCTCTTGGACCCTAGGATCAGTGAATTCACGAGGCGGCGCATATTCATCACGAAACACGGTGCTGATCTGGCGCGCGCCGGTCAGGTCGATTTGCAAAAATTCCAACAGCGCTGTGTCTGGCACCCCCTGCAACACTAACCGATGCTTGCCTGCCGGGATCGCAAAACTGGCTGTTCGTGTGATGGCCGCAGTTTCGGGGTACATGATGACCTCTGTCACCTTACTGGAAACGGGAATGGTGTCGGCCCAAGTCGCTGATGCGGACAACAGGGCGAACAGGGAAAAAGAATAGCGCATAAATGTGACCTCAAATGAACCTGAAGCAAATCTTGCAAGGGGGCTGCCACATTGCAAGCGCAACATGCGGGTTGTGAAAACTGGTCCTAAAAAAGCAAAAGCACAAGGAAGCAACCCGAGAGCTTCCTTGTGCTTGATCTCCTGAACTCGGCCTGTTTTTTTGGCCCGTTCAGTCCTGCTCTGTCCCGTTGTTTCCAAATTGCCAATCTTTTCACCTGTCGGCTTGCGAAAACCCTAATCTATTTCTGGTGCAGCCCGCATGTCTGCAAATCTGGATGTTAACTGGGCTGATGGAAACCCGAGGAAACGGCACGAGCAGATATCTACGTTGCTGTAGGCGTCTCTTAGGCGAACCCGGTTGTCAACTTGCTTGAGATGAAATCCCTTGCTGACAAGGCGGCGGCGCAGATCCAACCAACTGCGAGCCTTAACGAATTCATCATAAAGGTATGTCCGCAAAGAAACCTCCATTTCCGTGTTCCAGCGTTTGCTGACCCGGGCGTTGGCCCATGCAGACTGCCTAAAGGGAAGGTCTTTCTTTTCCTGTTCTATGGTGTGTTTAGCAAACATGACGGGCTCCTTGGTATCAGAGTGACTTTGCAAAAGTTAATTTATCGTAAAAATATGGCCTTACTTTGGCCAAAGACGCATGAGAAATCCCTTATTTTTATGAGAAACTCACCGTAAAGTATGGTGTTATATGCATCTTTGTTGCAGATGTGGTCGACTGGAAATTTAGTGACCCATTTTGTGTCAAACGGGCGTGTCGACTGTGTCCGCAACCCTACCCTGAACGTACAGGGCGCTTGGTACCTTGAAAATTGACGCAAATGAAAAAGGGCCCCCTCTTTCGAGAGAGCCCCTAACCAAATGGATAGTTCGCTTAGCCTTTTTTGAGAACTTCGCGTCCCAGGAGTTCAGCGATCTGGACGGCATTCAGGGCCGCACCTTTGCGCAGGTTGTCAGAAACACACCATAAATTCAGTCCGTTATCGATGGTGCTGTCCTGACGAATGCGGCTGATGAAGGTCGCGAAATCGCCAACACATTCCACCGGCGTCACATACCCACCGTCTTCGCGTTTATCGATGACCATGATACCGGGTGATTCGCGCAGGATGTCGCGGGCTTCGTCCTCGTCCAGAAAATCTTCGAATTCGATGTTGATCGATTCAGCGTGGCCAACAAAGACCGGAACACGCACACAGGTCGCAGTGACCTTGATGCTTTTGTCGATGATCTTTTTGGTCTCGGCGACCATTTTCCACTCTTCCTTGGTGGACCCATCGTCCAGGAAGACATCAATGTGCGGGATCACATTGAATGCGATCTGCTTGGGGTACACCTTGGGGGCCACTTCCTGACCTGGAACATAGATGCCCTTGGTCTGGTTCCACAGCTCGTCAATCGCATCTTTGCCCGAACCGGAAACCGATTGATACGTCGAGACAACAACACGTTTGATCTTGGCGCGGTCATGCAGCGGCTTCAGCGCGACAACCATCTGCGCGGTGGAGCAGTTGGGGTTGGCGATGATGTTCTTCTTGGCATAGCCATGAACTGCCTCGGGGTTGACCTCGGGCACGATCAGCGGAATGTCCATGTCGTAGCGATACAGCGACGAGTTATCGATGACCACACAGCCGACAGCTGCTGCCTTGGGGGCATAGATTTTGGTCGCATCGGACCCAACCGCAAAGAGGGCAATGTCCCATCCGGTGAAGTCGAACGTATCCAGATCCAGGGTTTTCAAAGTTCGCTCACCAAAGCTGACCTCAGTCCCCAGCGATTTCCGACTTGCCAAAACGGCAATCTCATCAACTGGAAACTGGCGCTCAGCCAGGATATTCAGCATTTCACGGCCCACGTTGCCCGTGGCGCCGACGACGGCGACGCGATAACCCATAGTGTCTCTCCAATATAAGGGCCGGCCCAATGACCGGCTGCGGTCTCATATCGGGAAACCACCCCGTCGGAAAGGTCAGAAGCGCCATCGGACGGGTGTGCACCGTATATATATGGCAAATTGGCCGTTTTTCACAGCCTATCGCGGTCAGGTCTGGGGGCAACATGTGGACCTGGCGCCAATTTTGGCTAGGCTGCCTGGGGCAGATGGCAGCATGGGTAAACGATGAAGACGCACAGATTCTACGAAGAACTGCCGCGCAGAGAAAAATTCTCTGACCTGGCTCAGCCAGAATCCTACACTCCGTTGCCGCAAGATTGGTTGGTTGGGTGTTGTGACATTGTCGACTCGACCGGGCTTATTGCCACAGGGCAGTATAAGACTGTGAACATGATTGGCGCCTCGGTGATTTCGGCACTGATCAATGCGATGCAGGGTCGGGCCTTTCCCTATGTGTTCGGCGGCGACGGGGCATCATTTGCGATTCCCCCGACCGAAAAAGACAAATGCCACGAGGTTCTGTCTCACTTACGCAGCTGGGTCAGTGCGGAATTCGACGTTGACCTCAGGGCCGCGCTTTTACCCGTCGAATGGATCCGCGCCGAAGGGCTAGAGGTTCGGGTCGCCCGTCATGCGGTGTCGTCAGGCGTGGACTACGCCATGTTCAACGGTGGAGGTCTAGCCTGGGCCGAACAGCAAATGAAGGCCGACGGATTTTCTGTCCCCCCTTCCGAGCATATTACGCCACCAGATCTGACAGGACTGTCCTGTAGGTGGAGCAATATCAAAGCACGCAATGGCACCATTATTTCACTGGTGATGTTGCCGCCCCAAAAAGGCGGAGACAGCGTATTTTCACAGGTGGTCAGCCAAGTTCTGGCGCTGGCCGCACAATTAGAGCGCAGTGGTCATCCGGTACCGCGAGGCGGCCCGCCGCTGGGATATCCTCCTCCGGGATTGACGCTAGAGGCACATGTGTCGCGTGGCACTACGTTGCTGGCACTACGCAAATTGCGCTTACTGGTGACTACAGCCGTGACCGGGCTGATGATGTGGAGCGGCAGGACGTTTGGATCCTTTGATCCGGTTCATTACCGCACCATGCTAAGTGCCAATGCCGATTTTCGAAAATTTGACGATGGACTGAAAATGACCCTCGACTGCGATTCCGGCACCCGCAATGAACTGATCGACCTGCTGGAACGTGCCAAGACCGCCGGTCACATCCGCTATGGGCTACACGAACAGGACGAGGCCATGGTCACATGTATCGTACCCTCGGCCACGCGAGACGATCATGTACATTTTGTAGACGGTGCGGCGGGTGGATATACCAGTGCCGCCGCACGTATCAAAGCCGAGGATCAGCAGGCAGAGGTCAGACCTGAGTAAACAGCTCTCGCTTGGGATCGAAACATTGCAGCCCACCTTCGCCGATGTCTGTCCACAATCCGTGCAGGCTCAACGTGCCGGCCTGGACTGCCTTTTCGACAAAAGGAAAGCTCATCAGGTTTTCAAGCGATGCGACAACCGCCTGTTTTTCCAACTGTCTTAGCTGCTCTTCTTTATCTTCGATATCGCGAACCAGTTCATATTTGGGTTTCAGGATATCCATCCAGCGACCAACAAAGCTGTCTTTGGCCTCTAATTCGGGGGCGTGGCCGTTGCACATGTTAACGCACCCTTCGACTCCGCCACATTGCGAGTGCCCCAAAACGATCAAATGTGCCACCTTCAACACAGTCACAGCGTATTCTACCGTCGCACTGGTGCCGTGATGGTCGCCATCTGGCTGAAAAGGTGGAACCAAATTAGCGATATTTCTATGTATAAAGAACTCTCCCTGGTCTGCTCCGAAGATCGACGTCACGTGTACACGACTGTCGCAACACGAGATAACCATGGCGCGCGGACGCTGTCCTTCGGTAGCTAAACGGCGGTACCACCCCTTATTTTCCTCATAGGATGTGGCTTTCCAGCCGTGATAGCGTGTCACAAGATAACCGGGCAGTGGCTTGGCAAATTCCATATTTCGATCCCTGAGTTTATAGTTCGCTGGGCTATTATCCTGTATTGTTAGCAAATTCGAGAGATATGATCACCCCACAGAAACCTTTTGAAAACCACTAGAACGCAATGTTTGTCCCGTGCCGTGGGGGCACAGAAATTTTGGGGTGATCTCTAGTGGCTAATATTCTAACAGTAATGCACAACGAAGCGGTCCGGCTTGATCCGGGAAAATTGAATGATCTATACGCTCAGCTGGGTGAAGCCGGAGCGGAAGACGTGGTCTGCCGCGCCATCGAGGAACTGGCCGTTCGGCTGTCGCACTGTGAGCGTCTGTGGCGGCAATCTGATCTGCCAAACCTACGCAAAAGTGCGCGGTCCCTGGTTGCCATTGCCGATCAGATCGGCATGAGTGCCATGGCCCAGATCGCAGGCGATGTGACCGACGCAATTGATCTCGACGATAATCCAGCCATTGCCGCAACTTTGTTCCGACTGTTGCGCGTCGGAGAGCGGTCGCTGACTGCCGTGTGGGAGCAACAAGACCTCTCGGTATGATTTAACACAACATAATCCAGCAGGCAGGGCTTGCAGACGGCGTGGCGCCAGATACTCTGGGACTATATTGTCCCCACATCCGGAGTATTGTGATGCCACCTGTCTTTGCCCCGCCTTCGGATGCTGCTTTGCCGCTGCATGTCATTGAACAAAATTCCTGCAAAGACTGGCTGCAACAACAACCGGGATATGTTGCGGACTGGGCGCAGGCCAATGGATTTACTGGCGCTTGCGGTCAGGTGCTGCTGATCCCGGGAGGTGATGGCAAACCTGACATGGCACTGGCCGGTTATGGCACCCCCACGCAACGGGCCCGCCGCCGGTTTGTGCTGGCCGCAGCAGCCGAGAAACTTCCCAAGGGTATTTATGCGATTGCCTCAGGGTTGGATCAAAATGCGCTGGAGACTGAATGCCTTGGCTGGTTGCTAAGCGGCTATCGCTTTGGCCGTTACCACAACCAGAGTGAGATGAACGCCGCACTGGTGGCTCCCGAAAATGTTGTGTCCGCGGCTATCGAATCACTGGCCGCTGCAGAATGTCTGACTCGGGATCTTATCAATACGCCAGCCTCGGACATGGGGCCGGATGAACTGCAGGCCGCTGCCGAAACGCTAGCCCAACAATTTGATGCGTCTTTCTCGGTCATTGAGGACGCCGCCCTGTTGGACCAGAACCTGCCAATGATCCATGCCGTTGGGCGGGCCTCGGATCGGCGACCACGGCTGATTGACATGACATGGGGGACATCAGGCCCCAAGCTGACCCTGGTAGGTAAAGGTGTGTGTTTTGACACGGGTGGTTTGAACCTGAAACCCGGTGCCAGCATGGGATTGATGAAAAAGGATATGGGCGGCGCGGCCACGGTGCTGGGTCTGGCACGAATGATCATGACTGCTGGGCTGCCACTGCAACTGCGGGTACTGATTCCGGCAGTCGAGAATTCGGTTTCAGGCACAGCATTCCGTCCCGGCGACGTGCTCACATCCCGCAAGGGGCTGACGGTTGAGATCAACAATACCGATGCCGAGGGGCGTCTGGTGCTGGCCGATGCGCTGACACTAGCGGATGAGGACAAGCCGGATCTGCTGATCTCGATGGCGACCCTGACTGGGGCAGCGCGGGTGGCGGTTGGGCCGGACCTGGCGCCGTTTTTTACCGACAACGAAGATGACGCAGCCGCGCTGTCCTTGGTGGCTAATGCCAGTGCCGATCCGGCTTGGCGGTTGCCATTCCACACCCCCTATGAGGCCAAGATCGAACCCGGCATTGCCGATCTCGACAATGCGCCGTCGGGTGGCTTTGCCGGTTCCATCACCGCTGCGCTGTTCCTGCGCCGGTTTGCAGGCGAAAGTCGCTATATCCATTTTGACATCTATGGATGGAACCCAACTGCGGCCCCTGCCCGGCCCAAGGGCGGCGCCGGTCAGGGCGCGCGGGCCCTGTTTGCGGCACTGCCTAAAATGCTGGACCTATGAGCAGCCAGCAGATCATCCAGCCTGTGGTTGACCTACTGGGTCAACCAGACGGCCCACGCGAACGGCAGTTCATCTGGGGAGATCAGGTTACTGTAGAAGGTGAAAAAGGCGGCTGGTCGCAGGTTATCGCGGCCAAGGACGGCTATACCGGCTATGTGCCAAGCGCGGCGCTGGGGGCACCAGTCCCGACCACCCATTGGGTCAGCGCGCTGGCAACCCATGTGTACACACAGCCGGATTTCAAATCTGCCGACCTGCGCAGTCTGAGCTTTGGCAGTCAGGTGCAGGTGCTGTCTCAGGATGATCGTTTTGCTAAGACCCCAGAAGGCTTCATCCCCAGCTCACATCTGTCACCACTTACAACACAGATGACTGACCCGGTTGCTGTAGCCGAGTTATTCCTTGGCACCCCCTACCTGTGGGGCGGCAACAGCCGGTTGGGTATTGATTGTTCCGGTCTGGTACAGGCCTCGCTGCTGGCCTGCGGCCTCCCGTGCCCCGGCGATAGTGGCCCGCAGGAACGTGCCCTCGGCAACTATGCCTCGCCCAATGGCAGCAGCTATCAGCGGGGAGATCTATTATTCTGGAAGGGCCATGTTGCATGGGTGCTGGACAGTGAAACACTGATCCATGCCAATGCGTTTCATATGGCCGTAGCGCTGGAACCGCTACAACCCGCTATCGACAGAATCCTTGCACAGGGTGACGGACCAGTGACGGCGCACAAGCGATTGTTTTGAATAGACCCGTAACGACCGAGTCTGTGGCACACCAATGTAAGATGAGTATTTAAGGCAAAAAGAAACTTGCAGAAATCGAGCGGGGCGCTTCTTTTTGCTTCAAATACTCAATCTAAACGGTAAATTTCCCCACGCAAGGGTTGAGTTGTGTGCTTTAGGTGCGGTCCAGCTTGGTGGCGAGATGGATCAGGCTTTCCGATGATTTCACCCCACGCGCTTCGCCAATGCGGTCGATGGT
>ENA-OSET01005958-OSET01005958.1-sediment-metagenome-genome-assembly--contig:-NODE-5958-length-10088-cov-4.131655_pt1 | contig 10088 bp, 10 predicted proteins | sample MGYA00237882_ERZ534229 | MGnify/ENA primary metagenome ERZ534229 (study PRJEB26408, sample SAMN06266212) | sediment metagenome | isolation source: Hudson Canyon methane seep mesocosm | place...
GTCAGGCAATCGATTAACAGTCTCTGTGTATTATCAAATGACTTCTATGGGTGAGTTTTATGCGTTCGCAAGAAAAGCAAAAAAATCACCAAAAAAACCGTCAAGTCTTTTTTTACTTATTTTCCATAGGGAGTGGGTAGTTACAAAATAAGAATACTAATCCCATTGGCAAATTGGCGCAAGAATGTATTGATGAAATAAAAGAAAAGTCTATAGTAAATGTTAAAAAATACAAGGGTTTATTTAACATTACCTCATCGCGATTGGCTTCATCAATAGCTTCTTCAGAAGATTATTTTCGTCAATATGCATGTTCTTTAAAGCAGCCTTCAACAGTGCAAGGTATATCAATATTAGACATAGAGGATTGGGTTTATTTTGATTGGTTTGAAACAGCGTGGAAATATTTTTATATTATGAAAAAAAGTTTTTCTAGTAATTATTTATTAGGGCTTTTAGATGAAGATGGTGAAAAATCAAGCAATAGCTCGTTGACCTCTACGGTTACAGATGAACAGTTAGATTTTTTAGAAAAACCAGTTGATATGCACTTAAAAGAGAGTGGTTCTATGGCATCTGAATTTCTTTATATTAAAGTAAGTCTTAATCAAACTAAGGATAATATAGTTAATGATTTTGAAGCGTATATTGAGAAAAACCATTTCAGCATAAAAATAGCCGATCAAGAAAAAGATGTGAAGAAAAAAAAGTTATCAAAGATTTAAAGGAGTTTTGCATATTGCAATATCTTGATCTTTTAATACGAAATAAAGTAGATAATATTGGATTAACAGACAAAGATTATAATGACTTGTTAGGTTTTGGGGCAGAAAGTCAGAGAGTAGAGAAAACTATAAAAAAAAAGGCAGATACTTATCTAGTGAAAGAAAATCTGTTAAATATGATTCGTTCCTAATAAATAACCTAATTTATTTTCAAAATTGCTGTTGAGTAGGGCGATGTATTATCAGCATTAAGTTAATTGGAAATAACATAAAGCTAATAGAGATCTCCATTATTTAAACCACCTGTTTAATGTGTTTTTTTTTGGAACTGTGGCACGTTTTTATAACATGAAACAAAGCCAAGTGATGTTGCTGCATTAAGGTAAGCACTTGTTATTGAACAAGTAGGCTCTTCATCTGTTACAGCATCATTTTTGGATTATATACTGAGCAAGATTAATATTTTCAGTGTCTTCAGTCTTGTCAAACTCATATTTTTCTATAGTACAAACACCTGTCTCATTAAATATAGGAATATCCGCTAACTTTTTATTATCAGAAGGTAGGTTTCTTTAATGGTTTCTATATGTCATGCTGGAAAATGTATTCCCCCCCCATCGTTCATCCAAATTTAGAAATAGAATCCTCTCTCGTAAATTGGTTGCTGTCTTGGGCATTGAAGCAGTTTCCCCCCCTCTCCTTTTTTATCGATACCTTGCTTTACCACACAGAACGACTTTAGGCGTTTTAAAACAACCTATGGACTTCCAGTCCACAGTGGTTGAGCCCCCTGTCTTATCACTATATTAAATTATTTGCAAGGAAATGTAGGAAAAAGGCAATAATATGCTGTTCCTTAAATTAGATTTTCACCTAAAGTATGATTTGTTTTTCAAAATTAATCTTAGGTGAAGTAATGCCAGAAAACTTACAAAACTTTGTTCCAAAAATGAAATTCTCAACTTCCAGTGAAAATCCGTTGAGTGAAACTGAATTCTCTTATTTATTTAAAAATAGGGCATCCAATGGTTTTTCTAAAGCGTTTGTCCGTATTACCCCCCAGATTATACCTAGTGCATCTCCCTACTTTTATACAATGTTTAACAGAGAGGTTGGGCGAGTAATTCCTGTTTACCATCCATCTTGGTGCATTTCACCACCGATAGGATATCGGGCACAGAAATGGTTAAAGCGCATTATAAATGCGGATGATGATCAAGTTTTATAACGTTTCAGGATAAAAACTACAGCAATTTTATATATTTGGAGGTGAAAAGATGCAGAAAACAGTGTAAATGGAGTGATGTGTTATTTATATGAATTCAGTCTAAGACTATTTTATGACAACAAAAAAAAGACCATACGTGTGGAGCGTATGGTCTTAATTTAAAGCAGCATAACTGATGAAAGCCATACTTATTTACAGCTCTATATTCTAGGGTTTAAGTGCTTTTGTCAATGGCTGCTTCAATTTTATAGGAGTACTAAAATGACTAATATTTTAAGTCAAGATATACAAGCAGCTGACTCGACAAGATTCGATGTTGAGCTATTTATTAAAAATCAAACACAGGTGTTTAAATTTTTTTCTCTGTGGAAAATCTATGGATTCGTAATAAAAAGAGGATGGGATCTTCCGATAGCTTTAAGAGAATGTAATATATGTCACGATAAAATTAAAGAAAAAGAAAAGGTTTTAATTGTCTGGGCAGATTCTGATATCTACTTAAATTCAGACACTGAGATTTCTCCAGAGCTTTTTATATTCTGTGAACACTGCACAAATGAAAATATGGAGACTGATTTAGAAGAATTGGTTTCTTTGGTTAAAGTTCAATATAAAGATAGAGAGCTAAAAGAAATCGTACCTGAGTCAGCTTTACGTAAAGAGGTTAATTCATGAGTGGAGTGATTGAACCTTTCTTTTTTTCTTCAGAGAAGGAGGTTACTGATGTGGTAGACAAAGCATATAAGAACCATTTTGAAAATCAAACAAATGTGCTGCTGCTGAATAAATACTACGGTCTGAAAGGTAAGGAAGAAGAAGCTCATAATTTGGTAATTGACGTGCTGTCTTATGATGAAAGTCTTATCTTAGCTACCACTGCAGGAATGGGGGTCTACATCGGAGTACAAAAGCGATGTTGAAATTGGCTGTTCAAACAAAGCAGTGATAGAGATTTTTGACTATCAAAAAATTACAGAACTTTCTGATGCTTTGGTTTTTTTAAAGCCTATTTTAATAAGCTTAGCTATGACAAATATAGTTATAAAAACATGTTATAAGACCTTTCCTAAAAGGTCATCATCAGTATTTTTTAATCATACTGGTAAGTTTTTAATTACTTACAAAGACGAAAAAATTTGGATAACCGATTTTAAACCAGTGAGGAAATTTTCATATGCTGAACTTAGTGCTCAGAAAAAGTTTATTTCTTTAGATTATTTGAATGGTTTATTCCCATTTATTAGTAATTAAACACAAATAATGGGCTGATTACTAAAGTAGTCAGTCCTTATTCGTTTTAAAGGAAAATTATGACAACAAAAAGAAAGAATTTACCGCAGGACATGGAAAGCGTGTCCATGATTGACCAAATCAACTTCACTACCGCTAATGGTAGAGAGTTGGTATTTACACTTGTAAGTTTTGGCAAGGAACCACTGCAAACAGGTTGGCAAAAAAAAGAAAATGGTCTGGATTATTCTCAAGCACTGTGGAAAGTCTGCCAAAAGGATAATTCCTTTACCGGATTAGGGGTAGTCCATGGCTTATCAGGAACTACTGCATTCGACATTGATGATCTAAAAAAAACCACCCTGTATTTTGAGAAAAGGTTTGGCGATAGAATACTGATAGAAGCCATTTTAATAGATGGCTCCCATATAAAATCACCAAGCACTAATCGTGACAAGGTGCTATACATGGTTTCTGATCGGCAATTAGCCGTGTTAAATGCCGTTAAGAAAAATCATGTTGTTAAACACACTGAGAATGGTGAAGTAATTTTTGAATTGCGTGGTGCTGGCGGAATGGATGTTTTCCCCCCAGGACTTTACCTGAAAAAAGACTGCGAAACAGATACTACAATTTCCTATAAACACACAGGGGAATACAGGCACGAAGGTAAAAGTGAAATCGGCATGTTACCAGATGAGTTATTCCAATTGCAGCTGGAGCTATTAAAAGAATCTCAACAAAAGAAATCTCAATCAGCAAACAAACAAACTTTGCCTACCTGTTCTAGTACTATATCCGCAGCAGTGATTAAGGAACAGGAAGCAATTCATCTTATACGTGATGATGGTACTCAATCGATAGTGAATGTGTTTAACCAAAATCACTCAATGAATTATGTTTTAGATAAGTGTGATTACATCTATCAGGGTGGGAACAAATGGTTGAGTCCAAATTCTACCTCAGGTAGCGCTGGTATTATTGTAAATCAAAGTAATAATAACCCCTGGGAGATTGTATTTAGCAATCATGCCACTGATGGTGAGTTATATCGTGAGCAACATGATGCTTTTGATATAGGTGCTAAAACAACTCATCCAGATCTGAGTCTGAGTGAAGCAAAGAAAGCATTTGCAAAAAGACAGAGTACGTTACTTAAGGCGATTGACCCTGCTAATGGTAATTCTTTAGATATTACAGTTGATGAATATAACAAGCGGGAGCTAAGAAAAAAACAATCCTCGCCTGAATCAGCAGTTAAAAAATTTACCCCAATAACAACAACGACAGGTGCTGAGCTTCAACAAAAAGATTTACCTCCAATCTCTTTTGTAATTGCGGGTCTTTTACCTGCTGGACGAACACTTTTAGTTGCCAGTCCAAAACAGGGTAAATCATGGTTGGTATTGTATTTAGTTATTTTAGTGGCTGCTGGATTGCCAGTCTTTGGGCGGAAAGTAAAACCTCAAAAGACTGTATATTTTCCACTGGAAGACAGTGATCAGCGTATTAATTCACGGGCAAGTGATATTTACAATCAATTTAATATTTCTGAAGAAGCTAAAAAAAACTGGTCATATGCTCTTGAGTTAGCATCGATTGGTGATGGATTAGAAGAAGCGCTTTTGGGTTATTTAACTAAACACCCTGATGTAGGTTTTATAGTTATTGATGTATTAGGAAAAATACGTCCTAATAAAGAATCTCAATCTATCTATAAAGCTGATTACGCTATAGGTAATGCGCTTAAGTTGATAACTGATAAATGCCCTGCACTTGCTATTTTAGTGGTTCATCACTCTAATAAAGGTGATAAAACGGATGTGATAAGTATGGTTTCTGGTTCAAATGGTCTAGCAGGTAGTTTCGATAATATCTTCGGTATTGTTGATGACAAGTTATCTGTAAATGGTCGTGATCTAGAGTCTCAAGATGAAATAGAACTTGTTAAGAATACACAAGGTCAATACACCATGTCAGCTCCTGATATTACTAATGGTATGAGCGGAACACGAAAGACTGTTTATGATTTTATTGAAAATAATTCTAGTCAAAATAAATTAGTTACACCCAAGGAGATCAGCAGTGGTACAGGGTTGCCTACTAATGATGTTAATCAGCAATTAAAACGCCTGCTTAGTGGAGGACTTATTACAAAACCACAGAGAGGGAAATATTCGGTAACATAAGGTCATTTTATAGCAGAACTTAGGTATAAAAAAACACGTTCTGCTAATAACAGATAAAGGGCATGACTATGTAATTCATATCGCGTTCCTTATCGGGACTGATGTTCATAATCCTTATCGTAGTCCTTATCTTTCATATCAATGACTGGAAATCATAGCGATTTTAGTCTACTCGCAGGCTTTCAGTTGCAGATATTTTCGTACTGAATGGTGCTTTTTCTACAAATGTGATCGAACGTATACATCCTGATAATAATGATAAGAACGATAATAATCGTAGCAAACTTATCTTTCATATCGTTATTATCAAGGAGGTAGGTCATCGACAGAAATCAAAAAACCTATCGCACCTATTTTTTTTACCTAAGTTCTGCTAAAAAATCATCATCCACAACAATCCCATATCGATAATAATGTTATTGTAAAAATAACATATTATTTTAATAAAAATTTTTTATAACTCTATGGACGTAATCAACTTACGATGTCCCGCTTATTACAGCATCACTTAAGCAGCAATAGCATTCTGGTTAACTTGATCAATTAATTTAATAACCTTCACTACATCAGCATCATCAAATACCCCAAACAGCCCTTGATCGTGTACATTGGTAAAGGGTGGTTCACAAAGCATCTGCTTATCAATAGTTCCATTCTTGGTTAAATAACTGATAATATTGTTGATAAAGGTCATTTGATCAGCACGTAAATTACCTGTCTGGATGAAGTCAGCAAATGCAAATTGTGCAGCATTTATATCAAGACCCACAATACCTCTTACAAACTTACCTAAGGGTTCATCGCCGTAATTTTCAAGGTAATCCTCTTTACTACCAATGGATTCATCATTAAATAGAATTGTTTCTAAGGTATTTATTTCAGTTTCAGTAATCGGTTTATTAGTCGTTAGTTTGTGAATAACTAGATGGTCTTTATGCTCACGAATATAAGACTCAACCCGTTCTTTATAAGTTAGCAATGAAATGGGCATAGGATTAGGAGATGCTTCTCCTTCACCTATCTCATCTTCAAAATTAGTAATGACATTAATTTTCTTTTCTTTGTCTAAGTACTTAACCAGATCACGCAATGCAACGCGGACATTATCCAAACGGTTAATGTTAATTGACTGCCAGAAAGGTTCAGTTTGTAATTCATTTAACAAAGGTACTTGCAGTGCAACTACTGGAATATTCTGTTTCTTTAGCAACTCTTTTGCTGTACCACTGATTTTGTTGATATAACGATCAGTACTGTGTGCACCAGTTAATAGCGCAATTTGATAGTTTAAAATTAATACATCAAAGCGTCTGGCAAGTTCATCATCATCATCTTTATTAGGCAATATTAACTTAGATAACTGGGTATTGATTTCCAGCATATCGCTTTTAGATACATTTGCCCATCGAGCAATATCACTGTATTCAACCACAGCCCGCATTTCTGCTTTCACTACAAAGCGATCGGTATCTAAACTGGCAATTAATTGGTGGAGTTCGGTAATATAAGTCTCTGCAAGTGTGCGTTGATCATCGCTACTCTCTGCACCTTCTCTGATTAATAAAGCAATCTCAAGTTTTGCTTCAAATACTTGTTGAGTTAAACCTCTGATGGCTTTTCCTTCAATACCCTCAGGATTAACTCCAAAGTACTCGAAGTTTTGACAGTAATCGAAGATTGCAAAGTATTCCTTATCTAATCCAACACCGAATAAATCAGGACATAATCGCGTTCCTCGACCGATCATCTGCCAGAACTTGGTTGATGATTTTACTTGTTTAAAGAACACTAAATTAACAACTCGTGGGGCATCTACGCCAGTATCCATCATATCGACTGACACCGCTATTTGTGGATCATTCTCTTCATACTGATCCGCAAAAATTTCAAGTAAGTCTTGTGCTTTTGACTCATAATTATCAATTACACGCAGAAACTTACCTGCATATTCTGGATAATTTTTATTAAATCGTTCTTCGATAAATATTGCGTGATTATGATTTTTAGCAAAAATAATAGTTTTACCTAATTTGTCGCCACCTTCAACCTTAATGCCGTTGGTCATTAGATGATCAAGCACCTTATCTACAGTATCAGTATTAAATAACCATTTATTTAATGCGTTACTTGAAATTTCATCTGGTGCTTCATCTTGAGTAGGATCACCAAATTTCTTTTCATATTCATCTTTCTCTGCATCAGATAATTCATTGTATTTAATGCCTTCACGAATAAACTTTAACGGAATAGAGATTGCCTTAAAAGGCACAAGAAAACCCTGTTTAACCGCTAAATCTAATTCATACGCAAAAGTGGGATTATCATCTTCAATACCAAATAAACCATAAGTATTATGATCTACCTCAGATTTAGGGGTGGCAGTTAGTCCCACTAATAAGGAATCAAAGTAATCAAAAATTGCCTTATACTTTTGGTAGACTGAACGATGTGCTTCATCAACAATAATCAGATCAAAGTGACCAATACCATAAAAGCGCAAATCATCAGCAAGCATGCCATCAATTCGGTTCATAATGGTGGGATAGGTTGAAAACACTAATCGAGTGCCACTATCCTCTTTATCTTTAGTTAAATCAATGGCTGACAAATCGGGAAGATAAATATTAAAGGCATTTTTTGCTTGTGATACCAATGCATTGCGATCCGCTAAAAACAATACCCGTTTTGCCCAGTTACATTTAGTCAACATATCCACTATAGCTGAAGCAGTCCGTGTTTTACCACTCCCCGTAGCCATCACCAATAAACTTTGTCGAGCGCGTCCACGTAGTTCATCTTGTTGATTAACACTCATCGTATTTTCTGCAACACGCGCAATCGCTTCTAATTGATAGGCACGTCCTGCAATATCGGTATTGACCTTAAACGCACGTAAATCGCTTCTGCTGGTTCTTCGATCAATTAACAACTGCAATTCATCTTTGGTGTAAAAACCCTGTACATCGCGTTCAGGTGAGAATAAATCATCCCATAGATAGGTTTCAAAACCGTTGCTGTAAAAAATAATAGGACGTTGATTATGTATAGATTCAAGACAATCTGCGTACAATTCTGCTTGATGCTTCCCCTTTTTTGGATTGACCATAGTTTTCTTAGCTTCAACCACTGCTAAAGGTAATCCATTATCTCCCCATAAAACATAATCAACATAACCAATACCACTAGGATTAGTACTGTGGGGCATTCCCGTAACTTCATATTCCAGCTCACGTCCTTCACGTAAGTTATCCCAACCGCATTCTTTTAGTGATAAATCTATGTAGCGTTTTCGGGTTTCTGCTTCAGAGACTAATAGCGGTATTGCTGTTGGTTCATCAACTGTCTTTTCACGTTCTGCTTTACGTGCTGATATTTCAACTTGCTGTTGTTCTAGTTGTGCCTTTAATTCACTATTCTCTTGCGCTAACTTATTTTGTGCTTGTTCGGTATCACGGAATGACTGGTTTTTTTGTTCTAATTCAGCAATTAAATCTTGTAACTGTTGTTTATCTTGCTTAGTTTGAGTGTCGCCTGTGGATGATATAGACGTAGGGATTAATGCGTCATCAAAAACTTGTGTCTCTGGTGTCTTGTTTCCGTAATAGATAGCAAGAAAGCGTAGAAACCGAAATAGGTATTTTAATGAGGCTAAAGCATCCTGTTTACTGACCTTATTACCATGTGCCGCTGCATTACCTGTTTTACGGATGAGATTGAGTTCATAAAACAAAGTACGGTTAAACAAAGACCGAAAATCATGCTCATGCATTAAGGTACTTAAATCAGCTCGCCAAGGTCGGGTTAATTTAGCATCATGGTCATATAACCAATTGACCGCATTCTCAAAAGTGCTTCGACAAAATACAGCGGTTGATGTAGGTGAAATAAAGGTTAATTTCTCTGCTTCAATAGCATCGACATATAAATCAGGAAAATCCGTTTTAATAAAGGTGAAATTACTCATGTAACAATTACCTTAGTCCTATAATTTAAAAGAGAAGAAATAAATTAATTAAATTGCTCAATTAATGATTCAATCATGACTTCAAGTTCGGGTAAATCACGCTCGATAGTTTTCCAGACAACTTCTAAGTCAACTTTAAAATAACCATGCGCTAAAGCATTGCGCATTTCATAAGCGACAGCAAAGGGAACGCTTGCGTTTTCCTGGGCATAGTCTGGGTAGTGTTTGTTTACATTACGACTAGCTTCACCAATAACTTCCAGATTTCTAATTACAGCATCCTGAATCAGCTCATTGTCAATAAATGTAATTTCATCAATATCTTCAATATAGCGATGAATACGCACAATCGCCTCTAAAATATGTTGAAGATAATCTAATAAACGTTGTTTGTCTTTACTCATATAGGAAGGGACTCACTCAGTACTTGCTCTCTAAATGAATCAGGTAAGGCATTAGGTGTCACTACATCCACATCCACACCTAATAAAGCTTTAAGCTCAAGGCGAATAGCCCCTATATCCATTAATGAAGTTTCAGGTGTTGGATCAATCAATAAATCCAGATCGCTTGACCCAGTATCCTCATCGCGAACAACAGATCCAAAAACGCGGACATTTGTTGCTCTATGAGCCATAACTATTGCCCGTATTTGTTCACGATGAATATTTAGAACTTGTGAAGGACGCATAATTTAGTTCAATAAGTAACAGAAAAAACTGATGGTGTTTGAAACAAAATGTATTATTTTC
>ENA-OSET01005960-OSET01005960.1-sediment-metagenome-genome-assembly--contig:-NODE-5960-length-10086-cov-3.465781_pt1 | contig 10086 bp, 9 predicted proteins | sample MGYA00237882_ERZ534229 | MGnify/ENA primary metagenome ERZ534229 (study PRJEB26408, sample SAMN06266212) | sediment metagenome | isolation source: Hudson Canyon methane seep mesocosm | place: USA:Hudson...
CCACTAATACAAGCGTGCAAATCAAAATTTGTGACATCACAGCCAGCGAGCTGATCAATTGTCTCATTCTTATATCCCTTGAATCTTTTGAGTTCAACTGGCTGATTGTATAAAAAGTCTTACAGAGGTGAAATACTCGCGTGCCCCAAATGTGACATGTGCGCTATATGAGACATTTTTATTGTACACAATGGCACTCAACACCACTTATTCGTGATATTTAGCACTGAGCTCATGAACAGCTTCAACAAACACACCAGCTCTGTCAGGGTCAACATATTGATGAATACCATGCCCTAGATTAAAAACATGCCCTGCTCCTGCTCCAAATGACTTGAGAATACGATCTACTTCATTTCGAATACTTTGAGGAGAAGAGTATAGAACCGAAGGATCCATATTACCTTGAAGCGCTACCTTAGAGCCAACTAAACCACGTGCAGTCCCGATATCCATCGTCCAATCTAGGCCCAAGGCATCAGCTCCTATATTCGCCATTTCTGGTAACCATAAGCCTCCACCTTTGGTGAAAATAATCACAGGGACCTTTCGCCCCTCATGCTCTCGCAGTAATCCCTTAACTATTTTCTGCATATATTTGAGGGAAAATTCAAGATAAGCCACGTCACTTAGATTGCCACCCCATGTATCAAATATCTGTACCGCTTGAGCGCCAGCTTTTATCTGTTCATTTAAATAATCAATGACTGACAAGGCCAGCTTATCCAATAAACGGTGCATTACTTCTGGCTGGGTATACATCATTGCTTTAACATGACGAAAATCTTTTGAACTCCCACCCTCTACCATGTAGGTAGCCAGTGTCCAGGGGCTGCCAGAAAAACCAATTAAGGGTACCCGCCCATTTAGTTCTGCTCGAATAGTTGAAACAGCATCAGTAACATAAGGTAGATCTTTCAAGGTATCTACAACCGGAAGTGCTTCTACATCAGCCTCAGTCCTGACAATTTTTCTAAATCGGGGCCCTTCCCCTTCTTCAAAATATAAGCCTAAACCCATCGCATCTGGTATCGTTAGAATATCTGAAAACAAAATGGCAGCATCAAGCTTATATCGCTCCAAGGGCTGGATTGTGACTTCACACGCTAACTCCTTATTCTTACATAAGCTTAGAAAGTCTCCCGCTTTGCTTCGAGAGGCCCGATATTCTGGTAAATACCGACCGGCTTGCCTCATCATCCAAACTGGAGTGACATCTACAGGTTGACGCGCTAAAGCACGTAAAAAACGGTCATTCTTTAATTCAAGCATGTATCTATTCTCAACATTAGCGTACTTATCTATAAATTGAGACCGTTCCACAACGTACCGAGCGCGCGGGTACGAGGCAAAAAATAATCAAAAAACGCAGTTCATACTTCATTAGTCCCGGTCGAGCATGGGGAGCGAATAATTTCGAATCATTTTCTACCAATAGTAGCCGAAATTAAACGACAATATATTAATAAACGCAGTGGTCGTGCAAAGGTTTCAAATTATTAGTTTAAAAAATTAGACTGAATCATACCCTACAAATTGAAAAAACTCATTTTGCATGAGTATATTATATAAGGTTATCTAGATTTACAGTGAAGGATAAGACTTTAGAATGCTATCAAATCGTCTTAACCAAGGTTCTTGAGACTTAATAACTCTTGGGGATTTAGCAATTGCCTTTTTAACGGTTAGCTTGTCAGGGTAAACGCCATAAAAAACCACGAACCAAGGCTTCCCCTTATGAAACGTTCGTAAGTAAAATATCTCTTGACCCATATCACCTAACTTTTCCATAAATTTAAGTGCGGTGTCTTCTTTGAAACTGCCTAAGATCTGAGCAGAATAGGCAGTTTTTGGCTGTAATTGAACCCAAGCTTTAGATTTAAAGCCTTTAGGTTTTGAGGCTTTACTAATAGAGGGTGCAATGCTAACTACTTTTTTAACCAACGCCTGAGACGTTGGCAACGGAGCGCTCTTGGTGATTTTCTGAACGCTTTGCCGAGTAGAATTTATTGTCTGCTCTGGCATTGAGTTAACAACATCAATATTTTTGGTCTTATCGTCTTTTATAACAACATCAATAGAGTCAGTGTCTTTAGGTTTCATTACTTTTTCATTTATAGAGACTCGCTCTTGAATATTTTCCTCTAGTGGATTGCCAGAGCCTAGCAATGCTCGCTCAAGCATCCTTAGACGCTTTAACCTTTCCGCCTGTAGAAATCGAGACTCCTCAGGAGAGAACTCTTTACTTTGAGCGCGATCGATTTCTTCCGATTTCTCCGATGCTGTATTTTTTCCGACTAAATTAAACAAGTCATGCTGGTAAGACACAAAAAGAAATGAAAGGAATAATAAGGAAAAAATTCCGATAATTATTTTTTTAGAAACCTTGTGTGAGTTTGATTGCTCAATTTTTAACAACCCCGGCTCTAAGACAACACTACAAAATATTTTATTAATACGCCCTGGTAAACCTTTACTAACCTCAACTAAGTGTTTCATTTGACTATCAGTTAGCTTCAACTTTTGATTAAATCCAACCTTTTGCAACCTTTGCTGTAAATATTCAACCTGCTCCTCTTGCAACAAAGCCTTCACTTGAATTTGATGCACCCATTCATCCGCACTTACACTTGTTTCTTGCTTAGTAAATTGCAACAAAGAATTAAGCCCGGAAAACAACATCACAGCGCCAGTTTCAGGGGGCAAGTCCCTAAAACAAGAAATATAAATTTGAAGCTCTTTTGTAGGCAGCTTATCCGCATTATCAATAATTAAAAGCGTTCTTTCACCCTCTGAGTCGAAGTGCTTATCCAAATTCTGAACAAGCCTTGCGACAGTTTGTTGAAGCGGCTCGTCACTCACCTTTGTCAGCTGTACCAAATCTGCAAATTTAGTAACAGCATGAAACGAGTTTGAACTGGCCGAAAGTTCTGCTTCAGCATCCACAGCAAAAACCCGCAACTCATCTATTTGAGTTTTCTGAAACTGTCTAATTAGTGTCGACTTTCCTGACCCAGGGTCTCCGGTTAAAAGTAAAACCATATCACCAAAAGTAGCCAAGTGCCTAAGTGTTTCTAGGCAGTGCTTGCGCTGCGCGCCTTCATAAAATACATTTGATATACTCGCAAAAGGATCGCCACTTAGACCAAAGTGACCCTTTAGCTGCTCTATCAAAGCATTATTATTATTTGCCGGGATCATGCATCAAGCCTTCACTATTTTTTAAAAGACGACAATTTATTGACTCTGTAATACAGCATTTAAATTAACTTTTGAGAAATTTTCAGTAACGATTGCATCTCCAAGTGACTTCAATAACACTAAGCGCAAAGTCCCATCTATAACTTTTTTATCAACAGACATTAAACGTTCATAATCTTCAGATAACATACCCTCAGGCCCCGAAGTAGGCAGCCCTGCTTTTTCTATTAAACACTTCACCCTATTGATTGCATTATCATCAAGCCAACCTTCTTTCTTAGAAAGACTCGCCGCCATCATCATGCCTGCCCCGACGGCTTCACCATGCAACCAAGCACCATACCCTTCATGGGTTTCAATCGCATGCCCAAAGGTGTGCCCAAGGTTTAGTATCGCTCTCACGCCGCCCTCTCTTTCGTCGGCCTCCACTACCTCAGACTTACACAGACATGATTGTTCAATCGCATAAACTAAAGTACCTAAATCTAGTGACTTCAGTTTTTCGATATTTTGTTCTAACCATACAAAAAATGACTCATTCCTAATTAGGCCATATTTAATAACCTCAGCTAGCCCCGCAGACACCTCATTTGACGGCAAGGTTTGTAACGTTAAAATATCTATGACGACAGCTTTTGGCTGATAAAAGGCCCCTATCATATTCTTACCTAAAGGGTGATTTATACCGGTTTTACCGCCAACTGACGAGTCAACTTGCGAGAGTAAAGTAGTTGGGACTTGAATAAAATCAATACCTCTTTGATAAGACGCTGCAGCAAAACCTGACATATCGCCTACAACACCGCCACCAAGCGCCACTATGGTGGTCTGACGAGAATGTAACCCTTCTAATAACGCATCAAAGATCAGGTTTAAGGTCTGCCAATTTTTATATTGCTCACCGTCAGGCAAGGTCACAGTATCAACATCGTATGCAGAAAGCGCCTTCCTTACCTGCTGTTCATACAAAGGTCCTACCGTATCATTTGTCACCAACATAACTTTTTTACCAGCTATATATGGTTCAAATAGTGCAGAGTCACTTAGCAAGCCTTCACCAATAAAAATAGGGTAATGTCGATCACCCAAATCTACTTTTAGCTCAATCATTTAAAGGGTCGCTCTTTTCTATCGCATTAATAATATCTTTCACTATCATTTTTAAAGATTTCTTATCCGTATCCAACACCAAGTCAGCCACACTTCTATAAATAGGGTCTCTGAGTTCGAACAAATCACTTAATACTTTATAGGCATCCTTATCCCCCTGAAGTAGGGGACGATTCTTATCTTTATGCGTTCGATTATATTGCTGATCAACTGAGGTGTTTAAATAGATAACGAAGCCAGCCCTAGAAACCGCATCCCTATTTTCTTCTCGCATCATCGCACCGCCACCCGTTGCTAGAATAACTTGTTTTAAGCATGACAGCTCCGAAATCACCTGAGTTTCTCGCGCCCTAAATCCAGACTCGCCTTCTACATCGAATATCCATGGAATATTCGCACCCGTGCGACGCTCAATTTCTTTATCGGAATCATAAAACTGATAAGAAATTTCTTTCGATAGAATACTACCGATTGTTGTTTTACCCGCCCCCATTGGGCCAATAAAAACGATAAGGTCCTTATTAATACTCATTTATACTTACACTACCTTGGTTCATATAACATCTGCTTATTTTAAGCTGTAATTGAGTTGATTTAAGCAAAAAATGACTCATTCGCCAAGAATGAGCCCTCTTAATAAAAAAGGCTGCATAAAGCAGCCTTTGCAAAAATTGCTAACTATTATTCTACATCATAGGTCAACTACACCATCTTTCAGTATCTTCGGTGTAATAAAAATCAACAATTCTGCTCTTTCATCAATTTCTTCGGTTTTGGTGAACAACGCACCAAGATAGGGTATATCACCTAAGAAAGGTGTTTTAGTAATGGTTGTCGAACGCTCTGATTGAAATATACCACCAAGTACTATGGTTTCACCATTACCTACCAACACCTGAGTAATCACTTCATTTGTTGTAATACTGGGTATCCCAGCTGTTACTTCACCACGGTTATCCTGGTTTATCTTTAGGTCCATAATAACCTGATCATCCGGTGTAATTTGTGGCGTAACTTCAAGTGATAATACAGCCTCTTTAAATGACACAGACGTAGCACCGGAAGAAGAAGCCTCTTGATAGGGTATTTCTTCACCTGATTTTATAGTAGCTGTCTGTCGATCAGCAGTGACAATCTTTGGTTGAGCGACTATTTCACCCTTGCCGTCAGATTCAAATGCCGATAGTTCCATATCAATTAAGTAATTATCACTTCCAAAACCAAGAGCAAGAGAAGAGGTATTTGTTCTAGTAACACCCAAATCAACGGCTAACGCACCAGGAAAGCTGATCCCACTACCTGATTGATTAGCAATATCAGTTAATTCGCCCAAAGTGCTAGTGGAACCACCAACGGTAAATAAATTACTTCCGTGAATTTCCGCCCCGCCACCGCCCCATTGAATACCCATCTCTTCAGCAATATTCGAGCGAGCTCTGACTATCCGAGCCTCTATTAGTACTTGTCGAACAGGGATATCCCAAGTAGAGATCAGTTTACGAATTTGTTGCAATTTTTCAGAGGTTTCCCGAACACTAATTGTGTTTGTTCTCTCATCCGAAGAAATGAACCCTCTCTCAGAAATCAACTCTGCATCTTGCCTAAGCAGCTCAACCACATCAGCCGCTTTTGCATAATTTATTTGAACAACTTCTAACCTAACAGGTGATAACGCCGCTACTTGTCTATTTGTCTCTAGCTCTAATTTTTCTCTCGCAGCAATTTCTTCAGCTGGAGCAACTAACAAAACATTACCTACGGTACGCTTATCCAAGCCCTTAGTTTTTAATATCAACTCTAGCGCTTGATCCCATGGAACATTCTGTAAACGTAAGGTGATGCTGCCCCCCACAGTGTCACTCGCGACCAAGTTCAAGCTGGTAAAGTCTGCAATAAGCTGAAGCACAGCTCTAACTTCGATGTCCTGAAAATTTAAAGATAGCTTATCACCCGTAAATGGAAATTTATCTTTCTTACGCTGATTTGCTTGATCTTCAGTGATTGCTTCTACACTCACCGTAAATTGGTTATCCGCTTGATAAGCTAAATAATCATAATTACCTGTAGATTTAATGGTAATTAATGCATCTCCGTCGACTATATCAGCATCGATTCTCTGAACTGGCGTGGCAAAGTCAACCACATCCAATCGTCTCCTTAGATCAAAAGGTAATTCAACTGCGGGCATCCTTAACTCTATATTTCCTGCTACTTCAGTCATATCAATATCAACACTGGAGGATGAAAAATCGATGACAATTTGCCCATCACCCTTCTCACTGCGTTGAAAGTCTATTCCGGTAATGACCGTCGATGAGCTTGAGTTTGTAGCATTGGACACTTCGTTAATAGCGGTAGAAGCTACTTCAACAGTCTCATGGCCACCCTCGTCACCAACCACAATTACAAGACTGTTGCCATTTTTTCGCGTTCGATAAGGTACCAAGTCAACCAAATCCACAATCACTCGAGTGCGATCTTTAACACCCATGACCGTCATTCTCTTGGCATTGCCCAACCCAAGATTATAATACTTCTCAGTCAGCGCGCTGCTTGCCCCACTTAGATCTAGTGCAATTCTAGCAGGCTCCTCTATGGTATAGCCTTTAACTTCTGGCGGCGGGGAGTCGAAGACCAGTGTTATCTCAGTTCGCCCCCCGGGCAAAGATGCAAAATTTACATCCTCAAGAACTGAAGCATAAGAATTTGTCGCCATAGCCATCATGCCGATTACGAGTATTCCAAAAAATTTTCTTAACTGAAAAAACATTTCTGACAACCTTAAACGTCTATTTTTCTTAATCGTAGTTTCTTGCTGTTGGCTAGATAATAATATCATTCCCAATTGCCTCGTAAAATGCTCACTGATCATCCAATGCCACCGTTCGTGGCCTTTCAAGCCACCCACCATAACCATTAGGAACAATTTCAATTAAATCTAATCGCCCTGAGTCGATATCTAATATTCGTCCATGATTTTTACCCATATACTGCCCTTTTGAAGCCATATGAATACTTCCTTGATGATCTGATATCAGCGCCCAAAGAATATCATCCTGACCTCTCTGAAGGGTGCCTACCATTTTCAACTGCCCCAATGAAAATGACTCAAGAATTTCAGGAACTCGGTCCAAATTAGGCTTCACGTTGCTTTGATCTTCTTGTACTGCAATCACATTTTCCACCACATCCTGAGGGGGCAAAAATGGCGAACGTCGACTCGCTGCACTATAAGAGAATGCCCGATATACATTAACCTCAGGTAAGGCTTCAATCCGCCCACGAGGCTTTGAATCAATTTCTTTCATAAAACGATCCAAATCACTAAAACCGTCATTTACACCACAACCGGACAGAAAAACCGACAGTGTTGCAACTAAATATAATATTCTGGGGTTATTCATTATTTTTTCCCCTTCTTTTTACTGCCGCGCTTCTTTTTTTCAACGTCATCGCTATATCGATAGGTTTTAGCAGACACCTTCATATTCAAGGCACCCATACTATAATCTGCATCAATTTTGCTATTTGAAGTAATGGACATGTCATGCAATGTGACAATTCTAGGTAAGCTTGCCACCCCGCTGACAAAAGTAGCAATATCGTGATATGTACCTGTTACCAGGATATCCATTGGCAACTCAACAAAAAACTCCTTAGAAACTTCAGGTTTTAACTGTATAGATTGAATCGTTAACCCACTGCCTAAACCAGTATTAGTAATATCTTCTAACAAACCAGGGACTTCAGTTTTAGCGGGTAATTGCTTTAATAACGTGCCGAAAGATTTCTCCATTTCTGCCATTTGTTGACGAAACGCATCCAAATTAGCCACTTTAAATGCGCGAGATTCGTACTGTTGTTTTAAAGTATCTTCTTCAGCCGTCACTCTATCCAGAGCTGAGTATTGATCTTTTAATAAAAACCAATAACCCCCAAATATTAAGACAATAAATATAACCAACAAAACGATTGATTTAACAACTACGGGCCAAGAGCCTGCATTATTGAAATCTACATCATTAATATCAAAGCCCTTAAGGCTATCCAATGAATCCGAAAAAGCCACTATTTAGCTCCTTTCTTGTCAGTTATTGCTTCGGGAGTAATTTGTTTAACACTTAAGTCAAAGTTATTTAATGACTCCGCCCCTGATACCGCACTGACATCTTTCAAATTAGGATTTGCGAACCAGAGTGAATTTTCGAAATTTCGCATAAGCCCTGAAATTCGATTATTAGATTCGGCCTTCCCTTTGATTACCAAGTCTTCCCCTTCACGCGTCAAACTCTCATAATAAAGACCATCTGGCAACGTTCTCACTAACTCATCCATTACCCTGACGATTACGGGACGAGTTCCTTGCAAGTCCTGAATAACTTTCATCCGATCGAGTAGGTTTTTCTTCTCGGTTTTAAGCTCTTGGATCTCAATAATTTTTTTATCCAATTCGGACATAGAATTATTTAAATAACCATTTCGTGATGTTTGGTACTCTATTTCTGAACCCACATAATCCTGCCATAAAAAGATAAATCCGCAAGAGACGATTACGACTCCCGCTAAAGATGCAATAAAATGTTTTTGTCGCTCAGCTCTTAGCTCTTCACGCCAAGGCCGGAGGTTAATGGTTGGCATTAATCAAAACTCCTCATCGCTAAACCGCACGCAATCATTAGCGAGGGAGCGTCGTTACTCAATGCAGAAGCATTCACTTTCGAACTCAATGTCATATCGACAAATGGGTTTGCTATTATTGTTTTAATCCCCGTTCTTTCCTCTACCAAGTCAACCAAACCACCGACAGAAGCGACACCTCCAGCTAATATGACACAGTCAACTTCGTTATATTGACTAGAGGAAAAGAAAAATTGTAATGACCTTGCAACCTGTTGAACTACGGCATCTTTAAATGGAAGTAATACCTCCCGTTCATAGTCATCAGGCAATCCACCTTGTTTCTTCGCCAATCCAGCTTCTTCGACTGACAAGCCATAGCGTCTCTGAATTTCTTCGGTTAACTGCCTGCCACCAAAAAGTTGTTCACGGGTGTAAATAGTAGTAGATCCAGCTAACACGCTTAATGTTGTCATGGTTGAGCCGACATCGACTATGGCGACCGTTTGGTCTTCACCGTCAACACTTATCTGGCTACCGATCAAACTAAATGCTCTCTCAATTGCATGTGCCTCAATGTCTATTACCTTGGACGTCAAACCACCAATTTCAAGCGCATCCTCTCTCAACTCAACATTTTCTTTCCGACAAGCAGCTAATAATACGTCGACTTGATCGTGCGAAGATTCGGACTCGCCCAGCACCTCAAAGTCAATTGAAACTTCATCTAAGGGGTAAGGGATATATTGATCAGCTTCAACTTCAATCTGGTTTTCTAGCTCATGTTCATTTAAGCCAGCAGACATCTGTATGGTTTTGGTGATCACAGCGGACCCAGCTACAGCGGCTGCAGCTAATCGATTGCTTGTTCTAGACCTTCCGACAACCTTATTGACAATTTCCCCTACTAACTCTGCATCATTAATATTTTTTTCAACAACACAGTTACTAGGGAGAGGCTCAACCGCATAACTTTCTACGCGATATTTATCTCCACTACGCGATAGCTCTAATAGCTTTACCGATGAAGAGCTAATATCAATCCCAAGTAGGGCATCTTTTTTCTTTCCGAATAATCCAAACACACGAGAACTCATTAAATAATGACTGTCAGATTAAATAACAGATGAAATAAATCTTAATTCATGTGTTATCGTT
>ENA-OSET01005961-OSET01005961.1-sediment-metagenome-genome-assembly--contig:-NODE-5961-length-10084-cov-3.887978_pt1 | contig 10084 bp, 3 predicted proteins | sample MGYA00237882_ERZ534229 | MGnify/ENA primary metagenome ERZ534229 (study PRJEB26408, sample SAMN06266212) | sediment metagenome | isolation source: Hudson Canyon methane seep mesocosm | place: USA:Hudson...
CCGACATCCTGCTCCCAAAGCAGGCGCGCTACCAGACTGCGCTATACCCCGACACCCCTCTAGAAAGCGCGATTAAACTTGCCTTCCAAAAGATGGCGCGAATAATACATTCGGTTACTAAAGTCGTCAACCAATAATAAAGTTATTAAAGGTATTTTTGAGAAATAAATATTCCAATACACTTTTTATTCTGCGAGGCCCGTGAGAAAATGCCGCCAATATTTATAGATCGAAGAGTTCATTCATGGTTGCAACACTTATTGACGGCAAGGCGATTTCAGGGCTTGTCAAAGAACGCGTAGCGGAAGGCGTTAACGAAAGACTGAATAATGGTAAGCGCGCACCTGGCTTAGTCGTCATTTTAGTTGGAGCAGACCCTGCATCTGAAGTCTATGTTCGTAACAAAACTAACGCGTGTGACCAAGTTGGCTTTGTATCCGAAACATTGTCTTTGCCAGACACTACGACTCAAGATCATTTAGAAGGACTAATAGACAAGTACAACGAAGACGACAGCGTAGATGGCATTTTAGTCCAACTACCCCTTCCCCCACATTTAAATAGTGACCGTTTACTTGAACGAATACGTCCAGATAAAGACGTAGACGGGTTTCACCCATTTAATATAGGGCGACTCGCACAGAGGATGCCAATGCTACGATCGTGCACACCAAAAGGCATTATGACGCTTCTTGAAAGTACGGGTCAGACGATCAAGGGAAAGGACGCGATCATTGTCGGCGCATCCAATATTGTCGGCCGCCCTATGGGCTTGGAGCTTTTACTAGCAGGCGCAACAGTAACAACAACGCATCGCTTCACAAAAAATTTACCTGAAAAGGTCTCTCAAGCTGATATCGTTGTCGTTGCAGCAGGCAAACCAGGCTTAGTAAAAGGTGAATGGATAAAACCCGGCGCTATTGTTATCGATGTTGGTATAAATAGACTCGATAACGGCAAGCTGGTTGGTGATATTGAGTTCGATGTTGCGCGCGAGCGAGCTGGGTGGATAACACCAGTCCCTGGGGGCGTTGGGCCAATGACAGTCGCATCGCTGATGGAAAACACACTCTATGCTGCCAATGAGTATCATTAAACACAGCTAGCCAACACATCTGTAATAATGCACGTACATAATTTATAACACAGGCTTCCTTCACATCATTGTGAAGGCGCTTTATTCATTCCAATACGCCTAAATAAGGCTCTCCTCTAACCAAGCAAAGGCTCGTTTTTGAACTAGAATATAAGAACATGATTTTTCTAATTCAAATCTTACTCTAAATTGGTTGACCTATGACGCCCAGTAATGTGTTAGTCGTTGACGACATTTATGCCAATCGATTAGCTATTGCCCAAGTACTTGAGCCTCTAGATAATATTAAGCTAGTCGAGGCAGAGTCAGGTGAACAAGCACTCTCAGCCCTACTAACGCAGTCATTCGCAATCATACTACTAGATATAAACATGCCTGGTATGAGTGGCTACGAAACAGCAGAGCTTATATCTCTCAATAAAGACACCAGAGACACACCCATCGTGATGGTGACCGCACACGGCCAATCAAGCCCCGACATTCTTAAGGCCTATGATTCAGGAGCGGTTGATTACATACTAAAACCCATTGAACCCGTTGTACTGCTAAACAAAGTAAAGCAATTCGTCACCCTAGATCAATCTAACAAACGAAGCGTGTACATCAGAGAACAACGAGACAGAATACTAAATGCGGCGGGTGAAGGCGTTATCGATGTTGACCCACAGGGAATTATTCAATATTGCAACCGACAGGCACAAAATCTACTGCGAGAAGAAGAAAAGCAGGTAATCGGCTCAAACTTCAATAACTGGTTCAGACCTAGCGAACCTGGTAAAGATTTTGACCTATTCCACAAACTATACAGCGAAGTAGAATTAAGTGGAAAAACCGAACATCGAAATGCACAACTTACTGCTAAAAAGACCCCGCATCTACCAGTCGAATTAATTTGCACCGTAGAAAAAATACATGACCAGAAATCGATGACGATTATTTTCGAAGACATTACTGACAGGCTCGCCATGGTCCAAAACCTGTCACACATGGCCAACTACGACGTACTAACAAACCTAGCTAATCGAAGTTACTTTCATGAAACTCTCAACAACTCTTTGATGAGACAACGTCGGCACGAAAGCTCACTCGCCTTACTATTTCTCGACCTAGATCACTTCAAATACGTCAATGACAACTTCGGGCACGATGCTGGAGATGACCTTCTAAAAATTTGCGCTGAACGACTGCTAAACTGCGTTAGAGAAACTGATTTTGTCGCACGAATAGGAGGTGATGAATTTGCCATTATATTGTATGAAGTTCATAAGATCTCAGACATTACCTCGATTACTGACAAGATCATTGCGGTCTTATCTGAAAGCATGACGCTAGGAACTAATCAAATCACTACTAGCACCAGCATTGGTATTGCCGTATACGACGAGAAATCCCCCCTTACATTAGATGCCTTGATCAAGTCTGCCGATACAGCAATGTATGAAGCGAAGTCTTCAGGTAGAAATAATTACAAATTCTTCGCAGAAGAAATGCAAAGAAAATCACAGGAAAAACAACGCATACAAATCATGCTTCATCAGGCTATTCCCAATGATGAGTTATTTCTAGTGTATCAGCCTAAAATATGTCTATCTAAAAAGACAATTTCAGGATGTGAAGTTTTGATTCGCTGGAAACCAAATGAAGCGGAGCACATACCACCCGATCAGTTTATTCCTATCTCTGAAGAGTCAGGGCAGATCATCATGCTCGGAGAATGGGCACTTAAAAAGGCATTTTCACAAATCAAGAGCTGGCTACCTTTGCCGAGTTTCAAGAATATGACGGTCGCCATCAACGTCTCTACGATTCAACTAAAACAAGGCACTTTTTACACCCTAGTAAAACAACAATTGAAGTTATTCGATATACCTCCTGAAACGATCGAATTTGAAATTACTGAAACAGGGGTAGTCGATAGCCTAGATCAGGTCATCAAAGAGTTAGAGCTATTGCATGACTTAGGCATAAAGATTTCAATTGATGATTTCGGAACGGGAAACTCATCTCTTGACCACCTTAGAAAATTACCGCTAGATATCCTAAAAATAGATAGGAGCTTCGTAAAAGATATTGGTATTGACGACCAAGACGAAAAAATCATACAGATCGTCATGGCCATCGCTAAAACGATGAATTTAGACGTGATAGCCGAAGGTGCTGAAACAAAAGAACAAATTGAGTTTTTAGCGTCTCTTCATTGTGACTTAATACAGGGCTATTTCTTTAGTAAACCTCTTTCTGCTGAAGAAATGACATCAGCCTTAACGAAAGAACGCTCGTTTCTTGCAAAAACATTTAAGAAGCTAGAACTATAAACATAATAATTCAAAGCTTTAAATTTTTCTCCAAACAACCAAACCTTAGCTTAACCATTTACTCAGTGCTTTCTCAAGCTGAGACGAATTAAACGGTTTCGTCAAAAAATCATCCATACCAACCTTAAAACATTTTTCGCTATCTTCTGATAAAACATTCGCCGTAAGAGCAATAATTGGTGTTCGTTGACCTGTCTCCATCTGTCTAATTGCTAGCGTCGCTTGGTAACCATCTAGAACCGGCATTCTACAATCCATAAAAATGACATCGTATTTATTCTCACGATACATGTCGACAGCCAGCTGGCCGTTCTCAGCAAGGTCTATTTTCAAGCCCGCATTTTCAAGCATCGTCTTTGCTACTAGTTGATTAACCCTGTTGTCCTCAACGAGAAGAACCGTCCCCTCAAAGGTTGGCGAGAGTTCTTGCTGGGACTCTGCAACGCTATGCCGTGTCACAAGGGGAGAATTCCGCCCCTCCCTATTCTGCAAAACGCTCACCAAAGTATCATTAAATACACCCGATAAAGCAGGCTTTGTCAGGTAAGCATCAAACCCTGCGTCTGAGAAAAATTTAGCATCTCCCCGCATTACAGATGACGTCAAGATCATTAGTTTCACCTGATCAAATTTAGTTAGTTGACGAATTTCCTTACCAAGTTCCAAACCTGACCTAAACGGCATATTGTGATCCAGTATGACTATATCAAACCCTTCCTGATTATCGTGAGCCTCATCCATCACACTGACAACATCTAAAGGATCTTCAATAACATGCGCATCGATACCAAAATAACGAAGCTGTTTATCGTACAATTGACGGTTGACCTCGTTATCATCAACCAGCAACACTCTTGTACCGGCGAGCTCTTTTTCAACAAATCGATCGGGAGCCTCTACGCTATTCAAACTGATTTCGATTAAAAACGTAGAGCCTACATCAACCACTGACTCAGCCCATATTTTCCCGCCCATTACCTCAACTATTTGCTTACATATCGATAGCCCCAAGCCAGTTCCACCAAACTCACGCGTGGTACTGCTATCTGCCTGTGTAAACGAACTAAACAAATCACCTATATAATTTTCACTGATTCCTATTCCAGTATCGTCAACCGACAGGGTAATTAGCACCCTCTTGTCATCTTGAAGTTCCGTTTTTAGCACGACCCTAACATGGCCCTGCTCGGTAAACTTAATAGCGTTACCAATCAAATTATTCAAAATCTGCCTTATGCGGGCCGGATCACCTTCGAAATGGCGAGGCATTGCCGGAGAATAATCTAAAATCAATTCCAGATCTTTACCTCGCGCCTGAACAGACAGCAAGGTCATCGCATCATGAATAGCATGTTCCAAATTAAAAGGAATTTTTTCAAGCTCTACGTGGCCAGCTTCCAGTTTGGAAAAGTCCAAAATATCGTTAATAATCGTTAGTAACAGCCCTCCTGAGTTAATAATCACACCCACTTGTTCTCGCTGATCATCTTTCAACGAAGACTTACTGAGTAGTTCAGCCATACCCAAAACGCCATTCATTGGCGTGCGAATTTCGTGACTCATTGTGGCTAAAAAATTACTTTTAGATTTAGCCGCCACTTCCGCTGAGTGTATTGCTTCGACCAATTGACCCTCGAGACTTTTGCGTAGCTCTATTTCCTTTTGAAGCAATTCATTTGACTTTCTTAACGTTTCATTTGCTAACTTCTTGTCCTCCAATGCTTGTTCCATTTTCTGTTGGTATTCGTATAGCTGGAGGAAAAAACGGACTTTTGGAAGTAGTATTTCATCACTAATCGGCTTAGATATGTAATCTACGGCACCCGCTTCATAACCTAAAATCTGGTGCTGTTCATCCTTGTAAGCAGCAGTTAAGAATAATATAGGCGTATTCGTCGTTTGTGGGTTGTCATGAAGAATACTGGCGACTTCATACCCCGACATTTCGGGCATTTGAACGTCCAGAAGAATTAAGGCGAAATGATGCCTTAAGGAGTGTGTTAATGCTTCATTGCCCGAACTCGCCTCGATGACATCTACGTTAAGCGATGACAGCATTACTTGAAGCGCCTTTAGGTTAGCTGGCACATCATCGACAATCAGTATTTTTGCAGATGGGCTCATATCAACATCACAAGATCAATACATCACCAAGTATAGTAAAAAAGTGCTAGATAGCGACTTCCATCTTAGTTTTCATCGCCGTTAAGCAGACTTACTATCATCTTGATAGCCACGCAAGTGTGACTCAATATCTGTTATCAAATTTAGTGTCGCGGGCGAGCTCTTGAATAGCCAGACTCTGAGTAATGCAAGTAAGGCATCAAATTCAATCGGTTTAGACAAAAACGCCGACGCACCAACATCAAAACATTTTTGCCTATCCTCAGCCATTGCTTTAGCCGTTAATGCTATCACCGGGATATTTCCAAATTCCGAGTGTTCTCTAATTCGCGTAATGGCTTCGTAACCATCCATTACCGGCATCATAATATCCATTAGCACCAGTTCAATTTCGCCCTTGGCTGCTTCTAGTTTTTCCAACGCAACTTGACCATTCTCGGCGACGTCTACCACTAGACCTTGGTCTCTTAATAACTTAGACAAGCTAAATACGTTACGCATATCGTCGTCAACCAACAGGACTTTGGCGCCTTTGAGCATACCATTTTCTTCATGAATGGCATGCATGATATTTTGCTGCGACTCAGACATCTGAGCGATCAGCGTATGCAAAAACAAGGTGACTTTATCAAGTAAATGCTCCCCCGACAGCTCATCCTTCGCCACAACGCTTGTCGCATATTCATTAAGAATAGCGCTCTCTTGGTCGTTGAGGTCTCGACCGGTATACACGATCACTGGAGGGCGCGCCCCTTCTTCAAATCGAAAGCGCTTTAGCAAGTCAAGACCATCAATATCAGGAAGACCCAAGTCAAGAATAATGCAGTCGTATTTCTGCAAGCCCATCAATTCAAGTGCCTCGTTCCCGGTAGAAACACATTCTGGCTCGACCGATAATTGCTGTAAGACACGGCAAATTGCTTTTTGGCCACCTAGATCGTCTTCGACAACGAGTACGCTCTTTCGAGCATTGTGGCTAAGATCAAACATCTCATTCAACACGCAATCAATATCTTCTGCGCTAGCAGGCTTGCTGATAAAACCAAATGCCCCCCTTTTCAATACATCAACTTCTGAATCTTTACCCGCAATCACTTCTATCGGAATAGAACGCGTCGCAATGTTGTACTTCAACTGTTCCAGTACATCCATGCCACTAATATCCGGCAAAGCCATATCTAGCAGAACCCCAGTGGGTAAATATTCGTTTGCCAAAACGACACCTGCACGACCGCTTTCAGCGTACAAAAATTTGCAACCGTTATCCTGAACTAGCTTCGCTAACACACTTGCAAAAGGCTTGTCGTCTTCGATGATGAGAATCACCCTGTCACCTTTCACGATATTATTTCGATCATCTTCAAAATCATGATCTGTGTGTTTGGTTTCTCCTGATGTATCGTCTGTCGCAGATTCAATAGACTCCGAATTATCAATAGACTGGCGCTGAACTTCAACCATTTCTGTCCGCTTAGACTCCGCTAAACGAAGAGCAGAATCACTAGCGTTTTCTGACTGTTCATTTGTTGCGCCTTCAACGTGGTCCAAGGGTAAATATAGCGTGAAGGTACTACCCTTATTGGCCTCACTTTCTAAGGTTATTTCTCCGCCCAAGAACGAGGCAAGTTGTTTAGAAATTGTTAAACCTAGACCCGTACCACCGTATTGCCTACTGGTAGACCCGTCCGCTTGCTGGAATGACTCGAAGATCAGGCGTTGCTTTTCAGGCGGAATACCAATTCCGCTGTCTGTAACAGAAAAAGCAATTGCCGATTCAGCACGTAAGCCGTCAGTATTAAAATGAGTATCTTGGCCTGGTTTAAAAATAGAAATTCTCACTGAGCCTTTACTGGTAAACTTAAGCGCATTAGAAATAAAGTTCTTCAATATCTGATGTAAACGCTGGCTATCAGTCTTAAATGACTTAGGTAAGCTATCGTCAATATTGAACGCTAACTCTAAGCCTTTACTTTCAGCAGTCGGTGCAAATTGAACTTCCAGGCGTTCCGCGACATATTGGTTATACACCTCGGTCATATCGATACTTAACATACCTGCCTCGACCTTCGACAGATCAAGAATATCATTAATAATTGCGAGCAGGTCCTTGCCGCCATCGTTGATCACCTCAGCTGCTTCGACTTGATAATCGGTCAGATTGCCATCTGAGTTGTTAGCTAGATCTTTCGATAAAATTAATAGACTATTTAGAGGCGTTCGTAGCTCATGTGACATATTTGCCAAAAACTCTGATTTGTATTTGCTGGCTTGCTGCAAGTCGTTCGCTTTTTGTTGCAATGCATCTTGAGTCGACTCTAGGTGCTTGTTCTGAGCCTCAATTTCTTTACCACGCTGCTCAAGTTCACTAGCTTGACGCTCCAAATCTTTACTATTCCTGTCTTTGAGCTCATTTGACACTTGTAGTTTGCCAGTCATTTTATTGAACGCAACCGACAATTGCCCAATTTCATCACGGCTTGAGACCGGAAGCGTTACCGACAAATCTCCTGCCGCTACTTTCTTGGTACCGTCCGCCAGAACATTTAAAGAGTTTATTATCGTACGAATAACAAAGAAGGCAGCTAATACAGCGAACAAGATAGAAAATAACGTTCCGAAAACTGTCATGAAGACCGACGCACTGGCTGCGTTATCAGACTCTATACGCCGCTGATCAATAAGCGTTTGCTCAGCCGCGATAAATTCACCAATAAGCACTCTTAACGCGTCTATTAGTTTTTTTCCGGTCTCGTTTTCGATTAATAAGGTGACGTCATTCATGGAGCCACCCGTTTCATTGATTCGACGACGAATCGTAATCTCTGGGTCACCCGCTTGGTCGACCCACTCGCGTGCTTGAACACGTAGATTTTCTATGCGCTCAAGCATAGAGGATTTCTCAAACCCAGAACTTATTAAGTTCTTCAACTCTAAAATATGCTCCGCAAGGTTCAACTGCCCCTCCTCAAAAGGTTGTAGAAAAGACTCTTGTCCGGTAATCAAGAACCCCCTCTGGCCAGTTTCAAGATCGACCAGGTCTTTGGATATGGCCAACAAGAGTTGCTGTGCCTGGCTGTTTCGAGCTTTAACAAACACACGCGCAGCTTGATCTATCTGGTAGCGAATTTTATCTAGAATGCTTTTACCCATACCACGAGATATAACTGTCTCGACTTCTATAATTCTCGCTTCACCAAGGTTCACCTTTCTTCGCAACTCTATTTCAGGTCTAGCCGCCAGTTTGAGCCATTGAAGTGATGTTTCTTCAATTTCAAATATTTCAGACAGTGACTGCTCGACGTCGAAAGAGTCGGTTGCCACGTTTCTCAGGTCTGCAATAGCAGCACGCAGGCCTTTTTGACCACTATGGTATGGCTCCAAAAATGATTCATCACCGGTGATCAAGAATCCCCGCTGCCCGGTTTCTTGGTCAACCAAGAATTTAGCGACTTGCAGTACTAGATTAGAACCTTCAAGGTTCTTGGTGTTAACAAAATCCTGATTAATTCCATTCAATATCTCTCGGATTCCGTCCAAAATTTTCTTGCCTTTTTCTTTTCTCAGAACATTTTGTATATGCGCAATAGTATTGATGCTTCCGGTATCAAGATTTTTGCGCGCTATAACGTCTACATAAACCGCTTCATCTAACCAGTTTCGATAACTCTGTTCTAAACGACTTAGCTCATTGCGAGCGAGTTGCAGCTTTTCGTCAGACAATCTAGATTGCGCAAGCAAATGCAAGTCGACGAATAACTCTCTCAATGTGACCTCAGAATGTTTGAAAGTAGAACTATAATGATCTTCACCTGAAATCAAGTAAGAATTAACACTAAGTACGTGACTCGCCAGATGAGACTGAACGTTTGCAGAGCGCTTTATTACATCTAGCTGATCACCTTCATCAAAGTAGGAAAGAACCTTTGATAGAGTCAACTCTGACTCTAATAGCAATTGCTGCCCCGCTCCATGGCTAACTGCGCCTTGAATAAACTCCAACACAGACAAACTAGAGGCATTGATTTCTCGACGAGTATTGATCTCTACCAACGCAGCTTCGTTTTGCCAGCGCTCAAGAGCTTGATTTAAGCTCTCCATATCACTGAGCATTTTATTCCTATCGTATATTTTTTCCACAACAGCCAACAAAGCAGGAATATGCTCTTTCAAATTTTGTTGACCTTTGTGATAAGGGTCCAAAAATACGTCGTTTCCCGTAATTAAGAACCCACGCTGACCGGTCTCTTGGTCAACCATCGCTTTGGCAATCGACAAAACCAAAGTTTGTGCATTCGTCATTTCTGCACGTTTGAAAACCGCATATAGATCATCGAGATTCTTACGCAAGTCATCCAAGATACTCTTACCCAAGCCTCTAGATAGAACGTGACCCAGTTTTTTGAAAATACGCAGCTCATCTTCTTCAAGCTGCAGTAGTTCAGACTCCGTCAATGACTCTATGAGCTCACTCGGTGCTTGTGCTTGTGCTTGTGCTTGTGCTTGTGCTTGTGCTTGTGCTTGTGCTTGTGCTTGTGCTTGTGCTTGTGCT
>ENA-OSET01005962-OSET01005962.1-sediment-metagenome-genome-assembly--contig:-NODE-5962-length-10083-cov-2.539676_pt1 | contig 10083 bp, 8 predicted proteins | sample MGYA00237882_ERZ534229 | MGnify/ENA primary metagenome ERZ534229 (study PRJEB26408, sample SAMN06266212) | sediment metagenome | isolation source: Hudson Canyon methane seep mesocosm | place: USA:Hudson...
GCAAATTTCAAATATTTTTTTTCAGAAATATTTTTTATGCGCAATTGAACTAATTCTGCACCAGATGAACAAGCTTTTTGAATATTTAGCAAATGTTCTTCAGGAGAATTTCCTTGAGATATATAATGTAACTTTGATATAATCATACCTTTATTTTTATTCGAAAATTAAATTTATAAATAAATTAATATTCCTTAAAGTGCTATTTTTTTTGAGTGTTTCATAAAATAGGACTCAAAACGTTTAAGCGTAGGAATCATTTTATCTGAATACAGTACAAACTGACATTTTGTGATACTCTGCGTAATTGACATGATTCCTGTATATGCTGAATTCTCGATTAAAAACTCGGCGTCATCAATATTAAATATCTTTAATTGTGTTGTATTCACTCCATTTAATGAAGACAACTTTCTTAAGGTTTGTGGTGTGGCAATAAGAACATCTACACCATCAAATATTTCTGATTTTAGCAAATCAACATGAAGTTTTTCATCGGCAAAATAAACTCGAGTTGTGGTAAATCTAATATATTTTAAAAAGGCATTATAGGTTTCCAATGCTTTTTCTCTATTTTCCACTAAAACGATTGCTCTTGGTGCATCTCCAACTTCTTCACATTTTAATTTATGTAAGGTGGTAAGAATCATTGTAGTAGTTCTACCGCTATCTTTGGGAGCAGTACAATACGTATTTGAGCCACTTTTTATTACAGGAATACTTGCACTCTGAAATGGAGTAGGTAGTGTTATTTCTTGAGATGCTAACATCTCTTTTAGGTGGGGGTGTAACTTTTTAAAAGGCATAGAATTTGATTGCAGAACTATTAGCAGAATATTTATAATAACAATGTCAAAGATACAACTAAATCAATCTACCAAATACCCTGTAACATAAAACTGTATGTCTTTAAATAACAATCATTCTAATTCTAAAATAAAAAATAATAGATGAAACAGTGTAACTTTATAATTTAATATTGTTATCGTCTTATTTTTTTAATATTTTGGTTGTAACATTTAGACTGTTTGTGAACTTTAAATTTAAAAAATACACTCCTTTTTTAAGTTCTCTAATAGGAATTTCTCCTGTTTTGAAATTGACTTGAAACTTTTTTATTTGTTGTCCAAGAAGATTAAAAATAGTGATTTTTTGAATTGTCTGTTTCGAGTTGATTATCAATTCTTCCTCTGTTAGATTTGTATAGACTTTTAAATCAATTTCATTTGTACTAAAAGTATTTGTGGTTAAAACTAAATTAGAACTTGCTGTCCAATTACTAGCCAAAGCATTGTCTGAATTAACATTTATAAGTTCTAGATAAAAACCATCACCGTCTGCAGATTCTGGCCAAGGAGATGTATCTAAATATTCTACTTCATCAATGATGTTTCCGTAAGCATCTGACAGTAATAAATTATGCTTTTTATTTGATAAATTTCTAATAAATATATCAAATGGAGCTACCCCATATTTAGCCAGAAAAGTGGTTTCATTTGATGCTAAATATATAGACTTTCCAGCGTCAAGAGAACTATTTTTTGGGAATTGATACGACAACCCCAGTTTTACTAAGTAAATTCCTGTAAGGTTTATAATGCTATTTCCTGTGTTTTGAATTTCTATAAACTCCAAATCATCACTCTCTGGAAATGTAGCAGTTTCTTGCGGATTGTAATCAATTTTAGTAATTACCAATGAGGGAACTTCTACAGTATTGCAGTTGGAAAAGCTTCCAAGATTGTCTCGCATCCAAGCAATTCGTTCCTGAATCCAAATTTTCATAGTAGCAATTTCTTCAGGAAAATCATCGATTGTATTCCATCGGTCATTTTCACGAACTAAAGCTTCTGAAATTAATTCAGAAGTATTATCGATTAAATCGAAAATATACTCATAATTTAAAGGCATATTAGGTTTTGTTAATTCATCAAATCGTTTAGATAAATAACATTTAAAAGTACTGTCTTGAAATAAGTCTTTCCAAAATTTAGCACCCATATTTTCATATTCAAATTGCCATACATCATAAAAACTTCTATCAAAACCAAAAACAAATAAATCATTTCCATAAGATAGATTGTAATCCCAAACAGGCCCCGCTCTTAGTTTACCACCCCTATCTTTATGAAAGAAGGTGCTAAATTGGTAAGAATCTGGATTTGAAGCAATTTCTGCTACAATTATATAATCTACAAAACTAGGAATGTCTATGATAGATGGGTAGCCATTAATTATTGAGGCATTTGCCAAGTTTGTTTGGGTTTCTAAGTCCCTAAAAACAGTTTCTATATAAGCTGCTTGTTCGGTAGTAATATCCTCTGTTTTTGGGTAATGATGCAAGAAGTCTGTATCCCATCCTCCATAATTAGGCATGGTCCATGCTACTACATCTCCTCCGGTTGTTTTATCTGCTTTAACGATGTACCCCCCCGTTACCTCTGGAAAATCAGTATCTTCATCATCAATTTTTTTTAAATTAACTCTATCAGAATCTCTCTTAATTTTTTCGGTTAAAATATACACTCCTTTGTAGTCATCATTCACAATTACTTCAATATATTTTACTCTTGGCGCATAATTACCCATATTACTCGCTAATGTGTATGACAGATAATCACGAATCATAGAGGGGTCATAAGCTAAGGAATTTAAAACCCAATCATTCTCGGAAGGCATTCCTAATAAACTAACATTATTATTAGAATCATCGTCTTCTAAAAGAGTAGTAAATCCGTATGGTTTTTTATCCAATTCTTGTGAGCTACTTCCTCTTAACTCTATTCCCATTCTACCATTATAATTTAAAAAAGAATCATTAGTAATATCTGTTAAATAATTCCTGGCTCCATCAGGTCTATAAATAAGTTGCATGGTAGCCAGAACTTTTGGTTCGTCTGGAATGTCAATGGGTAAATTTGTTGCAGGATCAATATCGGTTGAAATTACCATAATAGGTAAATTACTATCGGTTAGAATTGTTTGCTGAGCAAAAGACACTTGCCAAAAAAGGAGTAAGAATAATTTTAAACCAGTTATTTTTTTATCCATGAGTATAAAGTATAGTTTTACAGAGGATTAATTGTAAATTTAAAGTAAAAAATTAATCAATAAAAATAAAAAACCATCTGAATTCAGATGGTTTTTTTGATAGAGCTTTTATTTTAAGAATCTATAAAATTATAGATCAAATTTTATTCCTTGTGCCAATGGCAATTCATCAGAATAATTAATGGTGTTTGTTTGTCTGCGCATATATACTTTCCAAGCATCAGATCCAGACTCGCGCCCGCCACCTGTTTCTTTTTCTCCACCAAAAGCACCACCAATTTCTGCACCAGAAGTTCCAATATTTACATTGGCAATTCCACAATCAGAACCTGCATAAGACAAGAACTTCTCTGCTTCTTTTAGCTCATTGGTCATAATAGCAGAAGACAAGCCTTGTGCTACTCCGTTTTGTTTCTCGATGGCATTTTCTACACCACCAGTATACTTCATTACATATAAAATAGGTGCAAATGTTTCATGCTGTACAATCTCAAAATGATTTTCAGCTTCAATAATTGCGGGCTTTACATAACAGCCACTTTCATATCCTTCACCTTCTAATACACCACCATCTACCAATACGTTTCCTCCTTCAGCTTTCGCTTTTTCAATAGCGGCTAAATAGGTGTTTACAGCATCATGATCTATTAAAGGCCCAATATGATTGGTTTCATCTAAAGGATTTCCAATGGTTAACTGCCCATAAGCACCAACAATGGCATCTCTTACTTTGTCATACACAGATTCATGAATAATAAGTCTTCGTGTAGAAGTACAGCGTTGTCCGCAGGTTCCTACAGCCCCAAATACAGCCCCAGGCACCACTACTTTTAAATCTGCAGTTGGGGTTATAATAATGGCATTATTACCGCCCAACTCTAATAAAGATTTTCCAAAACGTTGGGCAACAGTTGCACCAACAATTCTTCCCATTCTAGTAGAACCTGTAGCAGATACTAAAGGAACTCTAGTGTCTGTAGTCATCATTTCTCCAACCGTATAATCTCCATTAATAATACAAGAGATTCCTTCGGGTAAGTTATTTTCTTTTAATATTCCAGCAATAATGTTCTGACAGGCAACAGTACATAAAGGCGCTTTTTCAGATCCTTTCCATACACAAACATCACCACATATCCAAGCCAAGGCAGTATTCCAAGCCCAAACAGCAACCGGAAAATTAAAGGCAGAAATGATACCCACCACCCCAATTGGGTGCCATTGCTCTCTCATAACATGTCCTGGTCTTTCAGACGGGATAGTTTGTCCGTTTAATTGTCTAGACAGCCCAACTGCAAAATCACAGATATCAATCATTTCTTGTACTTCTCCATACCCTTCTTGCAAAGATTTTCCCATTTCATAAGAAACTAACTTCCCTAATGGCTCTTTTAAATCTCTTAATTTATTTCCAAACAGACGTACAATTTCTCCTCTTTGTGGCGCAGGAATATCTCTAAAAGTCTTAAAAGCTTCCGTGGCAGTAGTCATTACCTTTTCGTAATCTTCTTTACTAGTTGCTCTTACTTTTCCAATTAATTTACCATCTACAGGAGAATAACTTTCAATAAGTTCTCCGTTAGAAAAATTAGTAGAACCGGTAGAAGTTCCGTGGTTAATATCTTGTAAGCCTAACTCATTAAGGGCTTGTTGAATTCCAAAATCTGACATTATTTTTTTATTTTGATTTGTGCCAACAAAAATACAATAAAGTTTTACAAAAGAAGCGGGTGTATTTATCAATTATAATCAAAGTTTATTAACCAAATCCTATTATTTTTGTGAAATATGCAAAATGCTGTTTTCAACATACACAACCAATCAGATTTTAAAACCTGTGCTTTGCAAGTTTTTAGACACCAGTTTAAAAACAATGCGATCTACAGATCTTTTTGCGATCTCTTGTACATTCATTCCTCAGATGTAAAAGAAGTAGAAGAGATTCCGTTTTTACCCATTCAGTTTTTTAAATCTCATGCCGTACTATCAAGCACCCAAGCAGTTAAAGAAACCTTTACCAGTTCTGGAACCACAGGAAGCAGTGTAAGCAAGCATATGGTAACAGATCTAAGTTGGTATACAAAAAGCTATACCAAAGGCTTCGAATACTTTTACGGGCCTATTGAAGAGTACACAGTGCTAGGCTTATTGCCCAATTATCTAGAAAGAGACGGATCTTCATTAATATACATGGTAGACGATTTTATAAAAAAATCTAACAAGCCAGCAAGCGGTTTTTATCTAAACAATCTAACAGAGCTTTCTAAAACATTAATAGCGCTAGATAAAAAAGGAGAAAAAGTACTGTTAATTGGCGTCACTTTTGCCTTGTTAGACCTTATTGAAAGACAACAGTTTAAATTACAGAACACCATTATTATGGAAACTGGTGGCATGAAGGGGAGGCGAAAAGAAATGATTAGAAATGAATTGCATGAAATTTTGTGCGCTGGCTTTGGAGTGTCTAAAATTCATTCAGAATACGGAATGACAGAATTATTAAGCCAAGGATATTCTTCTGGAGACGGAATATTTGACTGCCCTCCTTGGATGAAAATACTAGCCAGAGACACAGAAGACGCACTCACCATGGTAGGTACTAATAAAACAGGTGGCCTAAACGTCATAGATTTGGCCAATTACAATTCGTGCTCATTTATTGCCACCCAAGATCTAGGAAAAGTAGACAACAATGGCCGTTTTGAAGTGCTGGGTCGTTTTGATCATTCAGACATTAGAGGATGCAACTTAATGGTAATGTAGTACTCCCTCTAGTTGTACTAAGCTATCTTTAACAGAAAATAGTTCTTTTTTCCTCGTTGAAGTAACACATAGCTGTCTGCAATAATATCAGATGAACTAATCATAAAGCTATCGGTTACTTTTTCTTTGTTCACAGAAATAGCATTTTCTTTTAAAGCTCTTCTGGCTTCCCCATTAGAATTTAAAAAGCCTGTTTTAGCGGCTAAGGCACCTATCATATCCAATCCGTTATCAATATCTTCTTTAGAGATTGTTGCCTGAGGAACACCCTCAAAAATATCTAAAAAGGTCTGTTCATCTAACGATTTTAAATCTTCAGACGTAGACTTGCCAAAAAGAATTTGAGAGGCTTTTATAGCATTGTCAAACGCTTCCTGACCGTGTGTCATAACAGTTACCTCTTCTCCAATTTTCTTTTGAAGCAAACGCAAGTGTGGAGCCTCTCTGTGTTCTGCCACCAAGGCTTCAACAGCATCTTTATCTAAAAAAGTAAAGATTTTAATATATTTTTCAGCATCTTCATCAGAAGAGTTCAACCAATATTGATAAAATTTATAAGGAGAGGTTCTCTTGGCATCTAACCAAACATTGCCACCTTCTGTTTTCCCAAATTTTGTACCATCTGCTTTGGTAACTAAAGGCACTGTAATAGCGTATGCTTTTCCTTGTGCTTTTCTTCTTATTAATTCTGTTCCTGTGGTAATATTTCCCCACTGGTCAGAACCACCCATTTGTAACTTGCAGTCTTTCTCTTTGTAGAGGTGATAAAAATCATAGCCTTGAAATAATTGATAAGTAAACTCTGTAAAACTCATTCCTTCCTTAGACTCAGAACTCAAACGTTTTTTCACAGAGTCTTTTGCCATCATATAATTTACCGTAATGTGTTTTCCTGTATCTCTTACAAAATCTATCAAAGAAATATCTTTCATCCAATCAAAATTATTCACCAATTCTGCAGGATTATCAGCGGTAGTATCAAAATCTAAAAAACGGCTTAATTGAGATTTCACCCCTTCAATATTTTTCAATAAACTTGCTTCATCCAACAAATTTCTTTCTGCAGATTTTCCAGAAGGATCACCCACCATTCCAGTAGCACCACCCACCAAAGCAATAGGCTTGTGTCCGGCATTCTGAAAATGCTTTAAGATTAAAATTTGTACCAAACTTCCAATATGCAACGAGTCTGCAGTAGGGTCAAATCCAATATAGCCAGCAGTAGCATGCTCTAATAAGTGCGCTTCAGTTTCTGGCATAATATCATGCAATAATCCTCGCCATCGTAACTCTTCAACAAAATTTGTCATCTTCTTACTTTATAAAAAGCAAAGATACATTTCTGAGGTAAATAAACTAAATTCGTTGTATGATTTTAGTTACAGGCGGCACAGGCTTAGTTGGATCTCATTTGTTGGTTCGTTTAACACAAGAAAATGAACCCATAAGAGCTATTTATAGAACACCCGAGAGCATAGAAAAAACTAAAAATGTTTTTTCTTATTACCCCAATATTTCTCCAGAGTTATTTAACACCATAGAATGGGTACAGGCAGATATTACAGACGTACCGTCTATGATTCCAGCTTTTAAAGGCGTAAAAAAAGTTTACCATTGTGCAGCAATTATTTCGTTTGATCCTGCAGACTATAGAACCATGAGAAAGGTAAACATTCATGGCACCGCAATTATTGCTAATTTGTGTATAGATGCCAAGGTAGAGAAATTGTGTTATGTAAGTTCAATTGCCACCATTGGAGACAATCCCAAAAAAGAAGTAGCTACCGAAGAAAATGAATGGGTGGGTAATGAAAAAAATAATGGCTATGCCATTACAAAATATGGTGCAGAAACAGAAGTTTGGCGCGCTAGCCAAGAAGGAGTAGCTGTTGTTATTGTAAACCCAGGAGTTATTTTAGGAAGTGGGTTTTGGTCCTCAGGGTCGGGCACTATGTTCTCGCAAGTATACAAAGGCTTTTCGTTTTATTCTGAAGGGGTTACAGGTTTTGTTGGAGTAAAAGACGTCATTCATTGTATGGTAGGTTTAATGGAAAGTACCTGTAAAAACGAACGTTTTATACTAGTGTCTGAAAATAAAAGTTTTAAGGAAGTGCTGTTTTCTATTGCCGATGCCTTTGGCAAGAAAAGGCCATCAAAATGTGTACAGCCTTGGCAGGCAAGTATGTTTTGGCGTTGGGAGTGGTTAGTATCAAAGATAATGTCAAGAAAAACAAGAATGAGTAAGTACACAGCAAAAACCTTACATTCTAAAACGTATTATTCTTCAGACAAAATAAAAAAATTAGGAATAAACAAATTTGAAAGTATAGAGGAGGTTATTACATCTGTGAGTGATGATTTTTTAGTTTAATTTTTTTTAGAGGCCTTTTTTTTCTTTAAAAACTCTTTAGGACTTCTTCTTTTTTTAGAAACATCAAATTTTTCAAATTCTTTCTCTTTGGTGTCCTTTGTTATCTTCTTCTTTTTTATAGAATCGTTAAAAATAGAATCTTTTATTTTTTTTGCTTCCGTAAAAAAAACCTGTTCTTTTTTTAACAATTCCATTACCTGGTCTAGCATTGGCTCATAAACATCTACCTTAGAGGTATAAAAGAAATTACTGGTGCTAAAGCGCAAGCTATCTATCTTATAGGTGTTATAAACTAACGGAGTGTAAGAAATTTTTTTCTGTTGTTTTTTATTTTTAATGCTTTTTGCAGAAGTTGCCAAATACAAGTCTTTTAAAAGTAACACCATAGAATCTTTTGGGATAAGATCTTTGGGCTCATCATAGATGGTATTGCTTGAGCAAGAAGCAAGAAGCGTCATAAAAATTAAAAAAATTGTGGTATGTTTCATGATCTATTAAATGTAACTCTTTTTCCTTTTATTGTAGTGTTAAAAACACCACGGTCATACATTAAAACACCATTCACAAAAGTATGCGTAACGCTAGAAGAGAAGGTGGTTCCTTCAAAAGGAGACCAACCACATTTGTATAAAATATTTTCTTTGTGAACTGTTTGAGGTGCGTTGGTATCTACCAACACTAAATCTGCAAAATAGCCCTCTTTAATAAACCCTCTTTTTTCTATTTGAAATATTTTAGCTGGGTTATGACATGCTTTTTCAACTAGTTTTTCAATTGGTATCACTTGTTGCTTCACTTTTTCTAATAGGGCTAGCAAGGTGTGCTGCACTAGAGGCCCACCGCTTGGTGCGTTCATGTACGAATTAGACTTTTCTTCTAAGGTGTGTGGCGCATGATCTGAAGCAATAATGTCTATTCTATCATCTAACAAAGCATCCCACAAACCTTTTCTATCTGCTGCTGTTTTTACAGCCGGATTCCATTTAATATGGGTGCCTTTCTCTTTATAATCTTCATCAGAAAACCATAAATGATGCACACAAACTTCGGCAGTAATTTGTTTTTCCTCTAAAGGAATGTCATTTCTAAAAAGAGTGGTTTCTTTAGCTGTAGACAGATGAAATACATGCAATCTTGCCCCTGTTTTTTTTGCCAAAGCAATGGCTTTTGAAGATGATAAATAGCAAGCTTCTTCACTTCTAATAACTGGGTGTAACTCAATTGGTATATCTTCTCCGTAGATTTCTTTGTAGTGAGCCGTATTTCTTTTAATGGTTGCTTCATCTTCACAATGAACAGAAATAATGAGCTGCGTAGAGGAAAATATTTTTTCTAATACCTCTAGGTTGTCTACCAACATATTTCCAGTAGATGAGCCTAAAAACAATTTAATACCAGCCACTGTTTTTGGATCGGTTAGTAAAAGTTCTTCTAAATTATCATTAGTGCCACCAAACATAAAAGAATAATTGGCAAAAGAGGTTTTTTCAGCAATATCAAACTTGTCTTGTAATAGTTTTTGAGTAGTAGCCTGTGGTACTGTATTGGGCATTTCAATAAAAGTGGTAATTCCACCAGCAACGGCAGCCCTACTTTCTGTACCAATGTTTGCTTTGTGAGTTAGGCCAGGTTCTCTAAAATGAACTTGGTCGTCTATTAAGCCAGGTATAAGATAGTGTCCTTTGGCGTCAATTACAGGAATAGAATTTGTTGAAATAGCTGCACTAATTTTTTTAATGATCCCGTTTTCTATAAGTACATCGCCAAGAAAGGTAGTGCCTTCATTTACGATAGTTGCATTTTTAATTAGGTAAGAATTCATCGTAAGCCTTTAAATCTCATTTTTACTACGCCCAAAAGCGCTTCATATATTATTCCGTCACTCATTTTAGAGGTTC
>ENA-OSET01005964-OSET01005964.1-sediment-metagenome-genome-assembly--contig:-NODE-5964-length-10081-cov-3.917733_pt1 | contig 10081 bp, 8 predicted proteins | sample MGYA00237882_ERZ534229 | MGnify/ENA primary metagenome ERZ534229 (study PRJEB26408, sample SAMN06266212) | sediment metagenome | isolation source: Hudson Canyon methane seep mesocosm | place: USA:Hudson...
TGTAATAGCGGCGACAACTCTCATATCGGTTAGCGCAAGCGCTTACGACTCAATATACATTTTTGGTGACAGCTTGTCTGACACTGGAAACGCGAAAGTATTCTCTGGAAATAGCGAAAACCCTTATTTCCCTGAGCGATTTTCAAATGGACCAGTAGCGGTAGACTACGTCACAGGCGCTTTCGGCCTTACAGCCACACCTTCTTTGTTCTTACTTGGTGGAGAGTTTGGAAATAACTACGCAGTAGGTGGCGCGAAAGCCGTCGATGAAGATGGAGATGAGACCACATTTGATACTAACCTTCCAACACAAGTAAACACCTTCCTTGCTTACCATTTGGGTCAAGCACCTGAAGACGCGCTGTATGTCCTAATAATGGGCGGTAATGATCTATTTGCTGCCCAGGGAATCAGAGCTGGCATTGTCGCTGCTGAAACGGGAGCCGAGCGCTCTGCCATTCGCAAAGCTTCACGCGCGTCAGTTATCACAGCTGTAGAGACACTAGAAGCTCAGGTTATGAAATTAGTCGCGGCTGGAGCTAAGAACATTCTAATTGGTAATGCACCCGATATCGGTGCGGTTCCGGCTACTGACGATCTAGTTGCCGGCTTACTTGCAACAGCAACAACTAACGGTCAAATTCGACGCGCTAACAGAATGATAGGGGCGTCCACCAAGCTTTCTGCATTATTCAACAGAAAGCTAAGTCGCGCTATCGGCCGAATCGAAAGATCTTCGGATTTGGATATTATGGAGTGGGATATGTTCACCTTCTTATCTAATCAAATAGATGGAGGCGAAGATCTAGGCTTCACAAATACAGAAGATGCCTGCGATACCTTACCTGGATGTGAAGGGTTTGTATTTGTCGACGGCGTTCACCCAACAACGGTCGTTCATCAAAGAGCGGGTGTAGAAGCATTGAGCATTATTCAGGCACAATAAATTTAGTCCTGATTGAATAATAAGTAGCACCAAACCTCAGCATGAGGTTTGGAGTCTACAGCCCGTCAACCACTCCAAATTTAAGGCCTTGGTCTTTATATTCCTGTAGCTTTATTCCAAATTGACCATCGGTATATACCTCCTTCACTCTTAAAGGCTTACCGTCTTCATCCTTAATATCTTTGCATAAGTCGACAATCCGCTCTCCACAAAGTTTCTTTTCTTTGTTTCTCACAATAATTACTTTGGGTCGCAGCTTATTACTCGGTGAACAGGACAAAATAATTCCAGCCTCACCATTTGTCAGCTCAACTATATGTCCGGGGGGGTAAATACCAATGAGCCGAATAAATGCGCGAACAATATCGTCATCAAAGTGATGGCCTTTACAATCGTACAGCGCCCTCATGGCTTCAAGTGTAGATCTCGCATTGCTATAAACACGATCACTAGTAATCGCATCGAACGCATCTACAACACTGACTATTTTTGCAAAGTATGGAATCTTCTCAGCAGTAATGCCCCGAGGGTAGCCATTGCCGTCAACATGTTCGTGATGACAATACGCGACATCCACCGTTACAGGGGGCACGTCAGCTTTAGACATTAGTAATTTACGCCCCTCTGTCGCATGAGTTTTGATTAGTTCGTATTCTTCATGACTCAACGCGCCATCTTTATTCAAAACATCAATAGGAATTTTTACTTTGCCAACATCGTGTAACATGGCAGCAATACCCAAGTCTTCAAGCTCCTTCTCTAACAGGTCAAGCTCTCTCCCCAATGCTACCGCGAGTATCGAAACCCGCAAACTATGCTCGGCGGTATAATCATCTTTATTCTTAATCTGGCTCAACCACATCATCGCATTGGGGTTCTTAAGAATACTCTTAACACAACCCCTAACAACGACTTTGACTTCTTGAGTGTTAATATCCTGAGATAGTCTTAACGCCGCTAGTACATTATCTACGCTCTTTTTCGCCTTATCATAGTAGGTGATGGCAATGGGCAGCTCTCGCTCTGCCGACACTTTATAAATCCGCTTATTACTTACCTGAGCTGGTTTTTTTGGCTTATCCTGATGCTTGACCTCCATTTGAGTAACATCTATTACCACGTGGTCACAGTAATTACACAGCTGATCTATTTCATCCTCATGATGAATCAAGAAGCCTTGAAACAAAAATGGTGTTTCAACCCATGGACGATCTAACTCAACGACATACATACCTACTTTGAGCTCGTGAACAGCTATCTTCTCTTTGATGAGTTTTTTATTAACTTTATAGTTGTCGTAGTTGTTTTCACCGAACATGAGAAGCCTCAATTTATCACGCAAGTAACTAACAAACTTAGCAGATGGATAAGAGAACACACATCTTCTAATCAAAATATCGACAGAGAATCGTAAAATGGTACTTCTATTTTCGACTAAGATGGTTTGACAGTCGTGATAATTACTTCTTGAAATAAGAAACAGTCTTTTGAGATAAAAATCGTCATAAAACAGGGGTGACAAAATACAAATACGGACCCATATTTATAAAGTAAGTTGTTGAAAAGAAGTCATATAAAAATGAATACAGAACTATCAAGAGAATACATCCGCCACCATTCCAAAGTGCCTCTGGAGATTGCTCCACACAGCACGAGGGAACAGCTAAATTTACAACTAAACAATATCAGTTTAGGCGGTCTATCCTTTACCTCACCAATAGAATTTCACACAAATACGCTAATCAAAATCAAGATTTCGTCGGTCAAACCGATCTTTAAAGTCGATGCAGTTGTGCAATGGTGTCAATCTCAAAATGATCACTTTGAACTAGGAGTGAAATTTCTAGATAACGACGACGTGTTTAGAGTGCGAATGGTCGAGCAAGTTTGTCATATCAGCCAATATAGATTGGAGGCGCAAGCTGAGTCAGGAAAAAGAATGAGCTGGAACAAAGCCTCTAGCGAATGGATTGAAAAGAATGGCGGAGATTTCCCTCGTTATCAATAGTGAAGCTTAAACGACATTCACACCAACGATAAGAACCTATGTAAAATCTCAACCCGGGTATAACTTTGTACCAATATGAAAGGTGACGCAATAGACAGTTTTCTCTACAAACCTCCTACAACCGCCCGCTTTTACCCTTATTGACCTAAAATGACATTTGCTCAACAGTACAACATTCATACAATCAAATTTCTGGTCTAGGCCAGAAAGCTACTTGCTTATAGGTCTTAGTGGAACCCATAAGCATGTAGCGACCTCAAGTGCTACTTTCTTGGAAGGAACCAAGGAGGCGTCACGAAATAAGAAGAATAATAAAGTCTTAACTATGCGAGAGCTCTCGCAGAAACTAGCCCGTCCTCCTTTCGGGCTTTTTTTTGTCCAAAATTTGCGCTCTTAGAACCTCAACGAACACGACCACCACCCAAAAGCTGAATAAATATCAGATCCTACAATAATTCTCATACTTGAGCCCATATGCTTAATAGCGATGTCGTTTTGCCTCTAGTGTTGAACCGCCAACAAAGATTCTGCCTCGATATAAATAAAGGGCCATACCCCTAAGCATTTTAGGTGAACATACGAGCCGAATTAGAATTATATGGCTCCGTGAGTTTGCCCAAAGTCAAAATTGCTTGGATTCCATACTAAACTAAAATAACAAGGCTTGAGGGTCTGAAGTATGTCCATAGAAACACGTAAAAAGTCGCTACTTTATCTGACGCAGAATAGAGGGCTTTTTATTGGTCATTTGCCAAGTTCGATGAAAATATGTCAGCCATCGCCGACATTTCTCCTAAGTCTTGACGACAAACTATCAATCTCTTACAAGAATGAAATACTCACCACTAAGTCTTGCATCGTACCTGCTGGCGTCGCGATTGAAGTCGAACTATCAAATTCATTCATAGCAGACTTTATGCTGGATAGGCTCGACCTAGACTTCGATTTACTTAAAGAAAATATGGTCCACTTTAAAGACGATATCTACTCTAAGTTTCTGAAAGAAGAAGCCTTTATTACGTCACTAAAAGATATTTATGAAAACGAATACGAGCTGCATGAAGTGTTCGAGCGCTTAACTAGAATTCTTTACGAGTTAAACTTCACCCGAAAAAAAGCGTATATCGATACACGCATTGAACGAGTAATTAACTTTCTAAGAGACACACCTTTCGACAATGTTCCTATAGAGGAGCTGGCAAAAATAGCAACCGTATCTGTACCAAGGCTCGTCCAATTGTTCAAACAGCAGGTAGGGGTACCCATAAGAAAGTACCGCCAATGGCGTCGCCTGTTCGAAACAGCCAACGGTGTTGCCGAAGGGCATACTGTTACTCAAGCTGCGCTCGATGCAGGGTTTAATGACGCCCCGCACTTTTGCAATACCTTTAAGGATATGTTCGGCCTCAGCCCGAAACAAATATTCGCAAAAGAAACCAATGTAATTCTAAAAAAATAGCAGAGCGCGAGAACCCGTTTACTACCAGCCCTCTCCCATAAGAATGATAACTTCATCACAAATCAATGCGAGTATATCGATATTGCCACCAACTCGATCAATTCCTGCAATGTTCCGCTTCGGTCATTGTTTAACCTAAATTCTCTATTCAAGTGAAAACAAATAATAATGAAACGTTAGGAGAATAATATGAAGTTCAACGTTCCACACCTACTAGCAGTTGCCATCATGCTTCTTGGCTTTAGTAGCGCGTATGCGTCTAGCCCAGCACCGACATGTAATTCCAGTCACAAGCCCATGGTTATGGTCCACGGCTGGAATGACAACACCAATGCGTTCAACGCAATGAAAGACTACCTGACCGAAAATGGTTATTCGACCTGCAAGATGTACACTTTTGGGTATGATTCAAACCGAAACAGTAACAAAACATCAGCCTCTTACCTTCGAAACTATGTCAATAATGTCAGTCGTAACAATGGAGGAAAAGACGTAACCGTCATTGCGCATTCAAACGGAGGGCTTGTCGCACGATGGTATCGAGTCATGCTTGGCGGTACTTTTGTGAACGATCGATTCATTGCGCTCGGCACACCGCACAATGGAACCACTTCGGCCAACCTTTGCTTCGACCCTGCTTGTTACGAAATGCGCCCAGGCTCCTCATTCATTCAAGCTCTCGCTGGCCGTGGATGTCAGTACTCTCTTTGGTCAAATGCAGATGCGATAGTTAATCCATCCAGCAGCGCCAAATGCGGATACAACTACCATGTTGGCATGGCAATGGATCACGGAGGCTTGCTCTGGAGAAAGTTATCTCTGGATATTCTTAAGCCCTTGATACCAAAGTACTAACAAATACTCAAAGAGGCACTGGCAAGTTGAGCGCCTCTTGCTATCTCCCCTGTTTGTGATGAAAATATCTAAGAAGAATAATTATGAATAAGCTTCGGTCCTTCTATCTAAATACCCATCTACTTGTGTTATGTCTAACAACAGGTTTACCCTCGATAAGTCACGGTGATACAGGCAGCACATCAGAAAACAAAGCATCTACTTATTTCGCAAAAATCAATAACGAAACAATCCCTCAGAGTCACTTCGATTTTGTATTCAATTCCAGATTTTCTTTCCAACAGAGTAATGAAGTAGACCGCGTCGACAAAGAAGACCTATCCGAAATAGTGACCAAGGACCTTCTACTTGCAAAACTATTGGCGCAAGAAGCAATAAGCAAAGGTATGGCAAAGGACCCCAACACAGTCGCAGAGCTACAACTGGCTCACAACACGCTACTTGCCCAATTGCTAGTACAGAGAAAAATATCTGAAGTCAGCTATGAAGAATCCGCGTTAAAAAGCGCCTATGCCGCTGTACCGAATCCAGTTCACTATCGCATAGAGGTCTATCAAGTCGAGAGAGCAAAAGAGGCTGAGAAGATTGTGTCTATGATTGATAGCGACACGAACAAGAAAGCAATCGATTCCGCATTGAAAGCTTACCCGTCAGACGAGAGTACTTGGCTACGAATAGAAGACATGGACCCGATAATGCTAGAGGCCATTCTGCCTTTAGAAATTCACGACTATGCCACGCAAGCAGTTCCCTCCTCTTATGGCGGATGGAAAATCATACAGCTCTTAGCAAAGGAGGAGTTTGAGAAAGCCCCCTTTGAAGACATGGTTGAGATCTTAAAATCTGAAATACTGAACCAAGAATTGCAAGACATGATTGATAAAATCGTCGCGTCTGCACAAATTGAATTTCCTCACGAAAAGGTGTTGGCTGATGGATGGCATCGATAGAAAGTCTGGCGCGGTAAGCACTGTAGCTGCGATTGTCGGGGTTGGTCTGGTCATTAGTTTTGGCTACTTCGACCAAGTCGAACTTAAAAAAGTGGTTGGTAGTACAAATCACCTCAATCCAATAGTAATCGGGGCAGGCTACGTCGAAGAAAACGCTTCAGACGAGGCAGTTTCAAACCCAGACAACAACGCTCACTTAACGTTAGAGAATAAGGAAACTATCGCGCAAAAAACTACGCTACCCACCAATTTTCTGAGCTACGCAGAAGTAGAAAAAGCGCTTAGTACCATCAATGTGAATCTAGAACAAGGGCTCGTATTAGACGAAAACACACTTACGGCTTTAGACTTTGCTATGTCTCTATTACCAAAAGAGCTGACACTTTCGAAATTGAAACGTTTGAAAGATATGATCAAAAGAATCATGCCCGGTGAGCTAGGCGAAGAAATCGCCAAACTCGTCGTCACATATTACCAGTTCAAAGAAGAAGAGTTTCAGCACCAGCTGGCTCTCGCTCAGTCTAAAGATAGAGTTCAAGTCATAGATCAACTAGAAGAAATCACAACGCTGAGAGAAAAATACTTTGGTAACGAAAACGCCACGCTCCTCTTTGGTCGAGAGACAGAACAAACCATAGAGTGGCTAGAACAGAAAGAAGCACTCAATACTACGACCGAGAAAGTCAACGACCCGATGGAGTTTTACCTGGCAGATGTCGAGCCCGACATTCGCGATCAAACGCTAGAAATCAGCGCTCAAACCCGTAAAATTCGAAACAGAGGAGGCTCAGAAGAAGAGGTATTTTCGGTACATGTCAACGCCTACGGCATGGATGCGGCCATAAACATTAAAGCAGCAAATGAGATTACGAATGATTGGAATACCCGCTATCAAAACTTCTCAGTGGAGAAGTCTAACGTTTTAAATGCAGGACTAAGCGAGGAAGAAAAAAACATTCAAATCGAAACCTTACTTACTCGGTATTTCAGGCCAGAGAATGTCGCTGCGGCACGCGCACACGATATAGAAATATCTTCAACAAAGTAAGCATCAAAAACTAATATTTTTTCTTTATATTCAATCAGTTATTGCAATTATTATTAGAACAATAACGTCAGTATTCTTAGTGTAAGCCACGAGTATCTACATGTAATTCAATAGATTTTTTTGCCTTACATTCATAAACAATAATAATTGAGGAACAGCATTATGATAGTTAGAATCAGCACATTAATGGCGGTAATTTTCGCCCTGTTTAGCGTGAGCTCCGCTCAAGCATCAAACCCACCCTCTACTTGCAATTCAAGTCATAAACCGATGGTGATGGTTCACGGATGGAACGACAACACCCGAGCGTTTAATTCAATGAAATCATATTTGGCAAATAACGGTTTTTCTACCTGCAAGATGTACACCTTTGGCTACAGCTCCACCCGAAATAGCAATAAGACTTCTGCCTATTATTTGCGGAATTACATGAATAATGTCAGCAGTCAAAATGGGGGTAAGAAAGTCACTTTGATCACCCATTCAAATGGAGGGTTAGTAGGACGCTGGTATCGAGTTATGCTCGGGGGAACCGCCAAGAATGACCGTTTTGTTGCTCTCGGCGCACCTCATAGAGGGACCTCATCGGCCTACTTATGTTTTGACCCCGCATGCTACGAAATGCGCCCAGGGTCATCATTTATTAATGCCTTAGGTGGGCGTGGGTGTCAGTATTCGATATGGTCCAATGTAGACGCGATAATCAACCCATCAAGTAGCGCAGCCTGTGGCTACAGTTATCGTACACCCGGATTGATAGGTCACGGAGGCTTACTATGGCGAGTTGGCTCTCTGAACATATTGAAAAACCTAATACCCAAGTATTAGCCGGCATGACCCATTAAAAATGTAACAAGTGATTGGAGCCTTTGTTAATTCGGGGGCTCCTTAACGATTTTCGTATGATTTGGATAAAAAAAAACACAAGCCATTACGTTTCGGCGCCACTCCTTTCGTCGATGTTCTTTGGCGCCTGCACATCCGTTCCCAATATATATCCACAATTTGGTTTACTGCTGTTTATTTTATGGGTACCGATACTTCTCCTTTCGCACAACACTCCACGGTCAATAATATGGAAGGTCGGCCTAGCATTTGGTCTCTGCTATCAAATCACTGCCACCTATTGGGTCATTGATTTTTTTAGCAATTTGAGGACGTTACACATACTGTCTGCCTGTTTGATCGCAAGCAGTTTTTGGCTTTTTGCTTCACTAAAGTTTGTCATCGCGTTTTGGGTCTATGGTTGGATCAAAGAACGACTTCCATGCTACTCGTTACTCACACTCCCACCAATCATTGTGCTAGTTTTTGCTCACTTCCCTTCAATATTTCCTCTACATTTATCCTTAGGGTTAATCGATTTCCCAATATTACTACAAGCTAACGAGTTCACCGGCAGCAACGGAAGCGACCTGTTTGTTTTATACGCAAATGTGTTTTTCTACCTGATTCTAACAACAAGAAAGAAACCAGGTTCTAACATCCCCTTATTCATCACCGGTCTGCTTTTGCTTAGTTGGATATCGATTTGTATTATTCAGCAGAATAAATGGTTAGAAAAAGGCACCAGTCAAACCATGACAGCAGGTTTAATTCAAAAGAATGACCCTCCAATAGCGAAGATACCCACGCATGTTGAAGGTTATTCTTGGTCTTATCCTCCAGAAATGGAAGTGAGCCGTGAACTTGTTCACCAAAAATTAGACTTACTTATCTGGCCCGAATCTAGATTCCAAGGCTATTACGAGAACAAGTTTGTTCGCCTGTCATATCAAGTCCAGGTAAATAATATGGATACACCTTTATTATTCCACGACACCAACACCGTGTTCGGAGAGGCAAACTTTAGCGCATTAACACTACTTCGCCCTCAAACTGTCCCGATAGAATATCGCAAACAGGTCTTAATACCTTTTGCTGAATACTTACCCGACTTCATTTCTGGAGATATCCTGAGCTCCATTATGAGTCAATTTCTTGGCGATTTTGCAACTAGCCTTGAACCGGGAAATACTGCTTCGATATTCGAACTCGACGGAGTGAATCTGTATCCTTTCATATGCTACGAAATCATATTTTCAGATATCGTCGCCGAACGAATGCGAGATGGGCACAAAAGGCTCATTATTGTATCTTCAAATGACACTTGGTTTGGCAATAGTCATGCGGTTAATCTCCACCACGCTCATGCAATTTTGCGAGCGGTGGAAAACCGAACTTCATTGATTCATTTGACCAATAATGGCCCTTCGATCACCGTATCACCAAACGGAAAGATCACCAATAAAACACCAGCCCAAACCAGAGGAGGGTTTATCGCTCAAGTACCGATATCGCCAAAAACTAATCTCAGCTTTTATAGCCGTCACCCTAGCGTGTTCACCTATATTCTCGCGACAGTTTTGATTTTTTGGTTATTTATGTCTCGAAAAATTAAAACAGCACCTGAACTGTGTACCAACGATGAACGTAACATAACCTGAATTCCGGGCCGCTCAATCCGCTATATACACCTGATGACACTGGAATTGGAGCTCGAAACTGTCTCTGAAGTACTAACACTATCGTGCCCAAGATATAAATTTATTGCTTACAGGAGGCATTGCTCATTTGAGAGATTCAAGCATTTCATCGCAGAGTTTCTTCATGTTCATTAGCTGTTCGTAAGGAACGGCTGTTTTGCATAGAATTGTCTCAGGTATCGATAAGGCTTTTTTTCTCAGCAGCTTCCCTTCATTAGTTAGCTGGAGACGCTTAACTCGCTCATCCCTTGAACTAATTCTTCGAATGATTAACTTCTTGGATTCCAGAC